>ULXZ01007301.1_pt1 | contig 34432 bp, 27 predicted proteins | sample 1961701 | NCBI WGS metagenome assembly ULXZ01 (sample SAMEA4835850, study PRJEB28245) | human gut metagenome | biome: gut microbiome; material: fecal sample | place: Denmark | collected 2008 | reverse complement strand
AAAAAAGTTGCACCGCACGGGGGATAACCGTGCGGTGCGTTCGTATTTTGTGGGGCATATTCTCCCGAATTGAAGGTCACAACGCGGCACTTTCGTGCCGACAGGGTGGGATGGTGACCATCAATCGCCCTTCAATAGGTATTATAGCACATCTCATGCTTTTCTTAAATAGTAATAGTAAATAAATAGTTACTCTGCCGCTTGTGCATTTTGTCACTTTCGCAGAGAACGCATATATATATTATTCGCCAAATTTGTACTAATATCACAATTCGTTCATTGAATTCCTATTTAATTCCTCATCTCGCGGTTGCGCAGGAAGTTCATCATGCCGTCCTGCATGGAGTCGAGCTTTGTGAGCAGCTTTCCGGCGCCGTGGGCGGCGCAGGCGAGAGGATCGTCAACGATCATGGTTCTTATATGCGTGCTGTCCTCTATCATGCGGTCGATGCCGTACAGCAGGCTGCCGCCGCCGGAGAGGATCATGCCGTTTACGCCGAGGTCGCCGATAAGCTCGGGCGGCGTACGCTCAAGCACGGCGTGGACATTTTCGAGGATCAGGCGCGCAGGCTCGCGCAGAACATCGACAAGCTCCTCAGCAGTGACGCTGACCGTTTTGGGCAGGCCCTTGATAAGATCGCGGCCCTTGACCTCCATGCTCTCGGGCGCATCCGAGCGCGGATACACGCCGCCGATGTTTATCTTCACCTCTTCGGCGGTCATTGCGCCGATGAGCATATTGTGCTTTTTCTTGATATAGCGGATAATCGCCTCGTCAAATGTACTGCCTGCGGTTTTTATGGACTCGCATTCGGCAACGCCGCCCATGGAGACGACCGCGATCTCGGTCGTGCCGCCGCCGATATCGACGACCATGTGTCCGTCGGGCTTTTTGATGTCAACTCCGGCGCCGATAGCCGTCGCAACAGCGGTCTCGACAAGATACACTCTGCGCGCACCGGCCTCGATCGCAGCATCGATCACCGCGCGCTCTTCAACGCCGGTTATGCTGCTGGGAACGCACATGAGTATCCTCGGCTTGAACAGGCTGAACGAGGTTATCCTGCTGACAAGCTCACGCAGCATGAGCGCGGACATATCGTAATCGGAGATGACGCCCGCTCTTATCGGGTGGATGGCGACAACGTTTGCCGGTGTGCGGCCAAGCGTTTTCTTCGCCTCCTCGCCTATTTTGAGCATTTTGTCCTTGACCTTATCGACCGCAACGACCGTAGGCTCTCGCAGAACAAGCCCCTTGCCCTGCGAGAAAACAAGGGTGTTCGATGTTCCCATATCAACTGCTATATCTCTTTCGTATATGACCATAAAATGCTCCGATCCGCCGCGAAAATACCTCGCGGCTGAGTTTTTCTATAATTCTATCCAATTATGCTAATCTTCATGCCGCGCAAGCGTAACGCCGAAGACCGATTTTGCGCCTGCCTTGCGCAGGATCCTTGCTGCCTCGCTCATTGTGGCTCCGGTGGTCACAACATCGTCAACGAGCAGAATGCGCAGGCCGGAAACATCCGCACCGTCGTCCAAAGCATACACTCCGGCGACGTTTTCGCGGCGCTGCTTTGCGTCACGCGTGAGCGACTGCGCACTGTTATTTTTGACCTTTTGCAGCAGCTGCCGGCACGGCAGCCCCGTTTTTGCCGCTATCTCCTCGGCGAGCAGCCGCGCCTGATCGTAGCCTCTCTGGTGCAGGCGCTTTTTGCTCAGCGGTATCCATGATATCACATCAATACTGCGGCAATCAAGATTATTTTCGACACAATCGGACATAAGCGCTGCGTAACGCCGACTGTAAGCCGAGCAGCCGCCGAATTTGTATCGATGAACGGAGGCACGCACCTTATCCTTATAATAAAGCGGCGAGACGCATTTATCTATAAACGGGAACTTCTGCATCGCACTGTCGCCAACCGTATACGGCAGCTTTTTCTCGCATTCGTGGCATATGTCCGTGTCCTTCAGGACGCTTTCGCAGAAAACGCATTTCCACGGATACAGCAGGTGGGCGATCAGATCAAGTATTTTCATCGGCAAGTCTGATCCTCAGTGCGCTGTATCTGCGCGACTGCTTGTGATTGTCTATCATTCTGTGGGCAACGTTGTCGTCGCCGACCATGATGAGCAGCTCCTTTGCGCGCGTGACCGCCGTGTACAGCACGCCGCGCGTAAGCAGCATCTGGGCAACGGGGTTTAGCGAAAGTATCACGGCGCGGTATTCGCTGCCCTGGGATTTGTGAACCGTAAGCGCCCATGCATGCTCAAGCTCATTGAGCATCTCAAAGCCGTAAAGGGCGACCTTATCCTCGTAATCGACCTTGAGATATTCCGAGGCCGTGTCGATCTCAACGATCGTTCCTATATCGCCGTTGTACACGCCCATGCCGCTTTTGCCGAGCTTGTCCTTCCACACGATATCGTAGTTATTCTTTATCTGAATGACCCTGTCGCCGGTGCGGAACACGGTCTCGCCGAAAAGCTTTTCCTTTTTGCTCTCGTCGGGCGGATTGAGCGCCGCCTGGAGGCATTTATTGAGGTTTGCAGTTCCTGTTTCACCTTTGCGGCTGGGCGAAAGCACCTGGATCTGATTGGAGGGTATCTTCATATTCTCCGGCAGACGGCGCTTGCACAGTTCCACAATCGTTTCAACGCAGGAGCCGCCCTGCATGCGTCTGAGCCGGAAGAAATCGCCGCTGTTTTCGTTGAAGTCGGGGTGCTCTCCTCTGTTTATCATGTGCGCGTTGCGCACAATGCGGCTGTCGGCCTTCTGGCGGAAAATTTCCGTCAGGCGCACGGTCGGAACAACGCCGCTGCGAATAATATCCGAAAACACGTTGCCGGGGCCGACCGACGGGAGCTGATCGGCGTCGCCGACGAGAAGTATGCGGCAATCGGATTTGAGCGCCTTGAGTATGGCATGCATAAGCGTTATGTCAACCATCGAGCACTCGTCAATGATAAGTGCGTCGCAGGCGAGCTTATCCTCCTCGCCCTTTCCGAAAACGACGGTCTCACCGTCCTCGGACATTTTCGCGCCGAGCATACGGTGGATGGTGGAGGCCTCCATGCCGCACAGCTCGCTCATGCGTTTTGCCGCGCGTCCGGTTGGGGCTGCAAGGTATGTTTCAAGCTCAAGCTCGTCGTACATGGCAAGCACAGCTTTGAGTATGGTCGTTTTTCCCGTGCCGGGGCCGCCGGTTATGACCAGCATGCGGTTTTGGGCCGCTAAGGCTATCGCCTCGCGCTGCATGGGGGCATAATTAATGCCGTTTGCTGTTTCAAGGCGGTCGATAAGTGCGTCAATATTCACCTTGCCGCCATCCTTTGCGCGGCACATGGCTTTGATCCTGTCGGCGGTATAAGTCTCGGCCTCGTAAAGGTGCGAAAGATAGCAGGCGTCAAGCCCTGCAACGGTACAGCAGACTATCTCGCCGGTCTCGCAGAGCTTATCCACCGCATCCTCGGCAAGCTCCTGCGCCACGCCTATAAGCTGCGACGTTGCTGCCGTGAGCTTTCCGCGCGGAATGAAGCAGTGGCCGTTTCCGGAATTATGCACAAGTTCGAACACAACGGCGGCGCATACGCGGTTTAAGCTGTCGCCGTCTAGGCCGAGGGCGAGCGCCAGGGAGTCTGCCTCGGCAAAGCTTGCACCGATATGAGACGATGCGAGTATGTACGGGTTTTCGTGCACAACGTCTATCGCGGAGTTGCCGTAGAATTTGAACATGCGCAGAGCGAAGATCGGCTGTATGCCATATGAGCATAAAAACTCCGTAAGGCGGCGAACGCCTGCCTGCTTCTTGAAGCCTGCGCTTATATCCTTCGCCTTTGAGGCGCTTATGCCCTTTATCTCGGCGAGCTTATCCGGCTGCATCTCCAGAACGTCCAGTGCCTTATCGCCAAAGCGGTCAACTATCATCGCCGCCGTTGCCGGTCCGACGCCGCGCACGGTGCCGCCGGCGAGGTACTCGTAAATTGCCTCGGCCGAGGTCGGCAGCATGCGGCTGCACTGCTCGATCTTGAACTGTCTGCCGTGCTGCGCATGAGTCATCCACGAGCCTTCTGCCGATATCATTTCGCCCGGGGCGACATACGGCAGGCAGCCGACCGCCGTGGTCGTCTCGCCATTGTCAAGCTCGAGCTTCACAACGCCGTAGCCGTTTTCGTCGTTTCTGAATATGACGGCGGCAACCGTTCCGTTAATTTCGCTTAATTCCTGCATCGTCACTTATTTCCTCTGTGTAGTTTACGAATCTGTACTGTGCCTCGAAGCGCCGCAAAATGCCGAGCGTTTCGTCATCTGTGTTGATCGCTTTGATATCTATCTCCGCTTTCAGTGTTCCGTTTTCGCGCAGCCACACAAGACTGCGCAGAGTGTACTCCAGCATTGGCTCGGCTCCGCTCACCGTCAGCAGCACGCTTGCTTTTGTGCTCCTGCCGAGCTTTACAGGCGTGAGCAGAAGCCCCTTTACAGACCATATTATAAGCCACAGCACCGCTGCCGCGGCAAAGCCCACGGCTATGTATACCGTCATGCGATCCCCTCCCGTTTCATTTTACGGGAAAGGCGCGGATGTGTTAAAGCATTTTCTTGAGAAACTGCCCCGTGTAGCTGTCCTCGCAGGCGGCGCATTCCTCTGGAGTGCCTGCAAACACAAGCGTTCCGCCGCCGTCGCCGCCCTCGGGACCGAGGTCGATTATATAGTCGGCCGTTTTTATAACATCGAGGTTATGCTCGATTATAACGACGGTGTTTCCGGCGTCGGCGAGCCTGTCGATTATGCTTATGAGCTTGTGAACGTCGGCCATATGCAGACCGGTGGTCGGCTCGTCGAGTATATACACCGTTGAGCCTGTGCTACGGCGCGAAAGCTCGGTTGCAAGCTTCACACGCTGAGCCTCGCCGCCGGAGAGTGTTGTGCTCGACTGGCCAAGCGTAACATATCCGAGGCCGACCTCATAAAGCGTATCGAGCTTTGTTTTGAGCTTCGGAAGGTTTTCAAAAAACGTGCATGCTTCCTCAACGGTCATGTTGAGAACATCGTTTATGTTCTTGCCCTTGTAGCGGACCTCAAGCGTTTCGCGGTTGTAGCGCTTGCCCTTGCACACGTCGCAGGGCACATACACATCCGGCAGGAAGTGCATTTCTATCTTCTGCACGCCGTCGCCCTTGCAGGCCTCGCATCTGCCGCCCTTGACGTTAAAGGAAAACCGGCCGGAGTTATAGCCGCGCAGTCTTGCATCTTCGGTAGAGGCAAAAAGCTCGCGGATGTCGTTAAACAACCCGGTATATGTCGCCGGGTTTGAGCGCGGAGTTCTGCCGATGGGGCTTTGGTCAATGTCTATGACCTTGTCGATATCGTCAATTCCGCTTATTCCGGCGCACTTGCCCGGCTTTACCTTTGCGCGGTTTTTCTTCAAAGCCAAGGTTTTATACAATATCTCGTTTACAAGGCTTGATTTGCCGCTGCCGGAAACGCCGGTGACGCAGGTTATAACGCCCTTGGGGATATCTATATCAATGTTTTTCAGATTGTGCTCGGCAGCGCCGCTTATGTGTATAAAGCCCTTATCGGTCTTGCGGCGCTCGGACGGAACGGGAATTTTCCGCTTTCCGCTCAGATATTGGCCGGTGAGCGAGTCCGGGCAGGCGCAGATATCCTCAACCGTTCCTGCCGCGACGACATTGCCGCCGTGCACGCCCGCTCCGGGGCCGATATCGACGATGTAGTCGGCAGCGCGCATAGTGTCCTCATCATGCTCGACAACTATGAGCGTATTGCCGAGATCGCGCAGATCCTCAAGCGTTTTCAAAAGCTTCTCGTTATCGCGCTGGTGCAGGCCGATGCTTGGCTCATCGAGGATATACAGCACCCCCGTGAGCGCAGCGCCGATCTGCGTTGCAAGCCTTATGCGCTGGCTCTCGCCGCCCGAGAGCGTCGCCGCGCCGCGAGAAAGGCTGAGATACTGAAGTCCGACATTTTTGAGAAAGCCGAGGCGCGCCTTTATCTCTTTAATGATCCTGTCTGCAATTATATGCTCTTTTTCGCTCAGCTCGAGCGACTCTACAAATTCTATCGCTTCGATCACGGACATGTCGCCCATGCGCGCTATATTAATGCCGCCGACCGTGACGGCAAGCGCCTCCTTGCGCAGACGCTGACCATGGCATTCCGGACAGGTGACCTCGGACATGCACTCTTCTATCTCGGCGCGCATGGCAGGACTTTGCGTCTCGAAATACCGGCGCTCAAGATTTTTGCATATGCCCTCGAACGGGCGCGAGAATTTGCCTGCAAACGAGCTGTTTTTCCGCTCGCGCTCGTAGCTGAGGTCAAGCTTTTCGCCCTTGCTTCCGTAAAGGAGAATGTCTTTAACGCCATCCGGCATCTCTGCTATCGGCGTATCGAGCGTAAATCCGTATTTTTTGGCAAGCGCGTTATAGTACATTGCCGCGATGGAGTCCGAGCCTGAGCCCCAGCCAGTGGCTTTGATGGCTCCGCCGTTGATGCTCAGGCTGTCATCGGGGATGATGAGGTCGGGATCAACAAGAAGCTGCATGCCCAGGCCATCGCACTTGGGGCATGCGCCGTAAGGCGTGTTGAACGAGAACATGCGCGGAGTAAGCTCTTCGATGGATATTCCGCAGTCGGGGCAGGCATAATTCTGTGAGAAGAGTATCTGCCTGTTTTCGCTGACAACATCTGCAATGACAAGGCCGTTTGCAAGCGAGGCCGCCGTTTCCACGGAATCGGCAAGGCGGCGCATGATGCCGTCTTTTATAACAACGCGATCGACAACGACCTCGATTGTGTGCTTTTTGTTCTTATCGAGCTTAATTTCCTCGGAAAGCTCGTACATGCTACCGTCAACGCGCACGCGGACATAGCCCGAGCGGCGCGCATCCTCGAACACCTTGACATACTCGCCCTTTCGCGCGCGAACGACGGGCGCAAGTATCATTAGCTTTGTTCCCTCGGGAAGAAGCATGAGCTGGTCGATTATCTGATCTATCGTCTGCTGTCTAATTTCCTTGCCGCACTTGGGGCAGTGGGGCTTGCCTATGCGCGCCCACAGAAGGCGCATATAGTCGTATATCTCAGTGACCGTACCGACGGTCGAGCGCGGATTGCGCGAGCCTGTTTTCTGATCGATGGATATTGCCGGGGAAAGGCCCTGAATGTAGTCAAGATCGGGCTTGTCCATCTGACCGAGGAACTGCCGCGCATAGGACGACAGGCTCTCGACATAGCGGCGCTGCCCTTCGGCATAAATAGTGTCGAACGCAAGGCTTGATTTACCGCTGCCGGAAACGCCGGTCATGACGACGAGCTTGTTTCTCGGTATCGCGATATCAACATTTTTCAGGTTATTGGCTCTTGCGCCCTTAATTTTTATATAATCATTCATTTTCGCTTACCAGATCTGCAAATTTTGCGCGCACCATATCCGCAAGCGCGTTTGGGTCAAGCTCGACCTGATAGCCGATCTTGCCTGCGCTGACCATTATCGTGTCTTTACTCTGCGCGCTTATGTCTATAAAGGTCTTGTACTGCTTTTTCATGCCTATCGGCGAGCAGCCGCCTCGGACATAGCCCGTGAGCGCATTGATCTCGCTGACGTGGATCATTGCTATCGACTTCTCCCCTGCCGCCTTTGCAGCCTTTTTGAGGTCAAGCTCACCCGTAACGGGAACATCAAAGACATATATGCTCTTGCTCGCGCCGCGCGCAACAAGAGTCTTGAACACCTGCGACGGGTCAAGTCCGCATATCGCGGCGACCGTTGCTCCGTCAACGGCATCGTCGCCGTGCGGATATTCGTGCGGCGTGTACTTTATTTTCTTCTGCTCAAGCAGACGCATTACATTGGTTTTCTGCTCTTTCATATTAGTGCTCCTATCGCTGTGCATAATAGAATATTATATCGCGAAATCATATATCTTTCAACAGAAAATGGCCTTCCGAATACTCGGAAGGCCATTTTCAACGATCTTTTCAGTCTTTCTGGAATCTTGCCAGCAGGTTTTCGGTGCTGCCGTCAAGGATCTTGATATAGCGCTCTCTGTCGTGCTCGTCAAGCGGAGGCATGCCCATGTCAAACCACTGCGATATCCAGCCGATGGCTGCGTTGACATAGAACTCGCACACAAACTCAAGGTCTGACCACTCGATGTTTTTACCCTCAGCGCAGATGGCCGCAAAGCTGTGAACGCAGTAGTGCAGGCGTCCCTTGAAGTATCTCAGCAGATACGCGCGGTTCTGCGAATTGAAGATGTTCAGAACGAAGCTGCGGTTATCCTGAAGATACTGAAACCATTCGATGACGTTTTCGCGCCACTTATCGTAGTATATCTCATGCGGAAGAGCCTTGTTAGTATCCTCTTCAAACACCCACTCGAGCAGATCATAAACATCATCAAAATGATAATAGAAGGTTTGGCGGTTTACGCCGCACTCCTCAACAAGGTCCTTGACGGTTATTTTGTCGATAGGTTTTACCGACAGCATTTTCTTCAGGGCTTTCCCCAATGCCTCTTTTGTTGAACTCGCCATTATGTTACCTCTTTCTCATAGCATCTTGTATGCAATATTATTTGCATTTACTATATCACATGTTCAGGAAAAAAGATAGATAAATATTTATTTTTTTGTCGAAATGTGCTTATATATAAGTACCAAGTCTGTACTAAACTATACTCAGGGGCTCAATTATGTATAAACAGCCAATTCAAACCGGCAGGTTTGCACCAAGTCCGAGCGGGCAGCTGCATATCGGGAATTTATCGTCCTCTCTTTTGGCATGGCTCGATGCACGCAGCGTGGGCGGAAGACTTATCTTCCGCATGGAAGATCTCGACCCCGACCGCAGCAGCAGGGAAAGCGAACAGAGTATCATGCACGCTCTTAAAGCGCTCGGCCTTGACCGGGACGAGGGATATCCGGACGCAGGCTACTCGCAGAGCCAAAGAAACGAGAAATACGATGAGGTGTTTGACCTGCTTCTGCATAAGGATCTGCTCTACCCATGCTATTGCAGCCGCAGCGAGCGGCTCCCCGCCTCCGCTCCGCACCCCGGCGAGCACCGCAGCGATTCGGGCTGCAAATGCCGGCATTTGAGCCTTGCGGCGCGGCGTGAGCTTGAAGCAGCCGGGCGAAAGGCCGCATGGAAGATAAAAGTTCCGGATAAAACGATAAGCTTTTGCGACGGACATTACGGTAAATTTTCGGAAAACCTTGCCGACAGCGGTGATTTTATTATAAAGCGCTCTGACGGTGTTTATGCATATCAGCTTGCCGTTTCGTTTGACGATATGGATATGGGCGTTACGCGAGTCGTGCGCGGTCGCGATCTGCTTTCGTCAACGGCGCGGCAGATATGGCTCATTTCCGAATTAGGCGGCGATGCGCCGAAATATTATCACGCTCCTCTTATTGTCGGTGCCGACGGCAGGAAGCTTTCAAAACGATACGGCGAGCTTGGAGCCGAGGCACTTCTGAAAACGCACGCTCCCGATGAGATCATCGGTTATATCGCCGGGCTTTTGGGAATCTCGGACGGATCACCGCATTCAGCCGCAGAGCTCATTTCCGAGTTTGACTGGGGAAATGTCAGCAAAGCCGATATACTCATATAGCTATAGCAAAACGGCTCTCTGTGAGAGCCGTTTTTACATTAAAAATCGTGTATTTTCACGCGCTTGCCCATTTTTTGCAGATTATTTGAAAGCTGCTTGAGTATCTGCATTTTGACGTTGAAGTTAATGGGCAGTCCGTCGTGCGCCGGATTTGCCGCATGGCCGATGAACATGTTTATATCCGTTGCATCCTCAAAAAGTATGCGTGCCGCAAGTGACGCGCCGTCCTTCTTATAGCACCATTTTTCAAAGCTGCGGTTATCCTTCACATAGTCCTTTGAATAGGCCAGAATTCGGTCAACGGTTATAATGCCCTCGGTCACAAGATCAATGCCCTGAACATGAGATATCGGCGGTATATCCGGATCGGGCGAGGTGTATTCCGTCTGCACCGTTGTGTGCAGATATTCCGCGGCGATCTTCGAGGTAGTTCCTCCGCAGACGATGTGCTTGCCTTCCTTTGCGAAAAACAGCGCCATCATGCGGTGGTTATCGCTGATATTCTCCGGCGGCCCGATGGCTATATTGACCGTCTGGCGCTGGCGGATCTTAACTATGCACGTCGTTGCATCGTCAAAGGGCTTTCCGCCATACAGCTTGTTGGTCTCCTCCATCAGGAGGTTTGCGAGCACGTTCGATGTAAGCCCCGATTCGCTCAGCGGCTCCATGAATTTTGCTATCGCATCCCTGTCCCAGGATGAGTTGAGCACACCGTTATCGCTTGCGTACAGCATGCCGTCGCTGAGCGCAATGAACATATCTCCGTCGGCAAGCTCGAAGCTTGAGCGGTATATCGTCTTTTCGCCGATCTTCATCGTCGAAAGAGGAAACTCATACTGCTCTCCGTTGCGGATGAGTATAACGTTCGGATTTTCGTACTGGATTATGTCCGCATGGGCATTATCCTCAAGCCTTATTATCGTGAAGGTCGAAAAAGCCGTTTTCCGCTCGGAGCATATCGGCAGCGTGTCGGCAATGGTTTCGACAGCGTCGCGGATATCAAGCCCTGCGGCAAGCATGGTGGATATTATCGTTGATGTGAGCGTTGAGAGTATACTCGCCTTAACTCCGCTTCCAAGTCCGTCGGCAAGAACAACAATGGTCGAGTTTTCGTTTTCAACGATCTCGACATGATCGCCGCACAGCTGCTCGCCGTCGTGGTTAAGGCTCATATACGCTATCTCGCTGCAAAGATTATTCTTCTTCAAGGCTCAGCGACTCCTTCAGCCTCGTCAGGGCGATCTTAGTCTCGGCCGTAGTCTCGCCGAGGAGCGAGGCGATCTCCTGAACGATGCGCATCTGATTTTCAATGACGTTGTTGGTGATCTCCGCCGTTTTCTGACTTATGGCCTTGCGGCGCATGGACTCTTCCTCTTCCTCGGTGACGTCGGAGATGATGTCGATAAGTATCTTTGACGAGCGGTCGTACACTATGGTCTGCTCAAAGTACTTTTCGTAATCGGAAAAATATCCGCGCAGCTTTTTTACGCTTTTGCCCGTCTCAAGGCAGGTGAAAAACGGCGCCGTGTCAAGCACCCTTACAACGCTGTCGCCCAGAACGTCGGATTCGTGGCTGATATTGAGCATGCGCATGGCCGTTCGGTTTAGCTGCTGCACCTCAAGATCCTCGTTGACGACAACAACGCCGCTGGGCATATTGTTGAGTATCTTGGTGCTGAAGCGCTCGGCCTTATCCATGATAAATGGCAGACACATGCTGTAGTCGGCGGTGCCGCGGTAGATCGCGATAGCCTTGTCGCGGCAGGTGTTATAGCCGCAGGAGCCGCAGTTGAGCTCATCGGCCTTTGTGTTTTTGCCGAGCTTGGACAATATCTCGCGTATCTCGGCCTCGCTCGGAGTTTTTTTATGCACCGGAGTTCCGATATACTGCGTTCTCAACTGCTCAGGCTCCGGCTGCGGAACGTCAAAATCCTCCTTGCCGACATTGCTCCAGACCGAGTATATATGCCGGATCGGGGAATTTATGTACTTTTCCATAATGGGGCCTTCTATGCAGCTTCCGTCGCACATGGCAAGCTCGATAAAGCACTTATGGATATTGCCGTTTTGGAGGTCGTTTAGCGCGTTCATGCAGTTTTTCGGACCGTTTGTCGCGATGCACTGATAGCCCGTGTCGGGTATATCCATGCTTCTTATTATGCCGCCCGTGACTGGGAAGCTGCGCGCCCTGCCGGGGAAGCTTTCGCCGAACTCGTGCTCGATCTCAATGCCGGCGGATATGCGCATCTGATCAAACTCCTCGAACGTGAGGACCGCGTCAACGCACGTTCCCTCGTACTCCTGCTTTTTTGCGACGCAGGGACCGATGAAAACTACCTTTGCCTCCGGCATGCGGCGCTTTATATCCATTGCGTGCGCTATCATCGGCGACACGACGGGAGCCAGATACTGCCGCAGATCGGGAAAATGCTTTTCGATAAGCAGGTTCAGCGACGCGCAGGCCGAGGTTATGATAACATCCTGCTTTGCCTCGCGCAGCAGCCGCTCGTATTCGCGCTTTACTATCGTCGCGCCTATGGCGGTCTCCTCGGCGTCGGTGAAGCCAAGCTCGATGAGCGCCTTGCGAACCGAGTTTGCTCCGCAGCCCTCCCAGCAGGCATAGAAGGACGGGTCAAAGCTCGCTATTACGGGCGCTTTTCCCTGGAGCATCACGCCGACTCTCTCTCGATCGTCAATGATCTCCTTTGCCTCCTGCGGACAGACGACAAAGCACTGGCCGCACAGGATACACTCGTCGCTTATTATATGCGCCTGATGTCCCGTGAAGCGTATGGACTTGACCGGGCATTTTCTTATGCATCTGTGGCAATTCTTGCAGTTTGATTTTTTAAGGTTGAGCACACTGGGCACAGCAGCCACCTCCTGTTTATCTTCACCAGCAAGTATAACATAAACCCCCACTTGCTACAAGTGATAATAAGGTGTATAATTTGTAAAGGTGATGATTAATGTTTCAGGAAGCAATTGTAACAAAAAATCGTGATGACGGGCTTGCCGAGGTCGTTGTTGAGCGCCTGGGCATTTGCGGCGGCGACTGCAACGGCTGCAGCGAGTGCAAGTACGAGCATCTTATGAAGTCCGTTGTGCAAAACCCCATCGGCGCGCATCGCGGCCAGCACGTTATGATCGAAACGCCGACGAAGGGCGTGGTAAAGGGCGCGCTTGCTATCTATGTTCTGCCGCTTGTTATGCTCATTTTAGGCTATGTCATAGCCGCGGCGCTCTCGCTGAGCGAATCGGTATGTATTGCCGTGGCCTTCGGCGCTGCGATACTCGGCATAGTGATTGCCATCGTTCTAAGCCGCGCACGGCATAAGTTAGACCCGACCCCGACGAAAATCGTGAGCGTTATCGAAAACGATGATTAAAACCGGTCGTCAAGACCGGTTTTATTATGCACAAAAGCTTTGCTTTTGCAGCGTATATATGATAATATGTTATTCTATGTGAAAAAATATTTGGAGAGAAGCATATATGGCTGATATAAGAAAGGAAATCGAACGGCGCAGAACGTTTGCTATCATCTCGCACCCTGACGCCGGCAAAACAACGCTTACCGAAAAGCTGCTGCTCTACGGTGGGGCGATACAGCTTGCAGGCTCTGTAAAGGGCAAGGCCACGGCACGTCACGCGGTGTCCGACTGGATGGAGCTTGAAAAGCAGCGCGGAATATCTATAAGCTCCTCAGTCATGCAGTTTGAGTATAAGGGCTACTGCATAAACATCCTCGACACTCCTGGACATCAGGACTTTTCCGAGGACACCTACCGCACCCTTATGGCCGCCGACAGCGCGGTCATGGTCATCGACGCGGCAAAGGGCATCGAGCCGCAGACCAGAAAGCTTTTCAAGATATGCGCAATGCGCAATATCCCCATCTTCACCTTTATAAATAAGCTCGACCGTGAGGCGCGAAGCCCCTACGATCTTATGGAGGAGCTGGAGCAGGAGTTCGGCATCGGCACCTATCCGATGAACTGGCCCATCGGCTGCGGCATCGACTTCAAGGGTGTTTATGACCGCGAAAAGCGCGAGATCCTCGCCTTTAACGAGTTCCACCGCGGTCAGGACAAGATCAAGGCTATCGAATGCAGCCTTGACGACACCGAAACGCTCGACAGTCTCATCGGCGAAAAGCTGCGCAGGACACTGTGCGACGATGTTGAGCTGCTCGACGGCGCAGGCTATGAATTCGACATTGATCAGGTGCGCGACGGCAAGCTCAGCCCCGTGTTCTTCGGCTCGGCGCTCAACAACTTCGGCATTGAGCCGTTTTTGGAGAGCTTTCTTGACATGACCATGCCTCCCCTGCCGCGCAAGGCCGGCGACGAGATCGTCGATCCGTTCGCCGACAAGTTCTCCGCCTTTGTTTTCAAGATCCAGGCGAACATGAACAAGGCCCACCGCGACAGGATCGCCTTCATGCGCATATGCTCGGGCAAGTTTGAGCGCGACAAGGAATATTTCCACGTTCAGGGCGGCAAGTCCATACGTCTTGCGCAGCCGCAGCAGCTCATGGCGCAGGAGCGCGCGATAATAAACGAGGCTTACGCAGGCGACATCATCGGCGTGTTCGACCCCGGCATTTTCTCGATCGGCGACACGATATGCGACAAGTCCATGAAGGTGGAGTTTGAGGGCATACCGACCTTTGCGCCCGAAATTTTTGCAGGCGTCGAGCGTATCGACACGATGAAGCGCAAGCAGTTTGAAAAGGGCATCATGCAGATAGCGCAGGAGGGCGCGATACAGATATTCCACGAGCCGTACACCGGCGTTGAGGAGATCATCGTCGGCGTCGTCGGCATACTTCAGCTGGAGGTGCTTGAATACAGGCTGAAAAACGAGTACGGCGTTGACGTTCGCCGCCGCAGCATGCCGTATGAGGTCGTGCGCTGGATAGACAACGAGGGCATAAATCCCAACGATCTGAACCTCACGAGCGATACCAAGTGGGTCCAGGATTTTCGCGGAAATAACCTGTTGCTGTTCACCTCCGAATGGTGCGTCAACTGGGCGCTCACCAAAAACCCCGGACTTGAGCTGAGAGAATTTAACAGAGACTAAAAAGTTGCACCGCATGGGGGATAACCGTGCGGTGCGTTTGTATCCCCGTTTATTCGCCATTTTACAGTTTTTTAACTAAAACTCTTTTTTTATCTGTATAATTACTGTATACTTGTATTAAGTACAAATAATATTTTGATCCAAGGGGGAAATAATATGAGCAAAAAAGCCCTTGTTGTTGAAGACGACGTTAATATTGCCGAGCTTCTTATGCTTTATCTTGAAAAGGACGGCTTTGAGGTCAGCATCGCGCACGACGGCGGACGCGGTATTGAGATGTTCAACGAGACATCGCCCGACCTTGTGCTGCTTGATGTCATGATGCCAGTTATGGACGGCATGCAGGTTTGCCGCGAGATTCGCAAGACCTCGTCGGTTCCCATCATCATGCTCACCGCAAAGGGCGCTGTCGGAGATAAGGTCGCAGGTCTGGATATCGGCGCGGACGACTATGTAACAAAGCCCTTTGAAGTCAAGGAGCTTCTTGCGCGCATCCACGCGGTCATGCGCCGTTCGGAGACCGACAACGCGCCCAAAGAGAAAAAGCTCTGCTATGATAAGCTTATTGTGAACCTTGACTCCTATGAGCTTATAGTTGACGGAGTGAAGGTAGACACTCCGCCCAAAGAGATGGAGCTGCTGTATCATCTTGCAGCATCGCCCAACATTGTTTTTACGCGCAACCAGCTGCTTGACGAGGTATGGGGCTTCGATTACTTCGGCGATTCGCGCACCGTTGACGTTCACATCAAGCGTCTGAGGGAAAAGCTTGAGGGCGTTTCTCCTCAGTGGTCACTGCAGACCGTTTGGGGCGTTGGTTATAAATTCGAAGTCGTAAAATAAAAGGAGCCGCTCTGTATGAAGAGCATATACTTACGCAATTTTCTTGCGACGGCGCTTCTTGTTTTCGTCTCGTTTGCGCTGATCGGCGCATCGTTCTTCTTCATCGGCAGGAACTATCTTATAAACTCCACAAGGGAAAGAATGAACGCCAGCGCAGACGAGGTCATAAGATCCGCGCTTGCTCTTTCAAAGCAGGAAACGCTCGGGAGCTGGAATCTGCGTTTAACGATAAGCCCGATTGCGAATGTCACATCGAGCCACATATTTATATGCGATCAGGACGGTCTTGTGCTGTCCTGTTCCGATTTGACCCTGTATTGCGCAAAACATCAGGGCAAGCAGCTTGATCCGTCGGTCATGCAGGCCGTAAGCTCAGGAAGCGAGTTTGACAGTATGACGACGCTCATGGGCTTTTATTCCGAGCAGCAATACGTCGTTGCAAAGCCGATAGTCTCGGATAACGAAACGCTCGGCTATGTCTTTGTCGCGTCCGATGAGTTCAACATAATGAACAACTGGCAGGCCTTTTTCGGCGTTGCATTGGCCGTCGCGATAGCGGTCGTGCTCGTTGCGATACTCATGAGCCTTGTCTACTCAAAGAAGATGGCCGAGCCACTTGACGAGTTGACGCTTGCCGCGCGTAAGTTTGCTCTCGGAGATTTTTCGGTGCGTGTCAAAACAAAGGAAAAGCGCGACGACGAGATCGGAACGCTTATTGAGTCGTTCAACTCAATGGCCGACACGCTCGAGAAAAGCGACAACAAGCGTCAGGAGTTCATCGCAAATGTCTCACACGAGCTGCGAACCCCGATGACCACCATCGCCGGCTTTGCCGACGGCATACTTGACGGAACGATACCGCACGAGCAGGAGGAAAAATACCTGAGAAAGATCGCCGACGAAACGCGGCGTCTTTCACGACTTGTGCGCAGCATGCTCGACCTCAGCCAGGCCGAGAGCGATGCCGTCGATCTTTCAAAGCGCAGCCGCTTTGACCTTTCCGAGCTTCTGCTGCAATGCCTTCTGAGCTTTGAGAGCAGAGCTAAGGAGAAAAATCTTGACGTCGATCCGCAGCTTCCGGAAGACCCCATTGTGGTCTTTGCCGAGCGTGACTCCATAACGCAGGTCATATATAACCTCACCGACAACGCAATGAAGTTCGCCTCGCCCGGCAGTACGATAACCATAAGACTCTACAAAAAAGGCTCCAAGGCCTATGTTTCCATAAAGAATATCGGCGAGCCTATCCCGGAAGACGATCTGCCGTACATCTTCGATCGCTTCCACAAATCCGACCGCTCGCGAAGTCTGGATAAAGACGGCGTAGGTCTCGGCCTGTATCTTGTAAAAAAGATCGTCAACAGTCACGGCGAAGAGGTCGCTGTGTCCAGCCGCGACGGAGTGACGGTGTTTGTTTTCACGCTCCCCCTCGCGCCGGCGAAGCAGAAAAAAGAAAAAGCAGAACGAAAGTAAGCCGCATGCCGCGGCAGATTGGAGAAATTAATGGGCTGGTATGACACTAACGGCAACGACTGGTATAAGCCGAGCTCACAGACGGGCGCTCAGGATCGGCAGCCTGCGGCAAATTTGCCCAACGGAAACAGGAAAACGCGCGTTATCGCGCTGATAGTATGTCTGTGTGTGTTCATCGCCGGCATAGCCCTCATAGCAGGCGGCTTCGGCTCGGACGTAATAGACTATAACGCCGACGGTAAGCCCTCGGACTGGCACGTTTATTTCGACAAACTCTACGGAACCGATGCTCCGACGGCGTCGGCGGAGGTGCGCATCCCCCTTGCCGACGACCGCGGCAGCCTTACAATCAAAAACGGCAGCGATGGCGCTTCGCTCGATTTCAGCACGATTTATGAAAAGTGCAGCCCTTCCGTTGTCGGCATCAAGGTCTATAACGACAGCGAGAGTGAGGACTATTACGCCTGGGGCAGCGGCGTTATCGCCTCCGAGGACGGGTATATCATCACAAACACGCACGTTCTTGACGACGGCGACTCGGCCACGGTGGTTTTATACGACGGCAGCGAGCACGAAGCAAAGCTCATCGGCTTTGACGCGTCCAGCGATATTGCCGTAATAAAGATCGACGCGACAGGCCTTTCAGCCGCCGAATTTGCCTCAAGCTCAACCCTCAGCGTCGGCGACAGTGTTGCCGCCATCGGCAACCCTCTCTCCCCCGACCTGCGTCTTACCATGACACGCGGAATAGTTTCCGCACTCAACCGTGAGATAAACTACAACGGCACGACAATGACTCTTATTCAAACCGACGCCTCCATCAACGAAGGCAACTCCGGCGGCCCACTGTTCAACAGCCGCGGTCAGGTCATCGGTATAACGAACATGAAGATGATCTCATCCTTCGGTTCGGGAGTTGAAGGTCTCGGCTTTGCAATACCGTCCGACACTGTCGAGAGCATCGTTCAGGCGCTTATCGAGGACGGCGCGGTGTACGGCCGGGTGTCGATCGGCGTTACGGTAGGCCCCGTGAGCAAGGACATTGCTCAGTACTACGACATTCCGCAGGGGCTGTACGTCAGCGCAGTCACCGAAGGCTCGGATGCCGAGGCGAAGGGCATAGAGCGCGGCGATATAATCACTAAAGTCAACGGCGAGGACGCTTTTGAAAACTCCGACGTTTCAGATGCGAAGGAGGGCCTTAATGCCGGCGACACGCTGACATTCACTGTCTGGCGCGACGGAAGGACCCTGGATATCACCGTAAAACTTATGGATCCGGCGGATATAGGCAAATAAATCAGGCAGTAACGGTCGCCGGAGCAATGCTCCGGCGGCCTGCGCATTTTTCACTACGCAAGGAGGAAAAGACATGGATAAAGAGCGCCGCATAAGCACCGGCATAGACGGCCTTGACCAGGCTATAGATTTTTTGCGCCCCGGCGACACCGTCGTATGGCAGTGCGAGCACATCAGCGACTATATGTACGTAGCAACGAGATTTGTAACCAACATCGCCCGTCAGGGCAAGCGCATAGCATACATACGCTTTGCCGACCACGAAGAGATCATGGACGCAGCCGCGCTCTGTCAGGGCGGCGCAAATGTGCATGAGTACAGGCTCGATCCGCGAGTGGGCTTCGAGACCTTCGCAGTGCAGGTTCACAGAATAATCGACAAGGAGCCTATGGGTACGTTTTTCGTGTTCGACTGCCTGTCGGATCTGCAAAATTATTGGTTCTCGGACCTTATGATCTCGAACTTTTTTCTGCTGATAAACCCGTTTCTCATACGCCGCCAGGCGATAGCCTATCAGCCGATAGACTATGAAAAGCACACCTATGAGACTATCTCGCGCATCCGCAAGGAAGCGCCGCTGCTTGTCAACATCCGCACTCTCGACGGCAGCGTTTACATGCATCCGGTAAAGGTTCGCGGCCGCAACACAACGACGACCTATTTCCCGCTTAAAATCACCGGCTCGAAATGGCGCACGCTCACCTCGAGCGCCGACACCTATGCCATATTCGAGCGCTTCACCCAGACCGGCGAGCGCCGCGACTGCTGGGACAGCATGTTTGACTCCGTCGCCGACGGGCGCGAGCCAACCGACGACGAAGGCAAGCTTTTAAAGGACAACATAATGCGCTGTCTTCTCGGCAACGAGCCCACGCGCTTTGCCCTGTGCCGCAAATACTTCTCCATGAAGGATCTTATGTACATAAAAAACCGCGAGATCGGCACCGGCTGTATCGGAGGCAAGGCCGCCGGCATGCTGCTTGCGCGCAACATTCTGCGCTACGAAGCTCCGGAGCTGTACAGCTCTCGGATTGAGCCGCACGATTCGTACTATATCGGCGCGGACGTTTTCTATACCTACGCCGTGCAGAGCGGCCTGTGGGGCTCTCGAATACACATGATCGAGGCCGAGGACTATCTCAAGTACGCTCCCGACATACGCGAGCTGCTGCTCAACGGCACATTCGCCCCCAGCATCAAGGAGCAGTTCATGTCCATGCTCGAATACTTCGGTCAGTCGCCTATAATCGTGCGCTCAAGCTCCATTCTTGAGGACGGATTCGGCAACGCCTTCGCCGGAAAATACGAGAGCGTTTTCTGCCCCAATCAAGGCAGTTTGAAAGAGCGCTACGATGTCTTTGAGCGCGCGGTCAAGCAGGTCTACGCCAGCACCGTTGACCCGGACGCGATCAAATACCGCGCAGAGCGCAACCTTCTTGATCGTGACGAGCAGATGGCGCTGCTGGTCATGCGCGTGTGCGGCGACGTTCACGGCGACTACTACTATCCTCACATTGCCGGCGTGGGGCATTCAAAAAATCTTTATCTCAACAAGCAGAACTCCTCATCGGAAAACAAGGGCATGCTGCGCCTCGTTTTTGGTATGGGTACGCGCGCGGTCGATCGCGAGGCCGACGACTACGCGCGGCTTTTGAACATGGATAACCCCACAGCGCCACCGATGGTGGCTTACGGCGACGAGTACAAGTATTCGCAGCATAAGATGGACGTTATCGGGCTCAAGGACAACGAGTTTGAGACGATAAGCGTTGACAGCATCGATAAAAGGGATCTCAAGGCAGATCCGACGCTGTTCATGGAACTGGATTACCCCACCGCCGCAAGACTACGTGAGATGGGGTTGAGCGCCGCCGATGCTCCAGATATTCTCAACTTCCGCAAGCTTCTCGGAAACACGGACTTCGCCGCAGTCATGACCGAAACGATGCGCATTCTCGAAGAGAAGTACGATTACCCCGTCGATATTGAGTACGCCTGCAATTTTGACGCCGAGGGCAATTACCGCGTCAATCTGCTCCAGTGCCGTCCGCTTCAGACACGCGGCGTGGGTTCATCCGGAGTCATGCCTAAGATCAAGGAGCTGTACTTCCGCACCGAGGGCAACTTCATGGGCGGCAATGTGTGCCTGCCGATCAGATATGCCATCATGGTCAAGGTCGAGCCTTATCTTGCCCTGCCGGAGCAGCGCAAATATCAGGTTGCGCGCAGGCTCGGAGAGCTTAACAGTCTCCTGCGTGACAAGGGCACTATCCTGCTCGGCCCCGGGCGTTGGGGAACGACCACTCCGAGTCTCGGCGTGCCGGTACATTTCATGGAGATAAACCGCTTCGACTGCATCGCCGAGCTTGCGTACAGCTCGCACGGACTGCGTCCAGAGCTTAGCTACGGCAGCCACTTCTTCCAGGATCTCGTCGAGGCCGGAACGTTTTACGCTGCGCTCTATCCGGGCGAGGACGGCTGCGTTTTTAACGAAGAGCTGTTTTCCGGCTGCGAAGATGTGTATACAAAGTTCCTCAAGACCGATACCGCAGATCCGATCGCCGATGTGATAAGCGTGTATGACCTCGGCGAGGGCAATGCGATCCTCTATTCGGAAGTCGAAAGTCAGGAGTGCTTCCTCGCAAAGGTCTGAGCGAAAGTTGATATCAAATATGTAAAAAAGCAGACGCCGAGCGTCTGCTTTTTTCAGCTTTCCATTTGCTTGCCGAGGAAGGATGCCACCGTTTGCGCAAGCTTAAACTCAATGTCGCTGCCGGCGGATGCATTCTGGCTTACAAATATCACGCAGCCAAGTATGTCGCCCTCGCTCAGGATGGGCGACGCGACAGAAACATAGTAACGTTCATCGCCGTCGATGACGTGTATCGGCTCGGTTCCGTCATAGCGTATGCTGCCGCGAGACTCCATAATGCGCTCAAGCGCCGGCGACACTCGCTTGTCGATGAAATCGCGCTTGGATGCACCCGAAACGGCAATAATGCTGTCGCGGTCGCAAACCGCAGCTATTGCATCGGTCGAGCGATGCAGGCTGTCGCATATTTGCGCCGCAAAATCGCTCAGCTCGCCGATCGGCGAGTACTTTTTGAATATGACCTCACCGTCGCGGTCCGTGAAAATCTCCAACGGGTCACCGCTGCTGATAACATTGTCAGTTTTCGGAGCATCGACGAACATTTTCAGCTCTTTCGGCGGCCGGTTAGCCGATTCCTGAACAACGACAGCGTCTTCCGGCAGCTCGTCGGAGTCGCATACACCGCAGCACAAGAGCGATTGAACATCGCTCTTGAGCTTCACCTCAATGGCGTCGTCAAAGACCGTGATGCGCTCGATAATGAGGTGTAAATCGTCCTGTGAAATGCTCTCCGCGTTAAGGATTCGGTCAAAGACTTCAATGACCGTCTTTGCCGTGCGATTTGCTTGAATGACCGTGTTGCGCTTATCCCCGCTCATGCGAAGCTGATTTTTCACCCCGGCGATCTGACTTACAAGGTCATGCTCCAGAGCGTCATAGGTTTCCTCAATGATGTCCGTATTTTCGGGATCACGCAGGCAGTCCCGGAGCTTTTGCGCCTTGACCGCTTTCAGCTCCTTCTGGAGCCGTGCGAGCTGATCCTCAAGGCTGACGGAGGTGTCTTTTGTTTCGGTGAGAAGTGCTTCTTCCTCGGTGATGGATTTTTGCAGGTAGTCCATCATCCCGGCGGCATTGTCGCGCACCTGCCGGATGGCGTGCTTGACGGCGGAATCGAGGCAGGAAACTTTCGTGTGATGGCTGGTGCAGCCGGAAAGTCCCCGTCGGTGATACGCCCCGCAGACATAAGCAGGCCGCAGATCGGCTCGGCTCATGGAAAACATCGGACTGCCGCAGCTCCCGCAGTACAGCAGTCCGGAATAGGCGTTTTCGTATTTCTTTACACCGCGGTAGTTGGAGCGGGTGCGCTGTGTGCGAAGCTCACGGGTGATGGCGAAAGTGCGTGCGTCCACAATGGCCTCGTGGTTGTTCTCAAAGACCCGGTGTTCGGATTCGTCCTTTTTGACATCCGCACCGTTGATGGTCTTGCGGGCGTACTTGCCCTGCCGGAGCGTACCAATATAGAAATCGTTATCGAGGATGCCCTGCACGGTGACGATACTCCATGTGTCACGGGCTTGGAGCTTGGTGTCCTCGCCCTTCGACTTTTTCCATGCGATCTCATTCATGCGCGGCGTGGGGATGTGCTGATCGGTCAGCCAGTTTGCAATGCGTTTATAGCCCCAGCCGGAGTTGTAGAGTTCAAACACTTTCCGCACGATCTCTGCCGCCGGCCCGTCCACCTCAAACGCCATCGTCTTGGAATTCGTGATGCGGTAGCCGTAGGGAACAGAGCAGATCCACTTGCCGTCCGCCTGCCTGCGCTTGATGACGCTGCGCACCTTCTTGGAGGTGTCTGTGACGGGCATTTCGTTCATGAAAAAGTATATCTGAATACGGAGCCAATCGTCGTTGGTAGGGTAGTCAATGCTGTCACCGATGGCGATGATGCGTATTCCCGCGTCGCGAAGCGTTTCAAGCTCCACAAGGCCGTAGCTGTTGCGGCGGGAAAAACGAGACAGATCTTTGACGATGAGAATGTCATACTTGTGCGAGAGCATCTTGGAACGCATGACCTGGTACTGCTCGCGCTGAGAGAAGGTGTAGCCGGAGCGGTCACGGTCAATGTACAGATCAAGCGTACTGCCGGGGAAATACTCCCGGACATAGTCCTCAATGATGGCTTTTTGATTTTCGATGGAAGTGTTGTCCCGGTCTTCCTCGAGGTCAACGGAAATTCGCGTGTAGCCGCAGATGGAAAAAGTCTCTTTCATAGTCGTTTCACCTCGCTCCATGTTGGCATACTTTCGGGATGATATCAAGTAAAAAAAGCTGGAAATCCGGGGACTTTTTGCCTTACTGCGCGGCAGCCGGACGGTTCATTTTTCGTCTTGTGTGGCACAGCAGAGCGGCGGTGTTTTCCTGTAAATTGCCGTCGCCGGAGCGGTAGATGACAGGCTGATACTTCATGCTCTTATACTGTGCAATAACCGGGTGGAGCGCCTCCATGACAGCCGCATCGTCGTTTTCCTCTGCCGACAGCCAGATGGCAAGCAGCCTCTCTTTTTCATCGGTGTATATTCTCATATTGCCTCCTTGGGAATGTGTTTCTTCTATTATTTCCTGCATTTTCCGTGAATAAACAAAGACCGTCCTTCCCGGAGGGGAGGGGCGGTCATGATCTCTACAGCTTTCGCCTTCGGACAACGGCGCGGAGTGTTGTGTAAATTATCGGGAATTCAAGAGCTGGTATACCCCAGCTTTTCAAGCATTCATGTAGAACTGTTTTATGTCCGTCCACTCACGCTGGAAGAGCTCAAGCAGCTTTTCTTGAGTCTTCGGAGCGGCATCTTTGTAGTATTCCGAAAAAATGTACATAAAGTCAATGCATTCTGCAATGTCATTCTGGGGAACACCATTGATGCAGCCGATAACATTCATAGTCGCAGTGCACCACAGAAAAATGGTTACGGGCTTGTTCTTGCTGTTTGTGTTTGCACCGCTGACTTCGATTTCATAGCCGTTGCCGAAATTGCGGTAGATTACATATTCAAAGTCGATTATTACGACTTCGTATTCGTCTCCGAGGAACTTGCATAAATCCTTTATGTGCCTTGTTGCAGGTTTAATTTTCATGAGTGTTTTCCTCCTTATTTAATCCTTTACAAAATTTCATCGCTTCGATTAAGCTCTCAAAATAAAGCTCCTTGTCCATGAACTGAACAAGCCAGCGAAGCGGGGTGTTGTTGCTCTTGCGAATTAGCAGAGCGGGCGTTTTGGTTTTTGTCATAAAATCCTCCTTGTGTCACAGGTGTCAGCCAATCCTAACAGTGTCAGCGCACGAAAAATGCTGCTCTGTCAATGAAAAGCAGCCCGAGGCTGACAGAACTGACAGTTTCCCGGGCTGCACTGTTTATTCTTTTTTTGCTTTTTACTTCAATTTTCCATAGAGTTTAAAAATACTGTCAGAACTGTCAGGAAATGCTCCGAAAGCATTGGTACGCCGTGAGTTTCAGCATACTGACAGTGTCAGCCAATTCTGACAGCTATGACAGAAAATCAATGCCGTAGATGCGGGCATACTCCTGCTTTGCATCAAGTGACAGTGTGTAACCGCACCAATATGTGCCCTTGTCGGTGTGCATTGTCAGCTCGGAGTAGCTCTTGCCGAGATACTCGCACAGCGTATCGCGGAAGACCTTTGCGGTCTCGGCGTAGCCATGGTTGTTATCAACACACCATGCCTTATAAACCTCATAAAGCTTTGAGGCGGTACAGTTGTCCTTCTGCCTGTTTAAGCGAGGCACCATACATTCATGGAAGAAAGCCAGAACCGTGTTGTTGTCTTTCATATACTCCGACCTTGCCTGCATTACGCAGTCGGGCTCAGTGAAGCTGTAGCCGTTTTTTATGACATCCAGCAGGGCAATAACGCACTTATGTACTATGCCCTCACGCTCAGCGTACATTTTGTCGAGCAGCAGTTTATCCTGCTTGTCCTTCGCAATGACATTGTTGCACTCCACGATAATGATACGGTCGTAAACCCACTGCCCGTTATCACCGCCAAATTTAGGCAGCCTGTTCATGCAGAACCACAGAAGTCCCGAGTAGGTATACTCGAAGCCCTGCTGGCCTTTGAACTCGGCGAAAATACTGTCACCGCCTGTGATTCTCTTGAAGCACTCGAGCTCATTGACTGTCAAAAAGCGCATATCGGACGAGCCTGCAAGCCTTGTGCCGTAGATTGCACCCGTGCCGAAGCGGGCTTCAATTTCGCCGAGGTCGATGCCTGTGAAGTTTCCCCTGCCGAGAAGCTTTTCCGTCAGCGCCTTGAGCTGACTTTTGCCGCTGTCGCCTTTGCCGACTAAAAACAGCGCCTTCTTCATTCGGTAGCCCTTGACATTAGAAAGGCACGCGCCCATGAACTCTAACAGAAGCTTCTGCACGTCTTTGTTGCCGCCCGTCAGCGTTTCAAGATAGTTGTCAAAAACGGGCGTCGGGGACGGCGTATCGTTCCAACGGCACGGTATCTGAATGGTGGAAAGCACCTGCGGCGTGTGGGGCTTGAGAACGAGAGCCTCGCCTGAAATGTCCAGCAGACCGTTTTCAAAGTTGATGACACCCTCGTCGGCGTTAAGACTGTCCTGCGAGATGTAGCCGAGGTCGGTGGTAATGAGTCCGTAGACCTCGTTGAGTGTGCGCATCGTAACAAATGTTTCATTAAAATCGGCAATGAACTTTTTGATTGCACCCTTGAGCATCTCAGGGGCGTACACTCGGTAGCAGCCGTTTTCATAGACATAGACCTGCATGGTCTGACGGCCACTGTCGCGCACAAGTATGTATGGCATATTTTCGCGCACATGCTTTGCCAATAGCGGCGCCGAAACCCAAAGCTTGCCGCCCTTGCCTTCATAGATGAAGTCGGGAGGGGTGGTGTCTTCCTCGTATCGCTCAAGCGCCATGCGGAGAGTGGCCTCGCGGTAATCGCGACGCTCCCATTTGTCGCGGTGCAGCGCCGATGCGCGAAACAGCCTGTCCATCTCGGCAGCATCACCCTTGGTTTCCTTCGCAAGCATAATGCACAGCGCAAGGTCAGCTTCCGAGTGTGAGCCGTAGCCCGAAATATCTCCGAGCTTATATAGCTGCGTGAACTTGTCCGTCGCCGCAGGCTGCGCAGGAGCGGGCTTTTCTTCTCGGCGCATATCCTTTTCCAGCGTCTGCAATATTGCCTCGGTGCAGTCGGCGGGTGCCTTATCAGCAACAACATCGCCTGTAAAAACTGCAAAGCGGTTTGTGAGACCGCCGATATAAAGCTCTAAGTCATTGCCAGGGTTTTTAGTGTAAAAACGTCTGTCAAGCCTGAGTCTTCCGTCTATCTTTTCCGTAGGCAGACGGGAAAAATCGCATTTGCCGTAGAGATGCAATCCCGATCTGCTCTGAGAGTATTCGGTGTAAGTATCAAAGCGGTGTAGAATCTTCTGTACGAAGGGGTCGTCAAGCTCCTTATGGTCAATGTCTAAAAAGAACCAGCCCTGCGGGATCACAAAGCCCACACCGCTATACATATATTTTTGCGCGGCGGCGATGGCTTCATCATAGCGTACCCAGGTGCCGCGGTATTCCTCGTTGGTACCGGTTTTGCCGCCGTGTGCCGAGCAGGGCACCTTCGTCATGCGCCCGTTTTTCTCAATTTTGTTCCAGCATACCCAGATCGGCATCGCCTTTAATTCACTGAGATTGTCCAATTCGATTCACCTCCATTCCGGGCATGTTGCCCCTCATAATACGGAGATTTGGGAGCCGTTTTGTGGGGGTGTTGTCACAGAAAATTTCGTACTTTTTTCTTTGCGGCATTGATGGACTCTGCAATGCTGGAGAAATCCTTGCCTTCCAGGGCGGCAATTTCGCGGAATGACATACCGTCGGCGTACAGGATCAGTCTGCGAAACTGCGTATTGGACAAAACCTCCATGGCCTTCCACAGAGCCATATCCCGCTCCTTGCGCAGGAGGATTTGCTCCGGTGTCTCACGGTAGGCAAAGGCTTCACCCTCGTAATCCATGGCATCCATATGAAATTCGCAATGGTCGCGCTCCCTTCGGTCGGCGTTACCTGTGACACGCTTATCCTCCCTGAGAAACTCGGCAACCTCCTCGGTGACCTCCACCATGATGGGCTTACCATCCGCAGTGTAATCGTACTTAATAAACATTTTCCCGGCCTTTCCGCCTGAGCGGTAGAGCCGGGATTTCCTGAAATATAGCCTGACACGTGATTTTGGGCGCACTTATTCAGGGGCACATACTTTTTCCCTCCAAAATCGGAGCTTTCAGTATGTATCCCGGCCCTATACGTAATCAGGCTTTCAATATTTTTGAATTTGTTCTTGTGAACAGCTTCAAAATAACATATACTGTTACATGTACGCTAAGTGTAACTGTAACGCTATCTGTAACGGAGGCCGGGAAAGTGTCTTGGGATTTGCTATATGAATGGCAGTCATCGGCTGACCATACGACATCGATCATGGGTGCCGGCGAGATCGGCGGGATACCGGAGCTCGTATATAAGCCGATTCGGTTTAAGGAATATACATGTGAGCCATATAATCTTCAAACGTGGATAAAACCGAAAATCGCCGACAGCGACTCGTTTATGACCGAGCTCGATGCCGACGATGATTATGAATTATTCACGGGGAAAACGATTTTTTGCGCCCTGTATAATCTTGGGAAGTACCTCAATGATGAGCGTGTCGATATAGGCGATCCGGTGGAGCGCATTGTGGAGTTTTGCACGGAGTATGTACATCCGTATTTTGTTGACGAGCTGGACGACTTAATAGATCAGGGCGGATTTGGGGCGTATTCCATGCTGGAAAAGCAGGCGGCTTTCCGTGCAAATCAGTTCCTGCAAGACCTCGGCAGATTGTATAATGCAGCCAGCTTCTATTTTGCGTTGGAGGATGTTAAACGGAAAAAGCCGGCAGCGGCGTTACATCTTGCCGAGGACGGGAGATTTTTCGATGGATTGCCGTTTTTTGAAAGGTATCTTCATCCGATACCGGAGGTCGAGTGGAACACAGACGACGATTCGGATGCCTTTGATATTGTACAGGAAATGCAGAGAGAACAGCCGGTGCCGGGCAAAATTCCACGCCTGTTCTATAAAGAGATGACGGGCAAGCTGGCGGATATCATGCCGGATTTTCGCGTGAGGGTCAAGGTAGAACCGAGAACCGAGCGCATGGTGCTGGCAGCCGACGTCAATTCTGTGTTCGACATTGCTTGGTTTGTGCTGGCAAGGCTCATTACCAGCGGCGGCCAAAGAGTCAAACAGGAAACAAGCGCCGAAGGAACACCGAAGGAGCTCGCCGTCGTGATCTGCCCCAACTGCGGCGAAGCCTTTGCCCGCCGTTCCAACCGGCAGCAGTTCTGCACAAAAGAAGAATGCCGCAAAGCGCATAACGCCCTGCGGCAAAAGAAGTATCGGGAGAATAAGAAGCTGAAAGAAATTTAGTTCTTGCATAGGCAGCAGTCACATGGAACATTCCGTGTGGCCGCTGTTTTGTTATTCAAAAGTTTTTGTTTGTGCGCCTTGATTTTGCAAATTCAGTATGTTAGTATGTAAACATACATACTAAAAGGAGGTGGAGCGAATGAACAGAAGAACCAAAACGGCATTTGGCGAATTTCTGGTTGGGGAGATTAAACAGGCTGGAATATCACAGGAAGAATTCTATACTGCTGTCGGCATTAAAAAACCATATTTTTATGATCTTCTGACCGCTTCCCCTCCGCCAATAGAGATACAAAATCGCATGCTTGCCGTGCTTGAGAGCAAGGCGGGGACAGACGATGAGCGTCGCATTAAGTTTTATGATCTGGCCGCACAAGGACGAGATGAGATCCCTGCAGATATTACTGCGATTATCAAGAACCATTCAAATGATTGGGATCAAATACGCGCTGTATTGACAGCTTCAATACAAGGAAGGCGTGTACGCTATCCCTTATGAAGGCGAAGAAGTAAATGAGATCTGCGGTTTCGCTGTAATCGAATATGTTTCTGTGCCCGTTACACCTTACACCGTTTCTTATAGCTATTGTCACATTGACGAATTCGGTGTGGACGAAGCTCATCGGCGCAAAGGAATTGCCGCGTGTATGATCGAGTTCATCAAAGAAGAAGCGGGAAAACGCGGCTTACAGCGAATTGATCTTGATGTTTGGGATTTTAATAAAGGTGCAGTAGACTTTTATGAAAATGCGGGTTTTTCGGCATATAAAAGGTCTATGGAAATATCAATAGATTAAAATAGAAGCATAACCGATAGTGGAAGCTTACGACAAAACAAAAAAATTCTACGAAAAGGATTTTTTGTTGTCCTTTTGGACAAAAATGTGGTATGCTGAAAAAACAAAACAAAAGGCTGTGTAATTATGAGCGTCACAATAACGGATATTTTGAAACTCCCTTCATTACAGGGGGCAAAGGTGCTGGCCGGTCACTCAAATCTTGACTGCATTATTTCTTCCATTAGTGTTTTAGAGTCTGCAGACGGAATGGAGGCTGTCCCGGGGTATGCAAGACACTATGGTCAGGAGATAATGCTGACGTCTTTTGTTGCTTATAAGGATGATGTTGATAAGCAGTGTAACGCCATCCGGCTTGTACATGATGAAGGCGAGGTTGGAATAATACTGTTCTATGTGGGTAGCGTTCTTCCAAAGGTCGATCAGAGAGTGATTGATCTGTCCGACGAATTAGGTATGCCACTTATTGTAATGCCGGAAAATCATCTCGAGCTCAGATACAGCGATGTAATCTGTGAAGTTATGGAGGCGGTCATTGACGACCGAAGAAAGAATTCATATTTTGCTACGGATGTTATAGAGCAGATCTCCCATACCACAAATACGCAGAGGTCTATAAGCAGTGTGCTGGCAATTATCCGCGACAGAACACAATGCTCCGTTTTTCTGTTTGACGAGCTCGGGAGGATGCTCAACATGGCTGAGTGGCCAAACGGAAGAAACCTTCCTATCGTAGATATAATTGCAAAGTATAACCATACTGACAAGGAAAGCGGTAAAGCGGTAGAAATTGTGTTGGACAAAAAACCATACTATGTAATAAGGGAAAGCCTTCAGAATGCCGATACAAAGATCGAAATGCTTATCGTGAAGGAAAAAGATGACCTTACTGTAGAAAGCAGCAAGCAAATAAAGTACGTTGTTAAGACATATTTGAATTTGTGGACTGAAAATTATGCGCAGGTCGATACCAAGCAACTGGTCAGTGCAATAATAAATAACGAGCCGGAAAAAATGCGCAGAATTGCAGATATACTGAAAATAAGTGTTGAACGTATGGAGTGCGTGTATTTTTTCTACAGCGATACTTTCAGTCATAATTACTATGAATTGACAAAAGCAAAAATGATGATACAGGACTATGTTTCGGCGTATAAAAACAATTTTCTGGTTGATATTTTTGACGAAACAGTTGTGGTAATGGCTGACAGAAAGCTTGAATTATCCGATGAAGACCTCCAGGAGCTTTTGAATGAGCTTGAGGAAAATGCTCTTAAAGCAAGAGTGGTAATTTATAATCCGACAACTACTACAAAAAAGTGCAGGAGGCTTACCGGCAGCTTCAAAGTTTCAAAAAGTATGTTCCCATAGTTTTCCCCAAAAAAAGTGTTATTACGGGCGGCGAGATCGCTTTTGTAGGTCAGGCAAAAGAACTTTTTGACACCCAGAGCTATTCAAGCACCTTGGAAGATATAATGAAGCTTCAATTATTCACAGATAAAAGACAGGCGGATCTTCTCGAAACAATGGAGGTATTTCTCCTGGATGGGAATATGAGCGTAGCAAAAACGGCAGAACTCATGTTTACTCACAAGAATACAATACAGTATAGGATCAAAAGTCTGGAGGGAATTCTCGGACATAAGCTGACAAGAATACCGGAGGTTTATAATCTTTATACATTAGCCGCCATAAACAGGCTTAACAAGGCAATTTAGCAAATCTAAGCACACAAATTTTATAAAAAATGTACAAAACGGCATTATTTTTTGTCTCAAAGGACAAAAAATAATGCCGTTTTTCGTCTGTGATTTGGTTTTTTGAAATAAAAAGAGATGATAGAATAATATCAAGCTTAGGGTAGTTTACCCGAAAAAACAAAAAACATGGAGGTCATTATAATGAAAAGACTTTACGAGCAAGACATTCTTGAGATCCTGTACGGCGCAACTCTGCTTGGCGCAGGTGGCGGCGGCCCCCTGAAGTTCGGTATCGACATGCTCAACCGCGCAAAGGAAGAGGGCAACGAGATTGCCGTTGACCTTATTGACATTGAGGAAGTCGGCGAAGACGATTACTGCGCAATGGTCGCAGCGCTCGGTTCTCCTGTCGCAATGCTCGACACGAGCCTGCCTATGTTCGGACCTGACGCTGTTTACGCATTCAAGGCATTCCAGAAGGCATCTCTCGCAGAGGGCAAGAAGGTTAAGTACCTTTACTCCGGCGAAATGGGCGGTATGAATACCTTCGTTCCCATCCTTGTTGCCATCCTTTCCGACAAGGACGTTGACAAGAGAATCAAGCTGGTTGACGCAGACAGCAACGGCCGTGCAGTTCCCGAGCTGAACACCACCCTTAACAGCTTCTACGGTCATCCCCCCACGCCCATGGGCCTCGGCAGCGTAAACGGTGATGAGATCGCTGTATATCCCGTAAGCGACCATGCCGGCGAGCAGATCGCACGCCAGATGTGCATGCTCTATGATATGAGAATCGGCTTCTCCACCTGGGGTATGAGCAAGGCTGAGATCAAGGAAGCACTGGCACTCGGCTGCATCTCCAAGGCACAGCAGATCGGCAAGGCCATCTTTGCTGCAAAGGCAAACGGCACCGATGTTATGGAAGAGCTGAAGAAGGTAATGGAGATCCGCGAATTCTGCCGCGGCACTCTTGAAAAGCTCGATCTCCGTCAGGAGGGCGGCTTTGACTTTGGTACGACCGTTGTTAAGGGCGAGGACGGCAAGAAGTACTATATTGACTTCAAGAATGAGAACCTCATTCTCCGCGACGAGGACGGCAAGGCACTGCTGACTGCTCCCGAAGGCATCGGCACCATCGATCTCGACACCCTCACTCCTCTGACCAATGCAGATACCAAGGAAGGACAGCATCTGCTTGTTACCATGACTCCTGCACATCCCAACTGGTGGGACGAGGATCACAAGGCATACACCTGCTGGCTGCCTGAGCTGAGAAAGGTCGGACTCGAGGGCGATCAGGTCCGTTACTAATTTGTTCCCGAAGGGAGTTGCGTATTTCGCGTAACTCCCTACGTGTACATCATAACAACTAAACAAATAAGAGAATAGAAGGAGAAATACAATGGAAGAGAACAAAAGCGGGCTTATTTCCTATGAGCCTGTTGCTCCGGGCGAAAAACGCTCCTGGGGCTCCATAACATTTATTTGGATAGGCAGTGCAATTTGCGTTCCCGCTCTGATGGTGGGCGGCATGATCGGTGTCGGTCTTCCCATCGGCAAAGCTATTCTGGCAATGATTCTGGGCTTCCTCCTTGTCTGCGCCTACATGATCCTTATCGGCATTCAGGGCTCCGACCTTGGATTACCCACCACCGCGATCCTCACTCGCGCATTTGGTGAGCGCGGCTCAACAATAGCAAGCGGCCTTGTAATAGCAATCAGCTGCATTGGCTGGTTCGGACTTAATACGGTTGTTTGCGGCAGTTCCTTCTGCTCGATCCTCAACATGGCAACGGGAGCAGAATTCCCCCTGTGGCTTTCAAACACCATTTGGGGTATCGCGATGCTGCTGACTGCGGTGTTCGGTATCAATGCACTTGATATTCTTAATAAGATCGCTGTACCTGCACTTCTCATCATGCTGGTATGGGGCCTCATTCATGCATTATCTGGAGGCGGCGCAGCTTATGTAGGAAGCTATGTACCCTCTGAGCCTATTTCCTTTATCGCCGGTCTTACTCTTGCTGTTTCCGGCTTCGCTGTCGGTGCAGTTCTTGCAAGTGACTATACCCGCTATGCAAAGTGCCGCAAGGATACTGCATGGTCGTGCTTCCTCGGCATCTTCCCCGCATCCATCCTCGTTCTTGCCATCGGCGGCATTCTCGCTGTTACCACCAACAGCTACGACCTGACCCTCATGTTTGCCAATATGGGTCTGCCTGTTATCGGACTTCTCTGCCTTATCCTCGCAACCTGGACCACCAACGTCGGCAACGCATATTCCGGTGGTATTGCAACGGTTGGCATTTTCAAGATCTCCGACAAAAAGCGTCCTCTTGTAACCTTCATTGTAGGCGCTCTCGGAATTATTCTTGCTCTTGTCGGAATCATGGATCACTTCTCCTCTTTCCTCAGCCTGCTTGCTGCATTTGTTCCTCCCATGGCCGGTGTTGTCATTGCCGACTACTGGATTCTCGGTAAGGGCAAAGCCGCAGAGTGGAAGCCCTTTAAGGGTGTCAACTGGCTTGGCCTGATTTCCTGGGCATGCGGTACCGCATTTGCAATGATATTCACTTTCTTCATTCCCACCATCAACGGAATCATTGTTTCCATGCTTGTTTACTTTATTCTTTGCAAAGTTGTAAAGAGCCCCAAAGCCAACCCCTTTGCAAAAGCAGCAGAATAATAGGAGAATAATATGAAGATCCTTAATGTAGTTCCTGTTAACTCTGACGTTTATACACCGGAAATTGATAACTATGTACGCATGTATCTGGGTGAAGACACTGTTTTAGATACTGTGCGCATACATAACGGTTCTCCGTCAATTGAGTGCGAGTTTGATGAGATGACCAATTCGCCCTATGTTGTTGATCTCGTGATCAAGGGTGAAAAGGAAGGTTACGATGCAGCGTTTGTAAACTGCTTTGGTGATCCCGGTGTTGCTGCTGCACGTGAATGTGTGGACATTCCTGTGTTCGGAGGCTTTGAACCCGCAATGTTGATCGCAATGGGTCTTGCTGACCGTATAGGCGTAGTTACAGTGCTCCCCAATGTAATTCCTATGCTTCAGCGCCATTCCTCATCGCATCATCTTGACAAGAGGCTTGTTTCCATTCGAGATGTCGGGATACCCGTACTTGCGCTCGATAACCATGAGAAGCTCTGCAAGGCACTGATTGATGAATCTGTCAAAGCCATAAAAGAGGACGGCGTACAGGCGATCGTGCTTGGATGCACGGGCATGGTAGATGTTGCGGAGGATGTTAAGTCCGGGCTTTATGATCTTGGCTATGATGTCCCCATCGTCGAGGCTGCGCATTCAGCGGTCATGATGCTCGAAATGTATGCAAAAATGGGACTCAAGCACAGCAGACTTACATACCTTAAGCCTACAGAAAAATAATCAGTCATTTTTAACGCGGGAGGTTACTCTCCCGCGTTACACTAAAAGTCGAAAGGATAA
>ULXZ01039535.1_pt1 | contig 35671 bp, 31 predicted proteins | sample 1961701 | NCBI WGS metagenome assembly ULXZ01 (sample SAMEA4835850, study PRJEB28245) | human gut metagenome | biome: gut microbiome; material: fecal sample | place: Denmark | collected 2008 | reverse complement strand
TCTCCCCTTCTGTTACGGCAATGCACTGTCCGTTTCCTACATTCATAACGCTAATTGTTCCCGTGTCCGAGCGCATATCGCGCCCCGTAAGAGCAAAAACGCCGCAGAGCATTGCTAGGCACAGAGCCGACGGAACGAGTACGCTTATCTTCTTTTTCCGCCTGAAAATAAAATATGCAGTAAACAGCGCATATGAGATCAAAAGCCACGCAGGTGCGTACTTATTTTCCATGTAAAGTGCGGTTATCGGCAGTTTCGCTGCATATTCTACCACAAATGCTATGTATCGCACAAGGCAGGATAATACAGCGGCAAGCCACGAAGCCGGGGCCGACAGCACAAGGCCGACGGCGCACACGGCAAAGCCTCCGACGAACAGAAAGGATATCGCCCAAAGGCAGAGAATATTCATCATTGGTGCAAGCAGAGTTATATAACCAAAATGCACGGCAAGCAGCGGAAACGTGAACACGGTCACGGCAAGCGAGCTTGACAGCGTTGCAATTATGTAGTTCCATACCGCTCCGAAAGCTCGCGGCGGACTGAACTTTTTGCTGAAATACGCGTATATCGGCTGCGAAAACAGAAACATTCCGGCAACAGCGCCGAACGACAGCTGAAGAGCAACACTTCCTGCCGAAAACGGATTTGTGATAAGAATAAGCGTAAGAGCAAACGATAATGTAGTCGCTCTGTCGTTTATTCGTCCGAGCACAGGCGCGAGCATAAGAAGGCTTATCATTATCCCGGCTCTTATCGCCGACAGCGGCGAGCCAACCATGATGACAAACAGCCACACAAGGCAGATGCATATAAGCGACGATCTGCGGTTTTTGCCGAGTATGCTTTGCAGTACGCCGATAAGGAACGCAACATGCATGCCGGATACGGCGACCACATGCGCAAGGCCGGCAACATTCATTGAAGCATAGAGCTTATCGTTTCCGTAGTAATCGTCCTTATAGCCTGCAAGCAGCGCCTTCATAAACGGAGCAGTATCTTCGGGAAAAAGCTGTCCAATTTCATTGTGCAGCGCATTTCCGATGAGCTTTGGGAAATATACAAACGAGCCTGACCATCGGCCTGTTTTTTCGATTTTTTCGGATGTGTAGCCGCTGAGGTAAACGCCCTTTGATATGTTTGAATCGGTCTGTTCTCCAAATCTCTCGGTCACGCTGCGCAGCTTGAGCTTAACTTTTATCTCGTCGCCCGGTCGGAAGTCCGCTTCCTCGTTTGAATAGTCGATTATAAGCGCGCTGACGTTGGGCAGATTATCATCTGTTATCTTCACGCTCAAGAGTACGCAGCGGTCGCGGATATCGGGAAAGTCGGTTATTCTGGCAGTCGTATCAACTTCCTTTCCGGCAAACACCTCGCATTTGGCAACCGTGAGGTCATAATGCAGCCAATACTGCCCGAAACCGAGCGTCATAGCCAAGGCTGCGATAATTATCCTTGTACGCATTCTGCCGCGAAACAAAAAGGCGCTCAAAGCAAGCATAACAGGCAGTGCGAGCACGGCAATAACGCTCTCGCCAAAGAGCAGATAGTGCGACAAAAACACCGCCGTGCAATATCCAATTGAAGCCGTGCAGAGAATGCGGACTGACTTCATACCATCAAACCTCTGTATGCGCAAAAAAGCAGCAAGACGCTGCTTTTTTGCCGTATTAATCTGAAATTATGCCATTCCCTCGGGAAGCTTCTTTCCGCCCAGCAGGTGGAAGTGGAGATGCTTAACGGTCTGGCCGCCATCCTCGCCGCAGTTATTTACGACGCGATAGCCGTTCGTAAGGCCTTCGCTTTTTGCGATTTTAGCAACGGCCTCAAAGCATTTTCCGACAAGCGCGGAGTTTTCGGCATTTATCTCATCTGCGCAGCAGATATGCTGCTTGGGCAGAACAAGAACATGCACCGGCGCCTGAGGATTTATATCACGGAAAGCGAAAACATTTTCATCCTCGTAAACCTTGGTTGACGGGATCTCTCCTGCTATGATTTTGCAAAACAGACAATCGTTCATTAATATTACCTCCGATTAAAGTCCGAGTTTTTCGGCCACAAGATCATCGACTATCGCAAGCGCGTTATCCATCTTCAGCACCTCGGTGCCGCCGCCCATTGCGGAATCGGGCTTGCCGCCGCCCTTGCCGCCGGCCACTGCGCAGACGGCCTTGATGATATCTCCGGCCTTGATGCCTGCCGCCACGGCTTCCTTGCCGCAGCTTGCGGTGAAGGTGACTTTGGACTCTGTAGCTGTTGCGAGAACGGCAACTATCTTTGGATCCTTATCGCGCAGGAAATCGCCGATCTTTCTGAGATCATTTGCGTCAAGATCGGTGCGCGTTGCGGTCAGAACGTTGAAATCGCCTATCTTCTTTGCGGCAAACAGGAATCTCTCAACGTCGGAAGCAAGGATCTTATCCTTCATCTTCTCAACCTTCTGGCGCAGATTCTTGACCTCGGCGACGAAGCCCTCGGCCTTGCTCAGAAGCTCGCCCGGCTTTGCCTTAAGGCTCTCGGCCGCGCGGGCAACGGTCATGTAAGAATGCTTTGCCATCTCGAGATACTTTCTGCCCGTTACCGCTTCGATGCGGCGAACGCCGCTTGCAACGGAATACTCGCTTGTTATATGGAACATGCCGACCTTGGCAGTGTTATCAAGATGCGTACCGCCGCACAGCTCGGTGCTGAAATCGCCCATTTTGACAACGCGGACAACATCACCGTATTTTTCACCGAACAGCGCGGTGGCGCCGCTGTTCTTTGCGTCCTCAAGGCTCATTTCGCTCACGGTGATATCGGCTCCGTCGAGCACTGCGTTATTAACGGCATCCTCAACTGCGGCGACCTCTTTCGGAGTCATGGCCTCAAAGTGCGTGAAGTCAAATCTCAGGTAATCTGCATCGACAAGCGAGCCTGCCTGATGAACATGATCGCCCAGAACCGAGCGCAGCGCAGCATGCAGCAGATGCGTTGCCGAATGAGCGCGTGAGACAGCCTTGCGGCGCTCGGGATCGACGGAGGCAACGACCTCCTCGCCAACCGATATGGAGCCGGACTCGCACACGCCGTAGTGCAGATATTTATTGCCCTTATCCTTCTTGACATTGTTAACGACAAAGCGCGTGAGCTGGCCATGCTCAACATCCTCGAGACTGAAGCCAAGCACGCCCTTATCGGCAAGCTGGCCGCCCATTTCGGCGTAGAACGGGGTTTTATCCATGACAACGATGCCCTCGCAGCCTTCGCTTATCTCGCCTGCAAGCTCATCACCGTTTACAATCGCAAGAACAGTAGCGGTATCGGTGAGCCTATCATAGCCCGTAAACTGCGTAGGAGTTGCGTCAAGGCCGAAGTCAATGCCCTCCCAGCCGAGGTCGCCGAGAGCTTTTCTCGCCTCGCGAGCACGGACGCGCTGCTCCTCCATGAGAGTCTTGAACTCGTCCATATTAAGCGTCATGCCCTCGTCAACGAGCATTTCTGCGGTCATATCCACGGGGAAGCCGTAGGTATCATAAAGCTTGAATGCGTCAGCGCCGGAAAACACGGTCTCGCCCTTGGCCTTGTGCTCCTCGAGCAGGCTATTATATATCTGCAAGCCGGAGTCGATGGTCTTTGCGAAGCTGTCCTCCTCGCTTTTTACGACGCGGGTTATATACTGCTGCTTTTCGCGCAGCTCGGGATACTGGCATTCGTTTTCGTGAATAACGGTGTCAATGATCTTATAAAGGAACGGTTCGTTAACGCCAAGGAGCTTACCATGGCGTGCAGCTCTTCTGAGAAGTCTGCGCAGGACATAGCCACGCCCCTCGTTTGACGGAAGAATGCCGTCGCAGATCATAAATGTTGCGCTGCGGATATGGTCGGTGATAACGCGCAGGGATACGTCGCGCTTATTGCTCTCGCCATAGTGTGCGCCGGTTATATCGGACACCTTGTGAGTGATGTTCATGACCGTATCGACGTCAAACAGCGAGTTTACGCCCTGGCAGACGACCGCGAGACGCTCAAGGCCCATGCCGGTGTCGATATTCTTCTGCGAAAGCTCGGTGTAATTGCCGTGGCCGTTGTTATCAAACTGCGAGAAAACATTGTTCCAGACCTCGATATATCTGTCGCAGTCGCAGCCGACAGTGCAGTCGGGCTTACCGCAGCCGTATTCCGCGCCGCGGTCATAGTATATCTCCGAGCAGGGGCCGCAGGGGCCTGCTCCGTGCTCCCAGAAGTTGTCCTCCTTGCCGAAGCGGAATATCTTCTCTGCCGGTATGCCGATCTCGTCATGCCAGATGTTCCATGCCTCGTCATCGTCAATGTATACCGAAGGATAGAGTCTGTCCGGATCAAGTCCGACCCACTGCTCGCTCGTGAGGAACTCCCAGCTCCATGCTATTGCTTCGTGCTTAAAATAATCGCCGAAGGAGAAGTTGCCGAGCATTTCAAAATAGGTGCCGTGGCGCGCGGTATGGCCGACATTTTCGATATCACCGGTGCGTATGCACTTCTGGCAGGTGCAGACACGCTTGCGCGGCGGTATCTGCTCGCCCTTGAACCACGGCTTCATCGGGGTCATGCCGGCGTTTATGAGCAGTATGGATTTATCGTTCTGCGGAACCAGCGAGAAGCTGGGCAGGCGCAGATGACCCTTGCTCTCAAAAAAGCTCAGGAACATTTCTCTCAGTTCGTTTACTCCGTATGCTTTCATATATCTTCTCCTTTTCTTATCTTTGTTTTATACGTCTTAAAACAGACAGTCGACTGCACGAAAACGGCAGCTTCATTTTTATCGTCATCATCGCATGCGGCGTCGCCTCTATCGCCTCTCCCTCACCGTTTTCCATATACTCGACCGTAAACGGCACAGGCTCATGATCGTTTGTCATAAGCTCGACCGTATCGCCGAGGCTGAAACGGTTTCGCTGCGTCAGCACGGCATTGCCGTCTGCATCGCAATCCTCAACAACTGCACACACCTCGGCATCGGAGTAATAGCTTGTCTCCGAATAGTGCTGGCCGGGGTCGCCGTAGTAAAATCCGGTGCAGTACGGTCGGTGGCTGAGCTTATCGACCTCGTCACGCCATATCTGCGGCAGCGGCTTTTCGGCTTTTGCGCAGTCTATCGCGTGGCGATACGCATTCGTAACGGCGGCGGCATAGTAGGCCGATTTCATTCTGCCCTCTATCTTGAAGCTCGTAACTCCGGCATCTATAAGCTCGGGTATATGATCGATCATGCACATATCGCGCGAGTTCATGATATATGTGCCCTTATCCTCGGTAATGTCAAAATACTCACCCGGGCGTTTTTCCTCAACAAGGTGGTACTTCCAGCGGCAGGGCTGCGCACATGCGCCGCGGTTTGCGTCGCGGCCGGTCAAATAATTTGACAGCAGGCAACGCCCCGAAAACGACACGCACATAGCGCCGTGGACAAACGCTTCAATTTCAAGCTCTTTCGGCGTATTTGCACAAATTTCGTATATATCGCGCATCGGTGTTTCACGAGCAAGAACAACGCGGCTTGCCCCCATGTCGTAAAGCACGTTCGCAGTTGCGCTATTTATAACTCCAAGCTGGGTACTTACATGGCGCTGAACGTTTGGCGCGTATCTCTCGGCCATCTTCATAACACCGAGATCGGCAATTATAAAGGCGTCCACTCCGGCACTCTGCGCCTGGCGAAGAAAATCCGGCAGAGCTTTAAGCTCGTCCTCACGCGGCAAGGTATTGCAGGTAAGGTGGACCGCCGCACCCTTTTCGTGCGCTTTTGCGCAGGCGACGGCAAGCTCTTCCATGGAAAAGTTGCCTGCCGAGGCTCTCATTCCAAAGCGTTTACCGGCAAGGTAAACGGCATCCGCGCCGTAGTGGAGCGCCATTTCAAGGCGCTCCATATCTCCGGCCGGAGCAAGAAGTTCTGTTTTTCTGTCAATCATAATTCTGCGTTGCGACAAAGGCGTTGAATGCATCGGCACTCGTGAAGAATTCATGCTGGCCGGTGGCCGTGTTGAGCGCATAGTACATATAATTTGTGCTGCTCGGCTGCAAGGCCGCCCTTATCGACGTAATGCCGGGGTTGCATATAGGAGACGGAGGCAGTCCCTTGCTGATACGGGTGTTATAGGGACTGTCCTTGGCCAGCATTTCAGCTGTCGGCGCGCCCTCGTGGTCGGGGTACTCATAAAGCGTCGTCGAGTCTATCTGAAGCGGCCAATCCTTATTAAGACGGTTGTAAATGACCGACGCTATAGTGTACTGCTCGGTATCGTTTGCCGCTTCCTTTTCGATCATGGACGCAATGGTCACGATCTGGCGCATTGTATAGCCGCTTTCCTCCTGCCATTCGAGCATTTCGGCAGTTATTCTGTAATGGAAAACCTCAAGCAGCTTATTGATGGCCGTTGCTGCCGGCATGCCTTCATAGAATTCGTAGGTATCCGGGAACAGGAAGCCTTCAAGCCTGCTCGCATCGCCCTTTTCGGTTCCTTCAAGGAATGAGTAGTTAAATGTCGCGTTTGCGGCGGCATCCATAAGCTCGTCATAGTCGCAGACGCCCTCTGCATCGAGCTTTTTAAATATCTGGTGCATTGTGTAGCCTTCGGGGAAGGTTATCTTCTTTGTTACCATAGCGCCCGAGCCGGATGTCATTTTCTTTACAAGCGCCTTATAGTCGTATATCGCCTTGAGCTCGTATGTGCCGGGATCTATCTTCTCATCGGCGTTGTACACGGCTCCAAAGAGCTTGAACAGCCATTTGTATTTAATAATGCCGTTATCCTTGAGCTGATCGGCAACATAGCTCATATCCGCATAGTGGACCTTCTTTGTTTTTGTGTTGCCGTCATCATCCTTGACCTCTACCTCTTTGTAAGTAAAGCTGTCCTTATCAAGGGTTATCTGGGCAACGGTGTCCGAGGATTTAAAGCCCAGAACATCGGTAGCCGCCGCCCATGCAAGGCAGGCCAGAATGATGCTGACGCTTATTACAAAAAGAAAGTAGACAGCGCCGCCTGCAAGGCCGCTTTTATTCTCCTTGCGCACGGCAGATGCGCTCTGCTTCGGCGCTGAAGCCGCCGGGGCTTTTCTCTGCGTCGGGGCAGAAGCCGCTTTTCGGGGCTTCTTTTCAGGCTCTTTTTTGCCGAAGAGCTCTTCAAAATCTGTTTTCTTATCAGCCATAGATATCTCCTTTGCCGATTGTAACCTGATTTGCCGTTACGGCATAATATACAGCAGACGCAGCGATCGCTGCTCTGAATGCGTGATAATCATCGTGTCGTAAGTCCGCCGCGCCGGACCGTACTGCGGAATTTTATGCGCGGAGAAAGGCAATATATATGTTCTGCAACAATAACAACAGCTGCATCTGGATCATTCTCATCCTCATCATTCTCTTCTTCGGCTGCGGCAACTGCGGCGGCGGATGCGGATGCGGCAATTCCTGCGGCAATAACGACTGCGGCTGCGGCTGCTGATCATCCACGGGGCTCAATCGAGCCCCATTTTGTTTTCAGTCGCTCAAAACGAGCGATACCGCAATGTCGGTATCCTCGGCCGGCAGCTTTTCTTCAAGCAGCGTCTTTCTGCAAAGGCACACGCTGAACGCTTCCGACTGTGCAAGGTACCGGTCATAGTACCCTGCTCCGTGGCCGAGGCGGTTTCCGTATCTGTCGCAGCATAGTGCCGGAACAATGATAATGTCTTTTGCTCCAGGCCTTACCTCCCGTGTCACCGGCGGCTCGGGAATACCGAACTTGCCGGGGCAAAGCTCAGCTTTGCCGCTGAAGGGGTAAAAGCTCATAGCGCCGTCATTTCCGCTTACGGGAAGCGCAACGCTCCTGCCCTCGTCCAGGAGCTTTTCAATGAGCGACGCCGTTGATACCTCGCGGCCGACACTGTAATACAAAAATACCGTTTCTGCGTTTTTAAACTCACTGAGGTTAAGAAGCTTTTCGATTATAACTCTGTCGCTTTCTTTTATATACTCGGGCGAAAGGCTCGCCGTCTGCCGCTCCTTTTCGCGGCGAAGGACGCGTTTTTGCTCACAGAGCGGACTTGATGATCGAATAGATCTCTTCATGCTTTTCGTCGATCTCGCGCTCAACGCCGTTTTTCTTAAACGGAATGCGCGTCCAGCCATAGTAGTCGGCCGCCTTATAGGCAACTCGCAGACAGTTTTTAAGATACTCGATGTCCTTTTCGTGGATATCCGCCGAGGTGTGCGTTTTCTCCTGCCTGTGCTTCATGCGCCGAAGAGACGTTTCAACGTCAACGTCGAGGTAGATCACAAGATCAGGCTTCGGCAGGCCGAGCTTTACATATTCAAAATCATACAGCCATTCAAAAAATGCCGGAAGCTCCTCATCCGGAAGCTTTGCTCCCTGATGCACGGCATTCGAGGTCGTATATCTGTCCGACAGGACAAAGCCGCCGGAATTATATATATCGCCCCAGTCCGTTCTGTATGAAGCAAAACGATCGACAGCGAAAAAGGCCGAAGCGGTATATGCATTGACATCATTCGGATTTGAGCCGAACTGACCGCCGAGATACATTCTTATGAGCGCGCTGCTGTCATTATCATATCGTGGAAATACGATGTGGTGATAGTTTATTCCCTCGGCCTCAAGGCGGCTGCATACACGTCTGTAATGGGCGGACTTGCCGCTGCCGTCAATGCCTTCAAATACGATAAGCTTACCCTTTTCCATTGAAAAACTTCCTTATGCGTTTTATCCACGCCTTTATTATAAAAAGCGGAAGGCGCGCAATGCGCTTGAAACGCCACGGCTCTTTGATGCAGCGATACAGCCACTCGGCATTCATCTTCTGCCACGCCTTCGGAGCGCGCATGACCGTTCCCGCAAAAACATCCAGCGAGCCGCCGAGACCTGCCATCAGGCCGACATCAAGCCGCTCGGCGTTCTGCGCCATCCAAAGCTCCTGCTTCGGCGCACCGAGGCAAACCATGAGAAAATCGGGCTGCGCGGCGTTTATCTTTTCGATCACGGGGTCGTCATCCTTAAAATATCCGTCGTTCGTTCCGCAGACATTGAGTCCTGGGTACGTTTCCTGCATTTTTTCCTTTGCGGCATCGGCAACCCCGGGCTTTGCGCCGAGCAGGAACACGCTTTTACCCGTCTGCGCGGCATACTCAAGTATTGCCTCGCCTATCTCGATGCCAGGCAGGCGCTCTTTGAGCGGCGTTCCGATAATTCTGGCCGCTTTAACAACGCCTATACCGTCGGGTATGACAAGGTCCGCGTTGCATATCGCATCGTGTAGCTCGGCATTTTCCCACGCGGCCATCACTATCTCGGGGTTTGGCGTTACCATGTATGCGCTGCGGTGCTCATCAATGAGCCTTTTGCACAAGTCTATTGCATTTTCCCTCGTCAGATCATCAAATCCGACGCCCAAAACATCTATCCTACTCAAAGCTGGCTGAATACCTTTCCGATCTTTTCGTGTATGACAAGGTCTGCCCTGTCGTCATAAGGCGTGCTGCTGAGGTTTACGAGCGCAAGCTTATTTCCCCGGTAATAGTTTATAAGTCCTGCTGCCGGATAAACATTAAGGCTCGTACCGCCGATTATGAGCACCTCCGCTTCCGATATGACTCGGACAGCCTCGGTGACGATGTTCTCATCCAGCGGCTCTTCATACAGCACTATGTCAGGGCGGATAACTCCGCCGCAGGTGCAGTGCGGCACACCGGCACCGTGATTCATTTTATCGGCAGGATACGGCTTTCCGCACACTGAGCAATAGCTGCGCAGTATGCTGCCGTGAAGCTCCAAAACCTTTTTGCTGCCGGCCGCCTGATGCAGTCCGTCAATATTCTGAGTGACGACCGCACGCAGCTTTCCCTTCTGCTCAAGCTCGGCAAGCTTGAGATGCGCGGCATTGGGCTTTACGTTATCGATAACGAGCTTTTCCCTGTGAAATCTATAATACTCCTCGGGATAACGGGTAAAGAACGAGTGGCTGAGTATCGTTTCGGGCGGATACTTCCATTTTTGGTTATACAGGCCGTCAACACTGCGGAAATCCGGTATTCCGCTTTCTGTAGATACGCCTGCACCGCCGAAAAACACGACATTATCGCTCTCGTCTATCCATTTTTTAAGCTGCATTATTTTATCGTCCATAACGCTCACTCCTAATCGGTTTATTATACAATAATTATTCTATCTAATCAAGCAAATATTGTTCAATTATGGCCGCCACGCCGTTGCTGTCGCAATCGGGTGCGATAACGTCGGCAATGGCTTTCACCCTGTCGCTTCCGTTTGCCATTGCAGCCTTAAAACCGACCGCTTTGAGCATTTCCTCATCGTTTTGCGCATCGCCTATCGCTATGCATTCGGACATATCTATTCCCAGTGCGCCGCACAATGCTCGCAGTCCCTTTGCCTTGCTCACGCCGCTTGCGTTTATCTCAAGCGAGCGTGCGGTGTGGCTTGTTATGCTCACGGGCAGCGTTTTTATCTGCTCATAAACAGCGTCGGCCTCGCCGTCAGCAGCGAAGAACAAATTGAGCTTTTCTACAGGCTTGGGATCTGCCATGAACATTGCAAACGCATCATCGACAATATTCATCCCCTTGCGGTAGATAGGCTCATAGGCGCTAAGCCCAAAATCGGCGCAGTTATCGACGCACCATGCGCTGCTGTAGGTCTTGTCATCTATAAAAAATATCGGCATAACATAGCCTGCTGCACGCGCGGCAATGTATTTGACTGTTTCCGGGTCTATCGTTTCATACAAAAACTTTTTCCCTGTTTGCGTGTCGATAACGGACGCACCCGACCCTGTTACGGCATAGCGCATGCCGCGCACCATATCTATATACGGCTTTACAAGGCTTATACTGCGCCCTGTTGAGAAAACTACGGTCTTGCCCTGCGCTATTGCTTTTTCCATGGCGTTCACATTCGCCGGAGTAAGCTCCTTTTTCGAGTTTAATGCCATCGCATCCATGTCGGCGGCGAGAAGTTTATATTTCATTTTTCTCTCCCCATGCTTCTTGCATAATAAAAAATATACTGCTGGGCAAGCCCTGCATACTCCCCGAGCGTCTCCGGATCGAAATCCGGCGGAAAGTTCTCTCTAAGAGCGCGCTTCATCCACACGTCAATCGGGAACGCCTCCATGTGCCACAGCCCGAACAGCACTACGCAGTTTGCCACCTTCTCACCTACTCCGCGTATCGATCGCAGAGCCTTTATCGCCTGCTTGTAATCGCATTTTTTCAGCGCTTCAAGGTCAATGTCTCCATTGACGACCGCACGGGCTGCGCATATTATGTACTCGGCTCTGTATCCCGAGCGGATGCAGGCAAGCTCCTCCGGCTCAAGCACCGCAAGCCGCTCGGCGCTCGGGAACGTGTAATGCACCTTATCGCCAACGCTTATCGGGTCTCCGAAATTTTCGCAGAGGCGCTCGACGATGCCCTTAATGCGGCTTATATTATTGCACTGCGATATAATAAACGAGCACAGCGCCTCCCAGCTATCCTGCCGCAAAATGCGTATGCCGCGCCCGTACTCCACGCATTTTGCGAGGTATTCGCCGGCAAATGCTCGGCTTATCTCGGCGTAATCTGTGCCGAGGTCGAAGTACTGCTGCCAGATATCCTCCGGCGCGTCAGAAGTTATGTAAACCTCTCCGTCCTTTGCCGAAGCTTCGGCATAGTATCCGCCGACAACGCCGCGGTAAACTCCGTCATCGCCGCAGTTCCAGCGGAAGCATTGGCCGCATTCGAAGGTTTTCATCATATCGAGTTCCTGTGTGCTGCAAAGCTTCATATTATCCCTCGAAAATTGAAAAATTATAATAAATTATATACCCATGCAGCCGTTTTTACAAGTTGCGCATATTGATAAAATATGCGATAATAAGAGCATTAAATTCGGGAGGTCTGTCATGGGCTTTTTAAGTGAATACAACTCAAAGCTCACAAGCGCCGAAACGGCTGTCAAGTGCGTCAAGAGCGGCGACTGGGTTGAATATACCTCGAACCTCGGCTTTCCTGCCGCCTGCGACCTTGCATTGTCGAAGCGGCGCGACGAGCTTAATGGCGTGAAAATACGCGGCGATCTCATCTTCGGGCCAATTCAGGCCATTGAGTGCGACCCGGATATGGAGCATTTTGTTTATAACACCTGGCACTGCTCGGGCTACGAGCGCAAAATGTGCGACAGGGGCAGAGCTTTCTTCGAGCCGATGGTGTTCAGAAATCTCGCCTGGTATTACAAGAATTTTCTCACCTCGGATGTCTGCATGGTGACGGTCTCGGGGATGGACGACGACGGGTATTTCTACTTTGGTCCCTCGCTCGGCATGTCAAAATGCATCGCGGATAATTCCAAGATCGTCATTGTCGAAGTCAACCGCAACATACCGCGCATAAAAGGCAGTGAGGAGTCTCGGATACACATATCCGAGGTTGACTATATCGTTGAGACCGGCGATCCTCCGCTGTTTGAGATGCCGAATCCGGCTCCGACGGAAACGGACGTTAAGATAGCAAATCTTCTGCTGCCGTATATTAAGGACGGAGCGTGCGTGCAGCTTGGCATCGGCGGTATGCCGAACGCCCTCGGCGAGCTTATCGCCGACAGCGATCTTAAGGATCTGGGCATGCACACGGAGCTGTGCTCGGACGGGTATCTTGCCATGTTCAAATCCGGAAAGCTCACGAATGCAAAAAAAACGCTGCACAACGGCAAGGGCGTTCTCGGCATCGCTATCGGCAGCCATGAGTTTAATGAGTGGCTAACCGATAATCCGGCCTATGTCGGCTATCCCCTTTCGTATGTCAACGACCCTTATGTTATATCGCAAAACGATAACATGGTGTCTATAAACGCGTGCATAGGCGCCGATCTCTATGGCCAGATAAGCTCTGAAAGCTCCGGCACGAGGCAGATAAGCGGCACGGGCGGCCAGCTCGACTTTGTGTGCGGCGCTCAGATGTCGAACGGCGGCAAGGCGTTTATATGCATGAGCAGCACCCACACCGACAAAAACGGCGTTATGCACAGCCGGATAGTTCCAACGTTTTCCGGAGATATAATTACAACGCCGAGATCACTGGCATTCTACATAGCAACGGAATATGGCGTCGTTAATCTCGCCGGGCTGACAACATGGGAGCGCGCTGACGCAATGATAAGCATTGCTCACCCCGATTTCCGCGATGAGCTTATAAAGGCGGCCGAGGCAAACCGCATCTGGCTGCCGTCAAACAAGAGGTAAGGTAAAATGAATGTATCTGTTCTTCAAACAGGAAGACCCGAAAATTTTGCGGACAGACTGCCGAAGGAGCAGCGCTGCTACGATATGCTCGACAGGCTCGGCATAGCTTATGGCCGCGTCGATCACGAGCATGCAGACACTATCGAGGACTGCCACGAGATTGAGCAAACACTGGGCGCCGAGATATGCAAAAATCTTTTTCTCACTAATCGCCAGCAGACGGAGTTCTATCTCCTGCTCATGCCGGGAGACAAGCCGTTCAAAACGAAGCTTCTTTCAAAGCAGATCGGCACTGCGCGCCTGTCGTTTGCCTCGCCCGAGCACATGCAGGAGCTTTTGGATATAACGCCCGGCTCCGTAAGCGTTCTGGGCCTTATGAACGATGGCGGCAAGGTGCATCTCGTGATCGACTCCGACCTGCTGAAAGATGAGTTTATCGGCTGCCATCCGTGCATAAACACATCAACACTTAAAATTAAGACGGCCGACATAATTGAAAAGTTTCTGCCCGAGGTCAGGCACGAATATGCCGTTGTTGAGCTTCCGTGGGAGGCTGAGTGATGAAGATAGGCATTCTTTGCGCCTGTGCGCCCGAGTTTGAGCCGTACAGGTCAGCTCTCGGCGGCGATACCGCGTTTATTCACGGCATGCAGCGCACGGACGGCGTACTGTGCGGACACGAAATATCCGCCGTGTTCTGCGGCATCGGCAAAGTAAACGCAGCACTCGGCGCAATGACGCTTATACGCGACTGCGGCGCGGACAGGATAATAATGTCCGGAGTTGCCGGGGCGATAAGGCGCGGCGTTCACATCGGGCAGTGCGTTATGATAACAGACTGCATCTATCACGATCTTTCGCCTCAGCTTATCACGGATTACCATCCAAGCGGCATCGCCCCCGACTTTTTGTGCGAAAAAGATGTTGTTGATATCGGCGCTGCCGAGGGAATGCTCTGCGGCAGGACGGTGACGGGCGACGTTTTCATCGAGCAGGATGGACGCGAGAGCATAATCGAGCGATTTGACCCCATTTGCTGCGATATGGAGACGGCAGCCGCTGCGCATGTGTGCCGCGCTATGGGAGTTTCCTTTAACTGCGTGCGCGCGATATCCGATACCGAGGACGAAGCCGGGCTCGGCAGCTTTGAAAAAAACGTGGCCTTTGCCGCGCAGAAGGCTTTTGACGGCGTGTGCGCCGTGCTCAGCGAGCTGTAAATGAAAAAATCACCCACCCTGTGCCTGTCGGCACAAGGTGGGTTTTGTTTACTCGAGCGGCGTAAATATCATTTTGCACTTGGGGCAGAAAAAGCTCTCGGCAATACCCGGTTTCAGAGTGCCCTCTGTTATCTTAATGTCTCCGTCACCGGCGAGAAAGAATCCTTCTTTCTTTTCGCCGCTCCAAATTATCTGGCGCGAGGACTGGATATAGCCTCTCTCCGCCGCGCCGCCGCAGAACGGGCATGCTGATATTTTCATTGCGATTCCCCTTTCAGCCTATTGCATTTGTGTAAAGCTCCAAATGCTCGGCGAGGCTTGCCGCGCCGGAGTAATCGACCTTGAGCACGTTCAGGCCGCGCCAAACTATCAGGTGTTGGCCGTCATTCTCCGAGAGCTTATAGCATGCGCCGTTATCAAGCGTGCCCTCCTGCGATGCAGGATACTCCCATGCATTCACAAGCAGCCGCACCACGCGCTCGCTTGCGCAGCCGGAATAAAGCTTGGTGCTGTAATAGTTTTCTTGAACGTCAAAGCCCTCTTGGGGTTCTGCAAAGGGCGGCACAGCCTGCTGAGTACTGATGATCTCATCTGCAAGATCGCTTTTGTTGTAAACCACATGGCCGTCGTTTTCCGCGGGGTTTTTCTCTATCCACGCTTCAAGCTCCGTGTTCTCGGCAGGCGATATTTTCGCCAAAAGCGGTGCTCTCAGGTTATCTGTGTATTGGCGCATGGGCGTGAGTATCTGATTCCCGCTCACGGGCGAGTGAACTGCGTACCAAACCATACTTCCGACTATCAGAACGGCGGCAATTGCGTAGAGTGCGTATCTTCCCCATCGGTTTTGGCTTTTGCCCCAAAAGCGCCGTATCTCATAAATAAGCGCAAACAGGAACAGAACGAGCAGCAGCGGTGTTGATATAGTCGCAACAAGCCCCTTATCGACAATATACGTTCCAAAGCCGACGGCATTTGCCGCGACGAGCATTATAATAAGTAGCACGAGCTCATAGGCCGACAAAGCGCACAAACCGATTATTCTTATCTTCGGCCTAATAATTGAATTGTCTATATGCAAATATTTCACTCCCTAACAGTAAACACATTTTCAAGTAATACACTACATCATCCTACGTATTTCTAACGAAGCATGTGATACCATCCTCCTTTTCTTTTATATACACAATAAATTCAATCTTCACTTTTTTAATTTCAGAACCCACATCACCGCATGCGTTATCCACGCTCCGGCGAGGCCGCAGAGGATATACCAAGCCATTTCCGCCGCGGCTGTCACGAGATCGAAAGCCTCGCCGAGAGCCTCATGCTTAAAGCCAATCGCGGCAAACGACTCGCAGACGATCCACGCGGCCATCGCGCTGAGGGCTGTTTTATAAAAGCTCTCCCTATCTGCGCTGAAACAGCGGACAGCGCAGCCGAAGGCGACGGCTATAAGCATCGCAAAGGCGCTCCATGCTCCGAAATTGAGCAGTATTATTCTATCGAAGAAAAACACGTAGCCCCGGCCGAGGCAGAGCATGGCAGTCAGGGCAACGAAGATGAGCGTTATAAGCCGCCAGCGGCGATCAAGCTCACGCTTTTGCACCTTCAGCGCATCAAAAACGAGCTGCGTGACCTCAGACTCTTTGATGTTCGGTGTTTGTATACGCTCGCCCTTTATAAGCTCCGCCGCGCTCACGCCGAGTGCCTCGGTAAGAGCCTCTATGAGCGAAACATCGGGAAAGCGCTTGCCTCGCTCCCAGTTTGAAACGGCCTGCTTCGACACGCCGACAGCGTCGGCAAGCTCTGCCTGCGTCATGTTCTTTTCCCTGCGCATCTGCTCGATAAGCATCCCGGTCTTGTTCACTTCCACAGTTCTCCGCCTCCTTTACGCTTTCACTATATAGTAAGATATGCTAATTTGTCAATAAACGGTCTGTTGACCACCGATTTTGCATAAAAAAATTCCGCATCTTTCGATGCGGAATTTTATTGCGTAATTAGTAATAACGCTTATTCTTGTTCTTGCGTGCTGCCTCGCTCTTCTTGCGGCGCTTGACACTGGGGCTCTGGTAGTACTCCTTCTTTCTCAGATCAGCCAGTACACCGGCCTTGGCACAGCTGCGCTTAAATCTTTTAAGAGCATTGTCCAGAGATTCGTTCTCCTTGACATAGACTTCAGACATTTATTTCACTCCCTCCATTAACGCCTTACGACGCTTTAAGGGCCAAATTCTTGGCTTAACGAATGATATTATACTCACTTTGGGGCATAATGTCAACCTTTACTTTATGATAAGATTGATAAGTTTATTCTTTACGACGATAGTCTTAACGAGTTGTTTGCCCTCCATCAGGCGCTTTACCTTCTCGTCGGCGCAGGCGGCGTCGATAACGACGCTGTCCTCAGAATCGGACGGAACGGTGATGGTGGATTTGAGCTTGCCGTTTACCTGAACTGCCATCTCGCGAGTGGCATCGACGGTTTTTGCCTCGTCATACTCAGGCCACGGCATCTGCATGGCCATCTTGCCCTCTTTTGCGGCAAAGCCCATGTTCTCCCACATTTCCTCTACCATGTGAGGTGCAAAGGGGCTAAGCAGCAAGCACAGAGCGCGTACATCGCCCTTGGAGCAGCCGTTTGCATAGAACTCGTTGACCATAGTCATCATTGCTGCGATAGCCGTGTTCATCTTCAGCTCGTCGATATCCTGCGTGACCTTTTTGATGGTCTTATGGACGATGGATTCGTTCTTTGCGGATATGTTCTCATCGTCGGTAGCCATGTCCTGCAGGTTAAAGCAGCGGTCGAGGAAGCGCTTCGAGCCCTTGACGGCCTCGTTCGACCACGAAACTGCCTTTTCAAAGTCGCCGATGAACATGATGTGCAGACGCATGGTGTCGGCACCGTACTGTGCAACGATATCGTTGGGGTTGACGACGTTGCCGCGCGACTTCGACATCTTCTCGCCGCCCTCGCCGAGGATCATGCCGTGGCTCGTGCGCTTGGCATAAGGCTCCTTGGTGGGGACAACACCGATATCATACAGGAACTTGTGCCAGAAACGGGAGTACAGCAGGTGAAGCGTAGTATGTTCCATGCCGCCGTTGTACCAATCGACCGGCGACCAGTATTCAAGCGCTTGCTTGCTTGCAAGCTCCTTATCGTTGTGCGGATCCATATAGCGCAGGAAGTACCAGCTTGAGCCGGCCCACTGGGGCATCGTGTCGGTCTCGCGCTTTGCCGGTCCGCCGCAGCAGGGGCAGGTAGTGTTGACCCAATCGGTCATCTTGCTCAAGGGGCTTTCGCCGTCATCGGTAGGCTCATAGCTGTCCACCTGCGGAAGCACCAGAGGAAGCTGATCCTCGGGCAGCGGCACCCAACCGCATTTTTCGCAATTGACGAGGGGAATCGGCTCGCCCCAGTAGCGCTGACGGGAGAACACCCAGTCGCGCAGCTTGTAATTGACCTTCTCCTTGCCTATTCCCTGCTCTACAACGTATTTTTTCATCGCAGGGATCGCTTCCTTTACGGTCATTCCGTTGAGGAAGCCGGAGTTTACCATGACGGCGCTGTCGTCTTTTGCGACGAACGCCTCCTTGGTGATATCGCCGCCGGCAACAACCTCAATGATCGGCAGACCGAACTTTGTTGCAAACTCCCAGTCGCGCTGGTCATGGCCGGGAACGCCCATTACGATGCCGGTTCCGTAGCCCATGAGGACATAGTCGGAAACGAACATGGGCAGCATCTTATGCGTAACGGGGTTTTCCACCTCGATACCGTCAAGGCGGACGCCTGTTTTGTCCTTATTCAGCTCGCCGCGCTCAAAATCGGACTTTCTCGCGGCTTCCTTCTGATAAGCCTCTACCTCGTCCCAGTTTTTGATCTTGTCCTTCCACTCGTTGAGCATCGGATGCTCGGGGGAAATGACCATGTAAGTAGTACCGAACAGGGTATCGGCACGGGTGGTGTATACGGTGACCTCGCCGCCGATATTGGTCTTAAACGTGACCTCGGCACCGGTGGAGCGGCCGATCCAGTTGCGCTGCTGGATCTTTACGCGCTCGATGTAATCAACATCATCCAGATCGTCGATAAGGCGCTGAGCATATTTGGTTATGCGCAGCATCCACTGGCTTTTTTCCTTGCGGACGACTTCGCTGCCGCAGCGCTCGCAGACGCCGTCAACTACCTCTTCGTTTGCAAGGACGCACTTGCAGGAGGTGCACCAGTTGACGGGCATGGTCGCCTTGTATGCAAGGCCGTGCTTATACATCTGGAGGAATATCCACTGCGTCCACTTATAGTACTTGGGGTCGGTGGTATCGACGCAGCGATCCCAGTCAAAGCCGTAGCCGAGCATTTTCAGCTGACTGGTAAAGTTAGCGATGTTATTTTTGGTGACTATTGCCGGATGGATATGGTTTTTGATAGCATAGTTTTCTGTCGGCAGGCCGAAAGCGTCAAAGCCTATCGGGAACAGGACATTGTAGCCCTCCATGCGTTTTTTACGGGTGACTATGTCAAGAGCGGTGAACGGTCTGGGATGGCCGACATGAAGGCCCTGACCCGAAGGGTACGGGAACTCGATCAGTCCGTAGAACTTGGGACGGGTAGTATCGCCGGTAACTGCCGCATAGGGCTTGGTCTCTTCCCAGATTGCCTGCCACTTCTTTTCAATTGCGGTGAAATCGTATTTCATTTTAAATTTAACTCCCTTATAGTTTTATATTTTTATCCGAATGCCCCTTAGCAGGGGCCTATAAGGGATGAGAGATCGATCTCCTCGGCGTCTGACCACAGGTGCTCAAGCTTGTAGAAGTCGCGCGCTTCCTCGGTGAACACATGTGCCACGACGCAGCCGAAATCGAGAAGCACCCAGCTTCCGCTGCGGTAGCCTTCGCGGCGGATGGGAGGCTCGCCGGCCTCGCTCATTGCCTTGTCGATCTCGTCTGTAAGAGTTTTTATATGCGTGGAAGAAGTACCTGTGCAGATGATGAAATAATCGCACAAAGATGTGAGCTTATCGGTTTTGAGGACTTTTATGTCCTTTCCCTTTTTGTCGCTGAGCGCCTTGGCGGCTATCTTAACGACTTCGTTTGGTGTCATCATTCGTTATCATCCTTACTGCCTGAATTTGTTGAGCTTGGGCTGCTTGTGTAGGTATAAACATTCGCCACGCCCATAGTGCTTGACGAGCTGTAATTCAAGAACGAGGAAACGCCGCCGGAGAGCTCGCCGGTCGTGGAGTAGAAATTGCCGTCCTTATAGGTGACGATATTCACGTTCTTGGTCGTTACCTGAGCTTCCCACGGATTGAGGCACTCATTGACCATATCGAGCCACGCGTCTATATCGCAGAAAACATAGCTTGCGCCGAACACGTTGCCGCCTGTATCACCGGGCATAGTGTAGAACTTAATGTTCTCGCTGTCAAGCTTCAGAAACTCCTTAGCGTAATACAGCATATTCTCGGCCGTGAGGCTCGTCTCCATATTATCAGACACAATGCTGATGACCTCGGTGAGGTTGGGGATGTTCTTGAGGCTTATCATCTGGCTTGCAACGGCCATAAGCAGCTCGTGCTGCATGTCGATACGCTGAATATCGCCGCCGGCATAGCCGCTTCTGAAGCGCATGAGCTGTACAAACTGCTCACCGTTAAGCTTCTGCTGGCCTTCGGGAATGTGAATGTGCAGATCCTGAGTCGGGTCGTCGTAGTTCATTCCGGGCGGAACGTTGAAGTCAACGCCGCCGATGGCGTCAACGACCTGCTCTGCCGCATCCATATTAACGAGAATGTATCCGTCAACGTCAAAGCCGAGGAAGGACTTGATAAGCTCCTCTCGCATCTTTTTGATCGGGTCGCAGCCGTAATATGAGCTGCTCTGTATGCCGGAATAATACGCGGCATAATGATATGCGGAGTTTGCCTTCTTGACCTCATGCTGAATGTTCGTGAGCGTATCACGGGGGATGCTTACAACATTGAGCGTGTGATTTACGGTGTCGAGCCGGCCGATCATAATGGTGTCGGTATTATTGCTGACAACGTCAACGCCTGCTACAAGCAGCGTATACACGCCGGGCTTTCTGCCGTCAACCGTATTCACCGGGGGATCATCGTTATTTGTGATGCCGTCGCCGTTGCTGTCGGGCGCAGCCATGAAATACTCAACGTAAACATAGGCCGCCGCAAGCAAGACAACAAGGCACAGCAGAATTATGAGTATGACCTTTCCGGCCTTGCCCTTCTTTTTCTGTTTTTTCCCGCCCTGAGCCTTATTGGCCGGCTGCGCAGGAGGAGCGCTCGGCTTGCTCTCGGCATAGTAATCATAATCGTCGTATCTTTCGGGTGTGCGGCCGCTGTTATTTTTACTGCTGTCTGTATGCTTGCCGCTCTTTTTGCCTCCGAATAGCTGCATATTATTTTCCCTTCTCTAAGTCGGCATCCTGCCGTTATTGCTTTTGCGCGGTATGCTCTGAATACCACTTATACGCGTCGGCAGTCGCATAATACGGCTCCTGCCCATAGCTTCTAATATCTTCAAGGCTCATTTCAAGCCCCAGCGCCATCGCTTCGTCAAGATCCTCATACGCAAGCTTTCTGAGCTTGTCCACCCCGTCAAAATCGCGGTTCGGCTCAATATAGTCTGCCATGTAGATTATCTTTTCAAGAAGCGTCATATCGGGCTTGCCGGTCGTGTGCCAGCGGATAGCATCATAAACCTCGTCGCTTATATTAAACAGATCCCGTGCAAGCGCGGCTCCCGTTTTGGCGTGCAGGAGCTTGACGTTTTCTTCCTCAGCGTTGTCGTTTATAATACCATATTTCCTGCACAATATCAATTGGTCGGATAACACAAGTTTTTTTGTAATATCGTGCAGAATTCCGGCTTCCGCAGCATTTTCGGGGTCCTCTCCCCAGCGGTTGGCAAGCGTGACTGCCTCGGCCTCGCAGCCGACGACGTGAGCGACACGCTTCGGACTGAGCATGGCATAGGCCTTATCGCGCAGCCAGTAAAGCTCCGGCTTTGCGTTATAATCGCCGTTTTTGATTATGCGCGCATAAACGCTCTCCGGCAGGTACGATGCGCCGCGCCTGTTCGGCAGCATATCGCGTATATCCGACGACGACATCGGCTTAGGCTCGTGATTTATAAACACGCATTTTGCGCCGTACTGCCGTTTTAGATAGTCGGCATGCTCCATGATGCGCGCATCCTCGCCCTCGCTGCGGCAGAAAACGCCGAGCGTCATATTCTCAAGCAGGAAGCGGAAGCGGTACCAATCCTCAAAGCTGAAGAGCATATCGCTGCCCATGACAAAGGTAAACTCCGCGCCGGGATAAAGCTGCATAAGCTGCTCAAGCGTGTCGGCCGAATAGCTTTTGCCCTCGCGCAGGATCTCGATATCCGAGACCTCGGCATTCGGGATATCGGCAAAGGCAAGCTTTGTAAGCTCCAGGCGCTCTGCCGGATCAGGACTTCCGCCGGCCAGCTCCTTGTGCGGCGGTATGCTCGCCGGGATTATAAGCATTTTATCTGGTTTCAGCCGCTCGGAAACGGCATAGGCTGCCTCAACATGGCCGCAGTGCGGCGGATTGAAGCTGCCGCCGTAAATTGCAATTCTCATTTTTTCTTATCTTTTACAAGAGCTATTTTAGGCTCTTTTTCATTACGTTTATACAATACGAATTTGCTTCCTATGGTCTGCACGGTTTCGGCCGCGCATGCCTCCGCCAGAGCGTCGGCAGCCTCGCGCGCCGTGAGCAGGCTGTTTTCCAGAACTCTGCCCTTTATCAGCTCGCGAGCTTTGAGCGCGTCCTTTACCTGCGTTATCGTGTTTTCGGTTATTCCGCCCTTGCCGATCTGGATTATCGTATCCTCGGTCATGGCGAGGCCCCTGAGCTGGGCTCTCTGCTTACTTGTCAGTGCCATTTATTCTCCTAAGCTCCGTTCTGAATTTTTCGAGCGCATGCGCTCTGTGTGATATCTTGTTTTTTACCTCGCTGCCAAGCACGGCCATGCTGTCGGAATATCCGTCGGGCATGAAAACCGGATCGTAGCCGAAGCCGCCCTCGCCGTGGGGCTCTGTGAGTATCTGTCCGCGGCATTCGCCCTCGGTGCGTATTTCCGTTCCGTCGGGCAGCAGACAGCATATGCTGGACACGAATTTTGCCCTGCGGTCTGTCACGCCCTCGAGCTTCGATAAAAGATACATGTATTTTTCCTTATCGCTTGCATCGTGGCCGCCAGGGGCGTAGCGCGCGGAGTAAACGCCCGGCTCGCCGTTTAAGGCATCCACCATAAGGCCGGAATCGTCGGCAACGGTGGCCTCGCCTGTTGCGTCAAAAACAGCCTTTGCCTTGAGGTATGCGTTTTCGGCAAAGGTAGTTCCGGTTTCGTCAACCTCGAAGTTGCAGCCTGCCTCGCGCTGAGAGAGTATATCAACGTCCATGTCCGACAGTATCGCTTTCAGCTCCTTGAGCTTCTTTGCATTATTGCTTGCCAATATCAGCTTTTTCACTTAAACAGCGCCTCCACGAATTCATGAGGATTAAACGGGATAAGATCGTCTATCCCCTCACCCACGCCGACATACTTGACGGGAAGCTTAAGCTCATTGGATATTGCAAATACTATGCCGCCCTTTGCGGTTCCGTCAAGCTTTGTGAGAACTATGCCGGTGATACCGGCAGTTTCAAGGAACTGCTTTGCCTGAATAAGCCCGTTCTGCCCCGTCGTTGCGTCAAGCACCATAAGTGTTTCAACGTCGGCATCGGGAAACTCGCGGCGGACAACGCGGGTTATTTTATTAAGCTCGTTCATGAGGTTTGCCTTATTGTGCAGACGGCCGGCGGTGTCGATAATAACGACATCCGTTCCGCGCGCTTTCGCCGCGCACAGTCCGTCATACACCACCGCTGCCGGATCGCTGCCCTCCTCGTGGCGGACGATATCCGCTCCGGAGCGCTCTGCCCACACGCCCAGCTGCTCGGCTGCTGCCGCGCGGAAGGTATCGCCGGCACAAAGCAGAACATTTTTTCCTTCGGCTTTAAGACTTGCCGACAGCTTACCGATCGTAGTCGTTTTGCCGACGCCATTTACGCCGACCATGAGGATGACCGACGGCTTGGTGTCAAGCTTGAGCTTTGTGTCCATATTGCCGAGCATGTCCTGCATGTAGCCGACAAACGCTTCCTTTGCGGCTTTGCCCTTGTTTATATAGCGGCGCAGCAGAATGCGCTTGTAATCCATCATTATCTGCGCCGTAGTCTCGCCGCCGACATCGGCCATTATCAGCATTTCCTCAAGCTCGTCGTAGAAATCCTCACTGTCGATATCGTAATTGCGGAATACCTCTTCAAGCTCCTCAATATTTTTTCTGGTCTTAGTGAGACCGGAGAACATTTTATCAAAAAAGCCCATTGTGTGCCTCCTCAGTCATTTTCTATTGAGCGCTGCGCCTGGTCAAGATCAAGCTCTATGACCTTCGAAACGCCCTTTTCCTGCATAGTGACGCCGTAGAGGTGGTCTGCCTCCTCCATTGTGCCGCGGCGGTGGGTTATTACTATAAACTGCGTCTTATCGCACATTCGGCGCATATATTCGGCATATCTGATAACGTTTGCCTCGTCCAATGCGGCCTCGATCTCGTCCATAACGCAGAACGGCGTTGGGCGAACCTTGAGGATCGCAAAATACAGCGCTATGGCCACGAACGCCTTCTCTCCGCCGGACAGGAGGCTTATATTCGACACCGCTTTTCCGGGCGGCTGAACCTTTATCTCAATGCCGCACTCAAGCGGATCGTTTTCATCCTCAAGGATGACCGACGCCTTGCCGCCGCCGAACAGCTCAAGGAAGGTCTCACGGAAGTTTTCGTCGATGAGCTTGAACTGGCCGAGGAAAACCTCTTTCATCTCATTGGTTACGTCGTTTATTATGCCCAAAAGCTCTTTCTTGGCTTTCTCTATATCGCTGCGCTGCCCGGTCAGGAATTCGTAACGGGTATTGACACGCTCAAATTCCTCGATAGCGCCGATATTCGGCGTGCCGAGCGCAGATATCTGCCGGCGCAGGTCGCTTATTCCGCGCGACTCCTTCTGGAGGTTTTCAACCGGCTGGCGCAGCTGCTGCGCCGCCGAATGGCTCAGCTCATAATTATCCCAAAGCTTATCGAGGATCTGCTTTTCCTCAAGGTCTGACGACAGCTTTTTCTGTTCAAGCCTTGCGCAGCTGCGCTCAAGCTCAAGCAGGCGGCGGTTTGACTCCTGGCTGTCCTTATCGGCCTTTGTTCTGCGGCCTTCAAGCTCAAGGCGCTTTGCGTTTATCTCCGCGATCTCGGATTTGATCTTTTCAGCCTGACCGAGTATATCATCGCGCTGCTTCAAAACGGCATCGAGCTGCTGCTTTATCTCTTCGCATGCGCTCTGCGCTTTTTCGATCGCCGCGCGGCGCTGCTCGCTGTCGCCCGACAGGCTCTGCGACAGGACCCTGAGCTGCTCTATCGCAGCGTTTGTTGCGCGCTTTTCCGCCTCGCACGAGGCCTTGTCGCGCTGGATCTCGGCGCGCTCTTCAACAGCCGCGTCAAGCTCGTATCTCAGGCCCGACAGAGCATTTACCGACTTTTCAAGCTCGATCTGAGCCGCATCATACTGTCTGCCGAGGGTAAGTCTGCGCTTTTTCAGCTCCTCAAGCTCGTTTGCGCGCGAGAGTATGCCCGTTCCGCGCGCGGCACTGCCGCCGGTCATTGAGCCGCCGGCGTTTATAAGCTGTCCATCAATGCTGACGATGCGCAGGCGGTTGCCGTTTGCCTTTGACATGCGCACGGCATCGGCAAGCGTTTCGGCAATAACAGTGCGGCCGAGCAGGTTCGCAAATATGCCGTCATAGCGCTTATCAAAGCTCACAAGGTCATACGCGACCCCAACAAAACCGGGATCGTTTACCGGTGCATCCTTCATGATATTGCCGCGGACGGTGTCCACGGGAAGGAACGTTGCGCGGCCTGAATCGAGACGCTTTAGCATCTCGATCGCGCTGCGGCCGTCGTTCTGCGTGTCGATGACTATATTCTGCATCGCAGCGCCCAGGGCGGTTTCAATGGCAAGCGCGTATTCGTTATCGGTTTTAATTAGGTTTGCGACAGGACCGTGAACTCCGCGCAGGTTGCCCCTGCCCGATTCGCGCATAACGGTCTTGACCGCTTTTGAAAAGCCCTCGTAATCTTTCTCCATCTCCGAGAGCATGTGAATACGCGCATCCATGCTTCGGCAGTCAACGGAAAGGCGGTTTACCTTTTCTCTCAGCTGCGCGGCGGCATTTTCGCGGCTTTGCAGCTTCATGCGGCAGCCTTCTATCACGTTTGAGCTACCGGTCTCCTTTGCGGAAAGCTCCGCAATGCGCCCTGCAAGCTCATCGGCTTTGGCGCTGTTATCATCTATCTGGCTGGCAATCTCGAAAAGCCTCGCCTGTGCTCCAGCAATATCACTTTTCATGCGCTCGACCGATTCGCCGCTGCTTTTTATATTTGCGCGCAAAACAGCCGCGCGTGAATCGCAGTCGGCAGCTCTGGCCTCAGTCTGCGACAGGCGCTCGCGCGCCTTGTCGGCCTCGATGTCCTTTTCGTGCATGCGCTCGGATATGCTTCCTGCCGAGGCATACAGCGCTTCAAGGCTGCGGTGAGCCTCGTCAAGCTCCGATTTTGCCGTTTCGTAATCGGCGTTTATCACCTGTGCCTGAGTGTGCAGCTTATCGAGCGTTGCCATCCAGACGGATATTTCGCGCACTCGCAGCTCATCGCGCAGGACGAGATATTTCTTCGCCGTTTCCGACTGGCGGCGTAGCGGCTCGACCTGAAGCTCAAGTTCATCGATCTTATCATTTATGCGAAGAAGATTTTCCTCGGTTTTTTCAAGCTTGCGCTCGGACTCCTCCTTGCGGCTGCGATAGCGCGATATGCCGGCAGCTTCCTCGAAAACCTCGCGGCGATCTGAGCTTTTGTTGGAAACGATCTCGGCAATCTTACCCTGACCGATGATCGAGTATCCGTCGCGTCCGAGGCCGGTGTCCATAAGCAGGCTGTTTATATCCTTAAGGCGCACGGCCTCGCGATTTATGTAATACTCGCTTTCGCCGCTGCGGTAATAGCGGCGCGTGAGCATAAGCTCAGTACTGTCGCAATCAAATATATGCTCGGTGTTGTCTATAATCAGCGATACCTGCGCAAAACCGAGAGCGCCGCGCTTTTCGGTTCCGCCAAAGATAACGTCCTCCATCTTTCCGCCGCGCAGAGTCTTTGAGCGCTGCTCGCCCATGACCCACAGGATAGCGTCGGATATATTCGATTTTCCCGAGCCGTTCGGCCCGACTATTGCGGTTACGTCTTTTTCAAATATGATCCTTGTTTTGTCCGGAAAGGACTTAAATCCCTGCAATTCGAGTGCTTTTAAATACAAATGTTTTACCTCTTAAATAAGTTCATTCGTAATATTTTATAATAAAGCGCCGTCTTAATCAAGACTGACAATGCTTATTTCGCCACTTTTTACACTTGCTTCATGAATTTTCAGCTCTCTGAGCGAAAGCTCGGATACGAGTGCATCCACATTGCAGCGGTGCTGCCCCGTCATCTTTGACACGTCCGAGCGGTTCACGCCCAGAACGACGCGGCTTCCGGGCTTCACCCCGGCAAGAAGCCTCCGCGCTTTTTGGAGCATTATCCGCGAATGTACAAGCTCGCCAAGCGCCGGATGATATGCGCCTGCGAGTGCGTCTCCGCCGGACAGATCCTCTGTCGGATTTAAGCCCATACGAATTATCGGAATGCCTGCCTCATTAAACAGCGGCACTATCTTTGAGCACACGCGTACAGCGTCCTCTACCGTGTGCTCCTTATATGTTCCGGCGCGCCACATGTCGCAAAGGACCGTATCGCGTACGATGACCGTCGGATATATCCTGACTCCGTTCGGCGAAAGAGCAATTATTTTCTTAGCCGTTTCAATGCAGCTTTCGTCCGTATCGCCGGGAAGGCCGGTCATCATCTGCAAAATAAGGTCAAAGCCTGCATCTTTTATGAGCCTTGAAGCATCTGCGACCGCCGCACTGTCATGTCCGCGGCCGGATAGCTCAAGCACCCTGTCGCACATTGACTGCGCGCCAAGTTCAATAACGGTGACTCCGTATTTTTTCAGTCGCTTCAGCACAGTGCCGTCAATCGCGTCGGGCCGCGTAGACAGCCTTATGGAACTTATTGTTCCATCGGCAAGATACGGCTGCGCCGCCTCAAAAAGCTCGATCTGACGCGCTTCGGGTATAGCGGTGAAGCTGCCTCCATAAAACGCCAATTGCCGCTTTGTCCCCGATGGGGTCAAGGCGGCCGCTTCTTCTATTGCATTTTTGACGGTTTGCGCCGTGGCAGGCTCGATATGACCGGAAATTCTGCGCTGATTGCAGAAAACGCAGTCGTTCGGGCAGCCCAGATGCGGCACAAACACGGGTATTATACTGTTTCTCGCTGTCATTTATTAAGTCTTTCAAGCGCCTGACAGGCAGCTGCCTGCTCGGCTTCCTTCTTCGTTCTTCCGCTGCCGCGGCCGATGACCTCACCGTCTAAGCTGACTTCCGACAGGAATACCTTGTCGTGATCGGGACCTGACTCGCCGGCCTCATGGTATTTCAAAACCCGGTCGGGCTTGCGCTGCACAAGCTCCTGAAGCTCGGTTTTATAGTCGGACGCATGGTGCGCCTTAACGGCCTCGGGGCTGAGCACCATACGCTCAATAAAGCTTGCCGCAGGCTCGATGCCGCCGTCAAGGAAAATGGCTGCTATCACAGCCTCGGTAGCATCGGCGAGTATGGAAGCGCGCTCGCGCCCTCCGTTTTTCTCCTCGCCGTGACCCATGCGCAGATACGCTCCCAGCTCAAGCTCCTGCGCAACGCCGTAGAGGCTGTGCTCGCACACAAGCTCGGCACGAAGGCGAGTCATTTTGCCCTCCGGCAGCGTGGGCACCGTGTTATACAGGTGCTTTGCCGTTACAAAGCCGAGCACCGAATCGCCCAGAAACTCAAGACGCTCGTTGCTGGGAACTCCCTCGGCGCGGTTTTCGTTTGCATACGAGCTGTGCGTAAGGGCGTTTTTCAAAAGCATCGGGTCTTGGAACTTGTATCCTAATTTTTCTTCCAACTGCTTCAATGTATTACGCTTCTTCCGAAATCTTCATGTAATCAATATTATTTTCTATATCGCTGACGATATCAGCCTCGGCAAAGGCCTTGGCCTGGCGGATAGCGGCGAAGAATGCCTCGTCGCCGGATGAGCCGTGAGCCTTGATGACGGGCTTTGAAATACCGAGGAACGCGGTTCCGCCGACCTCATTGGGGTCGATCTTCTTTGCGATACCCTTGACATCGCCCTTTATAACAGCCGCCGCGAGCTTATTCTTCGTGCTCATCATGAACACCTCTTTAAGCTCCGTAAACAGCCACTTTGCAACGCCCTCGGCAGTTTTGAGGACAATATTGCCGGAAAATCCGTCGCTTACGACAACGTCAACGCCGCCGAGCAGCATCGTGCTGCCTTCAACATTGCCGACAAAATTAATTCTACCCTCTTCGCTTGCCGTTTTAAGCAGCTTATACGCTTCGTGCTGAAGCGCACCACCCTTTGTTTCCTCCGCGCCGATGTTGAGAAGTCCTACGCGCGGCTGAGTGAGGCCCATCATTCTGCGCGCATAGAAGCTGCCCATGTATGCAAACTGGAGAAGATACTCGGGCGTACACTCGGCATTTGCGCCGCAGTCGATGAGCATTATGCCGTTTTCGCGGCTGGGCAGCACCGGCGCCATGGCAGCGCGGCGAACACCCTTGATGCGTTTGACGATAAGCGTAGCTCCGGTGAGCAGAGCGCCGGTCGAGCCGGCGGACACCATTGCGTCGCCCTCGCCGTTTTTGAGCATGGTAAGCGCGACGGTCATGGATGCATCCTTTTTGCGGCGCGTTGCGGTGCTCGGGTCATCCTCCATTGTAATAACGTCCCGTGCATCGACGATCTCGATATTGCTCCTGTCCTCGCCGAGATATTTTTCTATCTCTTCCTTGCGGCCGACGAGCACAAGCTCGACTCCGAGCCTGTCGCGCGCATAGACAGAGCCTTTGACTATGGCTTCGGGCGCGTTATCGCCGCCCATTGCGTCAACTATTATTTTCACAGCCGAAGACCTCCTTTTTCATAAGTTCTTCAATTATTGCCAGACTCCTTGCGGAGATCTCGGCGTTTTTATTGCGTTTGCCCTTGACTCTGTAGCCAAGCGGCGAAATTATACCAAAGTTCACGTTCATCGGCTGGAAATCACCGACGCTGCCGCCGGAGATGTACAGGCTAAGAGCGCCGATGGCGGTCTCCTGCGGAAAATCGACCGGAGCAAAGCCGAGCATGCGCGATGCCGTTTCAATGCCGACAAGCATTCCCGACGCTGCCGATTCAACATAGCCCTCAACGCCGGTCATCTGTCCGGCAAAGCTCAGTCGAGGCTCGGCTCTGAATCTGTAGTATCTGTCAAGCAGTTTTGGGCTGTTGAGATATGTATTGCGGTGCATTACACCGTAGCGGACAAATTCGGCATTTTTCAGCGCCGGTATCATTGAAAACACGCGCTTCTGCTCGCCCCATGTGAGATGAGTCTGGAAGCCGACGATGTTATACAGCGTTCCGTCAGCATTATCGCGCCGCAGCTGCACAACGGCGTAATTTTCGTGCCCCGTGCGCGGATCGCGCAGGCCGACAGGCTTCATCGGGCCGTAGCGCAGAGTATCCTCTCCGCGGCGAGCCATGACCTCGACCGGCATGCAGCCTTCAAAAACGCCGCCGTCGTCAAAGCCGTGGACGGCCGCCTCCTTCGCCGCGCAAAGCTCGCGGACAAATGCTTTGTACTCGGCTTCGTCCATCGGGCAGTTTACATAATCCGCCGTGCCCTTATCGTAGCGCGATGCGAAAAACGCGCTTTCCATGTCAACACTCTCAAGCGTTACGATAGGCGCGACGGCATCGTAAAAATGCAGTCCCTCGCCGCCGCACAGGGAAGCGATCTTATCTGCAAGCGCGTCGCTCGTTAAAGGCCCCGTTGCAACGATGCACTCCCCGTCAGGAAACTCCATTGCTTCCTCGGGTACTATCTCGATATTATCGCACGAGGCAAGCTTTTCGGTTATGTATCGCGCAAAGCCCTCTCTGTCAACGGCAAGCGCGCCGCCGGCAGCGACCTTGTTTGCATCCGCACTTTCCATGATAAGCGAGCCCATTTTGCGCATCTCGGCCTTCAAAAGGCCGACGGCATTGGTAAGCTCATCGCTTCGCAGCGAGTTTGAGCAAACAAGCTCGGCAAAATATTCGGATGTGTGCGCAGGAGTCATCTTTGCCGGCTTCATTTCATAAAGCCGGACCTTTATTCCCCTCTTGGCAAGCTGCCAGGCACATTCGCTGCCCGCGAGCCCCGCTCCGAGGACTGTGACCTCATTCATAATTTATTCCTTGGCCTTTTTTGCTGTAGTTTTCTTTTTCGCCGCCGGCTTCTTTTCGGCGGTCTTTTTATCCTCGTCCTTGCTCTCGGCAGCGGCTTTCTTCTTATAGCCGCGCTTATCCTCGGGCACGAACTCCGGGCAATCCTCGTTTATGCAGAACGCTTTCTGTCTGCCGCGTCCGCTGGGCTTAAAGAGCGTTTTGCCGCAGCTCGGGCAATTATCCTTTGTCGGCACATACCAGGTCATGAAGCCCTTGATCTCGCTGCCGTCGGCAGCCGTGCCTCTCCACGGGCAGTCGGCGCCGCGCTCACAGGCGTAGTAGGTGTTGCCCTTTTTCGATGTGCGCTTCAAAATTCTGCTGCCGCACTTGGGGCATTTGCCGGGCATTTCGATAACTATGGGCTTTGTGAAGCTGCACTCGGGGTAAGCCGGGCATGCGAGGAAACGGCCGAAGCGGCCGGATTTAACGACCATCTGGCGGCCGCAGACATCGCAGTATTCGTCGCTCAGCTCGTCGGGCACCTTGATCCTAACGCCGTCAAGCGCCTTTTCGGCCTCTTCAAGCTCGGTGCTGAAATCGCCGTAAAAGCTGCGCAGCAGCTCCTTCCAATAGAGCTTGCCGCTTTCGACCTCGTCAAGCTCCTCTTCCATGTGGTTTGTGAATTTAAGATCGACGATATCGGGGAAGCGCTCCTCCATAAGCTGGGTAACGATCTCGCCGAGATTTGTGGGTTTGAGGTATTTGCCGTCCTTGACGACGTACTCATGCGAGGTTATCGTCGATATAGTCGGAGCATAGGTCGAAGGACGGCCGATGCCCTTTTCCTCCATTGCGCGGATGAGCGTAGCCTCGGTATACCGTGCAGGGGGCTGAGTAAATTGCTGCTCGGGGAGCATTTTTTCGAGAAAGACCTGCTCTCCCTCCTCAAGAGACGGCAGCTTGCTGCGCGGCTCGTCGCTTTCTTCATCCTTACCCTCCTCGTACACCGCCGTATAGCCGGCAAAACGCATCTCGGAGTAGTTGGCGCGGAACACATAGCCTGCCGAATCGACATCGACAACGACGTTATCATACACTGCATTTGCCATCTGGCACGCGGTAAAGCGGCCCCAGATCAGACGATAAAGGCGATACTGCTCGTTAGTAAGATCCTTTCGCACAACGTCGGGACTAAGCTCAATATTTGTCGGACGGATAGCCTCGTGCGCGTCCTGCGCGCCGGATTTGGTTTTAAACACGCGGAACGAGCCGTGGTAGTATTCCTGCCCGTAGTGGTCGATTATATAGTTTTTCGCTGCCATAAGCGCCTCGTCGGAAAGGCGCAGGGAGTCGGTTCGCATGTAGGTTATAAGGCCGACGGTGCCGTAGCCTTTGATATCAACGCCTTCGTAAAGCTGCTGCGCGATCGACATGGTGCGGCGCGGCGTCATGCCGAGTCGGCGGCTTGCCTCCTGCTGGAGGGTCGATGTGATAAACGGAGGTGACGGGCTGCGGTGCTTTTTGCCGCGCTTGACCGTTTTCACCTTAAACGGCGCATCCTTTGTTGCGTTGATTACGGTGTTTACCTCGTCCTCGGATTTAAGCTCGAGCTTCTTATCGTCTTTTCCGTAGAAACGAGCCGTGAACTTTGCTTCGCCCTCGCTCTCGAGCATGGCGTCAAGCAGCCAGTATTCCTCGCTGTTAAAGCTTCGTATCTCGTTTTCTCGGTCAACGACCATGCGCGTTGCAACAGACTGCACTCTGCCTGCCGAAAGGCCGCGGCGGATCTTTTTCCAAAGCAGCGGCGAGAGCTTATAGCCAACAAGGCGGTCGAGCAGTCTGCGCGCCTGCTGGGCATCGACAAGATTATTGTCGATATCACGGGGCTTATTGATGCTGTCGGTAACTACTTTTTTGGTTATCTCGTTGAATGTGACGCGTCTTGCTCTTTCGTCGGAAAGCGCAAGCAGCTCTTTTAAATGCCACGATATTGCTTCTCCCTCGCGGTCCGGGTCGGTTGCAAGGTAGACGGTTTTTGCGTTTTTGCTGAGCTTCTTTAGCTCGTCAATGATCTCCTTGTGATCCTTCACAGGGATATACTTCGGCTCAAAATCGTTTTCTATATCAATTCCGAGGGTGCTCTTGGGCAGATCGCGCAAGTGTCCCATGGACGCAACAACTTTGTAATCGGTTCCGAGATATTTCTCGATCGTCTTGGCCTTGGCCGGTGACTCGACTATGACCAGATTCTTTTTTGCACTGGGCATCGGGTATCCTCATTTCATCTTAATATTTAAAGTAAAGCGCTTGCCCGTCTCCTGCCGGACATATCCCTTGATCTGCAGCAGCGTAAGCTCGGCAAGCACTTTTGCCGGTGCAAGTCCGCTGCGCTCAATGATCGTGTCAACATGAATCGAAGCTTCATCCATTGCTCCGATTATCTTCAGCTGACTCGGGCTTAAGCTCTCCAATTGTTTCTGCAAGTCAATATAAGCCGCGTTGGATGCCTTGTCAACAACTTTTTTCGCCCTTTTTTCGGCACGAGGCTCTTTTCGCGGCGCGCTATCGGCCTTCGGTATCACTCCCGAAGGCATTTCAAATTCAACTTTTCTCACCTTTCCCGGATAAAGAGCTGCAAACTCGCTGACTACCTCCCAGCCGTTTGTAACAGGCTTTGCACCTTCTTTTATCAGCAGGTTTGTCCCCTCACAATTGGGCTGATCGGCATTTCCCGGGACGGCGAATATCTCCTTGCCCTGATCGGCAGCCTCGTTTACGAAAAGCCGGGTACCGCTCTTGAGCGGTGCTTCGATAACCGCAACTCCAAGCGACAGTCCGCTTGTTATGCGATTTCTTGCCCTGAAAAACGAGCCGTAGGGCTTGGTGCCGGGCGCATATTCGCTCACGAGAGCGCCGTGCATGACAACATCCTGCGAAAAGCGGCTTTTATCCAGCTCATGCGGAAGTCCGAGCACGCCTATCACCCTGCCGTCGGCAAGAAGAGCACCCTCTGCCGCTGCTGAGTCTATCCCCATCGTAAGCCCGGATATGACCGTCGCGCCGCATTTTGCTATCTCATAGCCCATACGCATGCCCATTTTGATCCCATACGGCGTTGCCTTGCGCGTGCCGATAACGGCTATGGCTGGCTCGGCGTCAATGTCGGGCAGCTTTCCCTTTACATATATAACTGCCGGCGGAAGATGAATATTTCTAAGGCGCTCGGGGTAGATATCCTCGTTCATGGTGACAACGTCGATGCCCGTGTTATCGCATTTTTCAAATATACGCTTTGCCTCGTCAAGATCGCGCTTTTCAAGCTCCTCCGCGCCTTCGATATTGCGCGGCAAAAGTCGCGTTATCTCGCCCACCGGGGAAAAGTACATTTCCTTGGGGCTTCCGTAGTATTTAAGAAGCGAGGTTATCGCCCTCGGGCCAATGCGCGGCGAGGTTGAAAGCCACAGCCAGTAAATAACGTCGTTCATACGCTACCTCGACATTTCCCACATAATAACGGATGCGGCGATCGCCGCGTTTAACGACTCAGAGTGCGAGTTCATCGGGATTATAAGCTCTCCGCCGCATATGTCGAGAAGCTCTCGGCTGAGTCCCCTGCCCTCGCTGCCGATGGCAACGGCACTTCTGTGAAGCTCGGCATTTCGGATGTCGGCTGCCTTATCGCTCAGCGCCGCGCCGAAAAGCGGAAGGCACTGCCTCCTCGTAAATTCGTCAAGCTCTTTAATGCTCATTTTCAGCACTCTTTGCCGGAATATCGCACCCATGCTCGCGCGCACGGTCTTGGGGTTATACAGATCCGCACACGCGCCGACCATGATAACGGCATCAATGTCAAATGCGTTAGCACTTCTTATTATCGTTCCGACGTTTCCGGGATCCTGAAGATTTTCGATAACTATGGCTCGCATTATGCGCTCATCGCGGCTTTGCTGCGGAATTTTCACCGTAAACACAGGGCCGGGACCTGATTTCAGGGGCGATGCGTATTCGACGAGATCAGCCGGTGCGCAATACTGCTCGATTTCCGCCGGAAGCTCCTCGGTATGCGCTCCCTCACGCCACAGCACCTGCACGATCTCCGCCCCGTATTCCAGCGCTTCCCGAAGTGTTTTTTCTCCGTCGCATATGAATTGTCCGACCTCGCTGCGGTATGCCGGGTCTGACGCAACTGCACGCATATGGCATATTATTCTGTTTTTTCTTGAGCTTATCTTTTCCATAAAACTTAATTTATATCATATTATTATAATTTGTCAAACCTACATTAGATATATAACGGCAAAAAACCGCGTCGGGCGCGGTTTTTTGAAATGTCAGCCGTATATCCATGCATTCGGCATATAGCGGCAGGTTATGGCCGGGTTCGAGCATTTTGTCACATACTCGCCGTCATACCACATCACAGAGCTTGTGCCGCCGTCCATGTTCATTGCCTGATACGCGTCGTATCCGAGCAGGATCTCCGTGCAGTCCGGCAGGCCGATACCAAGCGAGCGGCCGACCAGACGTCCCTCTATAACGAGCATCATAACATCGCCGTCGGATGCCTGAGCAATAACGGTGCGCGGCTGGATCGAGCGGAAGCCCGACTGCTCGTCGATAAGTGCCTTGCCGTCAACTATCAGCGCCGGCGAAAACTCGACCGCGTCGCGGACGTTTGAGGCAACGC
>ULXZ01033934.1_pt1 | contig 38174 bp, 32 predicted proteins | sample 1961701 | NCBI WGS metagenome assembly ULXZ01 (sample SAMEA4835850, study PRJEB28245) | human gut metagenome | biome: gut microbiome; material: fecal sample | place: Denmark | collected 2008 | reverse complement strand
GACGGCACAGTTGCAGAAGCGTATGTCGATACAGGAGTGAAGATCCTCATCGCCGTTGTTATCGGTGCACTTCTTCTCACTTTGCTTTATGCTCTTTTCAATGACACAATTATGCCGAGTGTAACAGAAAAAGTCGAGGGACTTTTTAATTATGCAGGCTAAATAAAAAACGGCGGGGCGGCTTATGCCGTCTCGCTTTAAGGACGATATATATGATGATAAGAAGTATTCAACAAATCGGACCGATAAGACCCGTTATGATTGAAAAGACACCTACGCTGAACTTAAATGCGTTACCCGATTTCATATTCCTGATGATTTTACTGTTCGTAATTTATCGAATTTCGGAATCGGTGATTAGACGGACACCCGGATATACAAAAGAAGATAAAAAAATCCCAATATATCAAATCATCTGTATTATTGTTGTGTCAAGTTTGCAAATCGGGTTCGGATGGTCGGAGGAGCTTGTGAAAGGCATTATTCTTTTACTGATTTCACTTTATGCCTCGGTGTCGGATATTCAAACACACAGAGTAAAGGACGTTGCTTCGGTGATGATCTTAATTACAGGATTTATAGGAATAACCATGTCGGAAATTCCGAAACATCTTTTCGGCGGAATTTTAATCGGCGGCATTTTATTTATATGTGCTGTTGAAAGTAACAACAGAATAGGCGGAGCCGATGTGAAACTGTCGGCGGCTTGCTCTTTTTTACTCGGTTTTCAGCGGGGTACGGCAGGTCTCGTTATCGGTCTTTTGTCGGCAATAATCTGCAATCTGATTTTAAATCGTAAATCTAAGATAAAAGGAAAAGCGTTTCCGCTGGTACCGTATTTGTCGGTTGGGTTTATGGTTATGTACTTCTTTTAAGGAGGCTTAAACAAAATGAAAAACAGAACAGCGATAGGAATTGTGTGTATAATTCTTGCCGTTGCCATAACATTTGTTGTTTCTCCGATGGTTAATAAGGTGTCGGATAAGAAAACGGAAACGGTGAGATTTACAACAAACGTAACACACGGAACAAAAATAAAGGAAACAGATGTTGAAGTCGTGAAGATTTCAAATTCCGCATTGCCCGATAAGGTCGTTAAGAATAAGACTGAAGTTATCGGAAAGTATGCGACGGCGGACTTATTCAAAGGCGATTTTGCAACAGAAAACAAAATAACGGATAATGCCAATACAGCGTCGGACGTTATGGCTTCGCTTAAAGGCAATAAGGTGGCGATGAGTATTACAATTAACTCATTTGCCGGAGGTCTTTCGGGTAAATTGCAAAACGGCGATGTTGTGAGCATTTGCGTAACAGGCAAAGACAATAAAACCGAAATACCTGCGGAGCTTAAATATGTCAAGGTAATAACGACAACAACTTCGGGCGGCATTGATGAAAACGATGTTGTAGAGAATGAGGACGGCAGCTTTGATCTGCCGACTACAATTACGGTGCTTGTGTCGGTTGAACAGGCAAGAATACTTGCAAACTATGAAAAGAACGCAGCAATGCATATTGTACTTGTTTACAGAGGTGATGACACTTCTGCCGAAAAGTTTTTGAAAGCACAGGACGCATATCTTGAAAAGAACAGCAGAAACGGAGGGTGAATATGGCGAAGATTATTTCGGTTATAGGTTCACCGGGCAGCGGAAAAGCAACGGTTGCGTTAAAACTTGCTCAGGAGCTTTATTGCTCAACGTCGAACGGAGCGGTAATCTACCTTTCTCCGTCATTGAAAGTTCCTGCTTTGGGAGTTCTTTTTCCTAATTACAAGCCCGACAGTGTTTTTTCTCTCGGAGCAATGTTTGATAAAACAGATATATTTGAAGAAGATGTTTTAAATCATCTGGTTACGGTCAAAGCGATGAACAATTTCGGCTGCCTCGGATATATGACGGGAGAAAACAAATATACCTATGCACAGCTTACCGAGGATAAAGTCAGTTCCTTTTTTGATGTGCTTGACAGAATGACAGGATATGTGTTTGTTGATTGCACCGATGAGGAAAATGATCTCATTTCCCGGTATGCTTTGAGAGAATCCGATGAGGTCGTGCTGGTTCTTTCTCCCGACCTAAAAAGTATGGTCTATCTTGCATCAAATGAGGAAATCTTCGGCACAAACGCAGAGAGAGCAATAAGAGTTTTGAATGTAACAGAAAATGAACTCTTTTCTCCGATTGACGACGTGAAAGCAAATGTGAAAAACATTTCGTTTGTCTTACCGTTCAGCAGGCAGATAAGAAGTCAGCACCTTGACGGACTGCTTTACGAAAGGGCAAAGGATAAAGCGTACAGAAAAGAGCTTATGAAAATTGTAAATGTAATAATTTAAGAGGAGGACGGAAAGTGCAGAAACACATTGATTTTGTGCCGCTGCTTTCAATGGTTCAGGAGCATATCTCCTCCCGATATGCGGCGGCACTTTCAGATAAGAATAAATTACCTCAGCTCAAGGCATATATCGACAAGTTTCTCCGAGACGGCGGATATGCCGTTGATGAATTGTCACAGTCGGATTTAAGCGACAGACTTTATTCCGAAATGGCACAGTATTCAATCCTTACAAAGTATCTCGGCAGAGATAATATTGAGGAGATAAATATCAATGCGTGGAATGATATTGCAATTACCTATACTTCGGGAAGAACCGTGAAAACAAAGGAACATTTCTATTCTCCGTCACACGCAGTTGATATAGTTAAAAGACTGCTCCATCATTCGGGTATGATTATTGATAACTCGACGCCTATGTCTCAGGGACACTTGCCGAACAATACAAGAATTACTGCGTTGAAAGAACCGATTGTTGACGATGATGTCGGAGTGAGCGTTTCAATCCGACTTCTGCATCCGTCAAGAGTGAATAAAAAGGAAATTATCCAATCGGGCAATGCGACCGAGAAGATGATGGATTTCCTCTGTATGTGTATGAAATACGGCGTTTCAACCGTAGTTGCCGGAGCAACAAGCTCAGGTAAAACTACCTTGCTTAATGCTTTGCTTTCAACGATTCCCGATATACGCCCGAACCGATTACAGCTGTAAGCGACAAATTTCTGTCACTTGAAGTTAAAGACAAAAGAGCCGAGCTTGCAGTCATCCGTGAAAACGCAAACTCAATTTCACGCACAATAAATAAAGCGCTTGAATCTATGAATAAGGAACACACAGAAAGATAAGGCGGTGAACTTGTGGGTGAAAAAAGAGTTTTAACCGTTGATGATTTTGAACATAACCTTATGCTGAACGGTATTAACGAATACCGTAATATGCTGCTTGAACAGGAATTGCCGACAGACGATGTTGACAATTTGCTCTTAAAGGTTCTTGACGCACCTCTTCAAAAAAGAAGGAGGTTTGAACGTGAGGACAGATAAGCTGTCGAAAACAAATGTCATACTGTACACCTGCGGTTTAATTCCTGTAATATGGTGTGCACTGCTTATCGCTCCGTATCTTAGCGGCGGATTAGTCGAAATAATCAGAAATTTGTCGGTTGCTTTCGGCAATCCCTTTAATATTTCCGTTTGTGAGGACAGCCAAAAAACTGTCCTCATTTTTGTTATGGGATATATTCTCGGTATCGGTATTTATCTTTCAAGTGAAAAGAACTATCGGCGACGGGAAGAACACGGCTCGGCAAAATGGGGCAAGGCGGAAACAATTAAGAAGAAGTATATGGATGCCGATAAAAGCGAAAACAAAATCCTTACTCAAAATACCGCGATCGGTATTGACGGAAGAAAGCATAGACGGAATCTCAATGTCTTAGTTTGCGGAGGTTCGGGAGCAGGTAAAACAAGGTTTTATGCAAAGCCGAATATTATGCAGGCGAACACATCGTTTATTGTTCTTGATCCAAAGGGTGAGCTTCTCCGTGATACGGGAAATATGTTAAAAGACAAAGGTTATGATATCAAGGTTCTTGATTTGATTGATATGGAAAAGAGCGACTGCTATAACCCGTTTGTGTATATTCATAACGATAACGATATTCAAAGACTTGTTACAAACCTCTTTAAAAACACAACACCGAAAGGAAGTCAGAGTACCGATCCTTTTTGGGATCAGGCGGCAAGTATGCTGTTGAAAGCGCTTATTTCATTTCTTCATTATGAAGCTCCGCCGGAGGAGCAAAACTTCTCGATGGTTCTTAAACTTATACGAGCCGGGGATATCCCCGAAGAACAGACAGACTTTGAAATAACCAGTCCGCTTGACGATATATTTGCACGTCTTGAAGCACAGAAACCCGATCATATTGCTCTTAAGTATTACCGCTCATATCACAGCGGTACAGCGAAAACATTGAAGTCAATTCAGATTGCATTGCTTGCAAGACTTGAGAAATTTAATCTTGACTCATTCGCAAATATGACTTGCACAGACGAATTGGAACTTGATCAAATAGGCGAAAGAAAGACAGCGGTATTTGCTCTTATTCCCGAAAACGATACAAGTTTTAATTTTATCGTCGGAATGTTATACACTCAGCTTTTTCAACAGCTGTATTATCAAGCCGATTATGTTCACGGAGGCAGACTTGATTGTCATGTCCATTTCATAATGGACGAGTTTGCAAACATAGCGCTCCCCGATGATTTTGATAAATTGCTTTCAACTATGCGTTCCCGTGAAATATCGGTATCAATTATTATTCAGAATATGGCTCAGCTTAAAGCACTCTTTGAAAAGCAGTGGGAATCTATTGTTGGCAACTGCGATGAATTTCTTTATCTCGGAGGTAATGAGCAATCAACGCATAAGTATGTGTCAGAATTGATGGGCAAAGAAACCATAGATACAAACACTTATGGACAGTCCAAAGGCAGAAACGGAAGCTATTCCACAAATTATCAGACCGCAGGCAGAGATCTGCTGACTCCCGATGAAGTGCGAATGCTCGACAATAAGTATGCACTTCTTTTCATTCGTGGTGAAAGACCTGTTAAAGATCTGAAATATGATATTTTAAAGCACCCGAATGTAAAGTACACAACCGACGGTTCGGGAGAAGCGTATGTTCACGGATTCAATGATTACTCGATACTTGAAATGAACTGTTTTGATTTTGATGAAATTGAAACAGATGAATTGGAAAACGTAAATTACGTTATTTATTCAAACGAAGAAATCGAAAAAATATTATTGAAATTGGAGGAAGAAAAGTGAAAAAAGTTAATAATTCTAAGCCTTTGAAAGGCAAGGTCAGAAAAGGCTTTAAAGCCTATGTTTATGCTGTTATTTGTATCACAATGCTTGTGATTTTCAGTGTTACGGCTTTTGCGGCGGGTGATCCTGTCGGTGTTGTAAACAATCTTTCAACATTCATCTTCGGACTTATCAGAGCCGTCGGTCTTATACTGCTCGGCTTCGGTATTGTTCAAGTCGGACTTTCTTTGAAGTCGCACGATCCGTCACAGAGAGCTAACGGATTTCTTACCGTTGCAGGCGGTATTGTTATTACCTTTGCAAAGGAAATCCTTGATTTGATTGTCAACTGATTACTGATGATTACGGTCGGCAAGCAAATTAACCTTGCCGATCGTATTAACTTTAAGGGAGGTCTTTAATGGAAGAATCAAGTAATTGGGTAGTGCAAAATCTCCAGAATGCACTTGCCACTTGGAACAATAAATTAAGTGAAATATGGCTTCTCATCACTCAATCACCCGAAGAATTCAAGGACGGTACAATATGGACTGTGATAACAAACATTCACGGAGCACTTCAGGCGATAGGATATTCGCTTCTGGTTTTATTTTTTGTTGTCGGAGTTATGAAAACCTGCGGCAGCTTTGCGGAAATCAAAAGACCCGAAATAGCTTTAAAGATGTTTATTCGTTTTGTGCTTGCAAAAGCTTCTATTGACTACGGACTTGAACTGATGACATCACTCTTTGAAATCGTGCAGGGCATTGTTTCAAAGATTATGGAGACATCGGGATTGTCAAGTACAACCGAAACCGTTTTACCGGAGTCAATCATAAAGGCGATTGAGGAAAGCGGATTTTGGGAAAGCGTACCGTTATGGGCAGTGACCCTCATAGGCAGCTTATTTATTACCGTTTTATCGTTCATTATGATTATGACAGTATATGGACGATTTTTTAAAATATATTTATATACTGCTATTGCTCCGGTGCCATTATCATCATTTGCAGGCGAGCCGTCGTCCTCCGTAGGAAAGAGTTTTGTTAAATCCTATGCGGCGGTATGCTTAGAGGGCGCAATTATTGTGCTAGGTTGTATAATCTTCTCGGTGTTTGCCGCATCACCGCCTGTTGTTGACGAGTCGGCTGCAGCCGTTAATCAGGTGTGGAGCTATGTAGGTGAATTGATATTCAATATGATCGTACTTGTCGGCACGGTAAAAATGAGTGACAGAGTAGTTAAAGAAATGATGGGACTGTAATTGAACGAAGAATATTGTATTGATTTTTGAAGGATGTCATTTAAAAAATTCCCCTTTTAAATAATTCTTGCAAACTTGATAAGATTGCAGTATAATTTAATGAAAAGGGGTGGAATTAAATGAAAAACCCAAAGAAGCCGAAGAAAAATACGGATGAACTGATTGGAATTCTGAAACAAAAGGGAGTTACTTTTAGTCTGATTGACGAGGAGCAAGCTAAGATTTACCTTGAAAAGAATAATTATTTGCGTACCGCTTCTTATAGACGAAATTTCGAAAAGAAACAGAAGGGCACGGATGCAGGTAAATATTTAGATTTAGACTTTGGATATCTTGCTGAGCTTTCTTCGATAGATAAACAGCTTAGAGAAATACTTTTAACAATGTGCATTGATGTTGAACACGCTATAAAAGCTTCTTTTATCCATTCTATTGAAAGTAATCCTAAAGAAGATGGGTACAATATTGTTGATTTGTTTTTGAAAAGGTATCCTAAGATTATAGATGATATTGAAAATAAAATTAGTGCTTCTTTTACAGATAAACTGATAAACACTTATTTTTCGATCTGCTATGTTTATTATAATGATTTGGATAACAAATCATGTAACAGAATGAAACTCAAAATATATGATTCACATTGCCCGGTTTGGGTGCTGGTTGAATTGATCAGTTTTGGTGATTTATTGAAGCTTGTTTCTTTCTACAATGAACAATATCCGGAATATGAATTCCAATTGCCGAAGTTTAACGAAATCTCTCCAATAAAGAGTCTTCGGAATGCTTGTGCACATAATAATTGCTTGTTGAATGATATGAGATCTACTGATGAGACCAGACCCACGGGGCTAACCGTAGGATTTATACAAAAAATGAATGTATTTAGTCCAAAAGAGATAAAGAAAAAACTGAGTTGTAGACCTTTATTTGAAATTGTCAGTTTATTGTATTTCTACAAGGTATTTGTTTCAAGAAGTGTTTATGAGCGTGAAATAGACAACCTTAGACTGTTTGTTAATGAAAGAATGTTTAAACACATTGATTATTTTTCAAACTGTAAATTGGTAGAAACTTCATTTGAATTCTTCAAAAAAACACTTGACAATTTATAATTATTTGCGTATAATAATATTGCAATTAGGGAGCAATATGCTCTCGCAAGGACTGCGTTACGACGCCGTCCTTTTCCTTTTTTATATACTGATTTTTATAAAATAAAATATTTTTCAAAATGTCCAAATGATATAATGTCATTTGGACATTTTGCTTTTAAAAACAATTGTAATAATTATAAGGAGTGATGAGATCATTGGAAGTAAAAATTAACAGAGAAATACGAGATTACAGCGAAGCGGTATATTTCGGGCTTAATCTTCGTCAGTTTGTATTTTCGGTACTTGCTTGCGGCGTTGCGATAGGTTTGTACTTTCTTTTAAAACCGTTTTTCGGCATAGAAACACTCAGTTGGGTTTGCATTGTCGGTGCGGCGCCGTTTGCGGCTCTTGGATTTTTTAAATATCACGGTATGACAGCAGAGAAAGTTTTGCTTGCTTATATTAAGAGCGAAGTTCTGATGCCGAAGGAGCTAAAGTTTGTTTCGACGAACTATTATGACAGTATGGAAAGGGGAGATGAAATTGTTCGATCTCATAGGAATGATAAAAAAGAAAAGCGGACTAGATGAAATATTTGGTGACGGAATGGACGTACCGAAATCTGTTCAGGATGTTATAAGAATTGATGCAGTATATTCGGATGGTATATTTATGACAGGAAAGGACAGATATTCTAAAACATTCAAATTTACCGATATAAATTATGCAGTATCAAGCAAAGAGGATAAAGAGTCGCATTTTCTTAAATACAGTGAAATACTTAATTCGCTTGAAAACGGTATTTCAAGTCAGATCACGATAATAAACAGAAAACTTAAACACAATGAATTAAAAGAAATTGCATTGCTGGAAAAAGCCAATGACAATAAGGATAAATACCGTAAAGAAATCAATGATATGCTTACAATGTTGGCAAACGGAGCAAATGCAATCGTGCAGGATAAATATGTAACGCTGACCATTCAGAAGAAAAGTATAAATGAAGCGAGAAGTCATTTTAACCGTGTGGGTGCAGATTTGATTGCACACTTTTCAAGACTTGGTTCAAAATGCACCGAACTTGATTTAACAGAAAGACTTCGTATTATACACGATTTTTGCAGACCCAAAGAATCTGCAGATTATCATTTTGATTTAAGGGATATTATGAGAAAAGGTCAGAGCTTTAAGGACTACATTTCACCGGACGGGTTTGAGTTTAAATCCGATTATTTTAAAATCGGCAACAGATTCAGCAGAGTTCTTTTTATCCGTGACTATCCGTCGTTTGTAAAGGACAGAGTAGTGTGGGATCTTACCGATACAAGCAGAAATATGATATTCAATTATGATATCGTACCTGTTTCAACAGAAGAGGCCCAGAAGTTTGGAGAAAAACAGGCGTTAGGGGTAGAGACCAATATAGCGAATTATCAAAGAAAACAAAATTCAAACAACAATTACACTTCAGTTATTCCCTATGATATGGAACAGCAAAGGAAGGAGGTGAGAGAGTTTCTTGATGACCTGACAACTCGTGATCAAAAGATGTTCAAGGTCATAATCACCGTTATGCACACAGCCGATACACTTGAACAGCTCAACAGCGATACAGAAGCAATACAGGCAATGGGCAGAAATCATATGTGTCAAATAGGTATCTTAAAATATCAACAGCTTGAGGGATTTAATGCTACACTTCCAATAGGAATAAATAAAATTGAAGCAAGGCGTACTCTTACAACAGAGAGCCTTGCTGTTTTTATGCCGTTTAAAGTTCAGGAAATCCAACATGACGGAGGCGTATTTCAGGGTGTCAATGTTATATCGAAAAATATGATTATTGTAAACAGAAGATATCTGCTCAACGGTAATTGCTTTATTCTCGGTGTATCCGGTTCGGGCAAATCATTTACCGCAAAGGAAGAAATGGTAAATCTCCTTCTTTCAACCGATGCAGATGTTATGATAATCGATCCGGAGCGTGAATACTCCGCTCTTGTTGAAGCAATGGACGGACAGGTCATTGAGCTTTCTGCAAAAAGTAAAAATCATATCAACTGCCTTGATATAAACAAAGAATATGCCGACGGAGCAAGTCCCATTGCATTTAAAGCCGAATTTGTATTATCGTTGTTTGAACAGGTTATCGGCAAAGGCGGAGTTAATGCAATTCAAAAATCCATTGTTGACCGTTGTCTTGCAAATGTATATAAAAACTATATCAAGAGGGGATATACGGGTAAAGTTCCGACTCTTGTTGATTTATGCAATGATTTAAAACAGCAGCCTGAAGCTGAAGCAATTGAACTTGCCACCGCAATGGAACTGTTTGCATCGGGTTCACACAGCACTTTTGCACAGAAAACAAATGTTAATGTTGAGAACAGACTTATATGCTACGACATACTTGAACTCGGCAGCCAGCTTATGCCTATCGGTATGCTTGTTGTTCTTGACAGCATTCTTAACCGTATAACCAAGAACCGTTCGGAAGGCAGAGAAACATATATTTTCATTGATGAAATTTATCTACTCTTTCAACACGAATACTCGGCAAATTTCCTTTTTACACTTTGGAAACGAGTTCGTAAATACGGTGCATACTGCACGGGTATTACTCAAAACGTTGATGATCTTTTGCAAAGTCATACGGCACGAACAATGCTTGCCAACTCCGAATTTATCATTATGCTTAATCAAGGTGGTACAGACAGAGAAGATCTCGCAAATCTCTTGCAGATAAGTGAAACCCAGATGACGCATATTACAAATGTTGAAGTCGGTCACGGTCTTGTTAAAGTCGGTTCGGCACTGGTTCCTTTTGAAAGAAAATTTCCAAAAGATACAGAACTGTATAAGCTTATGTCAACTAAAGTCGGTGAACAGTAATGGGAAAAAAGATAAAAACTCGTGAAGTTATAAATAACATTAAAGTTCACAATGCGGCGTTTAATTTCGGTGACAAAATGAAAAATATCGGCATAAAAACAAAAGAGAAGATATCCGAAAACATTGAACCGAATGACAATACATCACCTGAACAGTGTGCGACCGATAAAGTGTCGGAGAAAATGAGCGCAGTTGCCGAAACTGTTGCGGTTGATTCAGAAAAAGTCAGTCGTAAAGTCGCCGGTGAAGCCAAAACCAAGATTAAAGAAAAATGTGCGGAGAAAAAGAAAGACGTTAAAAATCAGATTGATGATAGAGAGATAAACAAGCCTGATATGACGGACAGCAAAGGTGAGGATATGTTACGAAGCGAAGATAAAGCGAATGAAAAATATAAAAATTATAAAAACAATCAGAAACAGAAAAATGACATTAAAACAAAATCGGATAATGGGCAAATAAAAGTCAATAATGATAAACCGACGATTAAAGAAAATACATCGGTTCTGCCAAAAACTAAACCACAGTCTGATCCTATTCTTGACGAAAAGAAAAAAACTCGTCAAAGAAAGTTATCTCCGCCGAAAACCAAGGAAAAAGGTTCTATTAAAAAGATAGGATCGGAAAGGCAAAAGATTAAAACAGTAAGTAATGAAGCCAAGAAGATCAAGCAAACGAAGAAGAGTTTTGATAATACCTTAAAGAGCATCAAAACAGCGGAGAAATCTGCCAAGGCTACGAAAAACACGGCAAGTAAAACGGTTGAAACCGCAAAGAAAACAAAACAGGCGGCCAAAACCACCGTAAAGGTTGCCGATAAAGCCGTTAAAACCACGGTCAGGATTGTTAAAGCAACAGGAAAAGCTATTGCTTCGGGCGTAAAAAGTATAGGAGCGATTATTGCGGCAGGAGGTATACCTGCTGTTGTTGTAATTATAATTATATGTCTGATCGGAGCAATCGGCGGAACTTGTTTTGGAATTTTTCTTGCCAACGATGAAACGACAGGTACCGAAAAAACTATGTCACAGGCTATATCCGAACTTACATCGGAGCATTATGCAAATATTACCGCTATGAAAGCTTCATATTCCTATGATTTGCTCGAAGTGAAAGGAGACACTTCAATCAAGTGGAAAGATATTTTAGCGATCTATGCTATAAAAACAACCTCAGGCGAAGATCCGCTTGAGGTTGTTACACTTAATGAAGTTAAAATAAATTTGCTTCGTGAAATAATGAAAGAAATGAATAAAATATCCGGTGTTGTCACTCCTAAGTTGGTTGCTGAAATAAAGGTCACAACCGATGCCAATGGCAACTCGGTTAAGCAGACGGTTTATGTCACAAAGAGAGTTCTGAACATTTCTATTATTCATTTAGATACGAAGCAGGCGGCGTTAAAATACAAATTCAATGATGAACAAAATAATATGTTAGATGAACTTATGGGTGAAGAATATGATGACTTATGGAATAAACTGATAGGGGACAGTGTGAAAAACTATCCAAGCGGCGGTTCCTTCGTAGGAACAGGAATATTTGCTTGGCCGCTCACCGTTGACGGAACTATCACATCATATTTCGGAACAAGATCTGATCCGATAACGGGCGAAATTTCTACGCACGGAGGAACGGATATTGCCGCGCCACAGGGCACTCCGATTCTTGCCGCTGCCGACGGTACAGTTGTAGCGGCAACATGGCACAACGGTTACGGCTACTATGTAAAGATAAAGCACAACAACACATATTCAACGCTTTACGGACATTGTTCGGAACTCCATGTTTTGACGGGACAAAAAGTAAAACAGGGTCAGTTGATTGCAAAAGTTGGTTCAACAGGATATTCTACCGGTCCGCATCTGCATTATGAAGTTGTTCAAAATGGGGTTAGGGTTGATGCGTTAAGATATTATAAATAAGATACAATTGGAATATATTTCACTATTATAAAAAACAGGGTGCGTAAAAACTACGCATCCTGTTTGTATATTAGCAATTTTAAAGATTACAAGCAACTGAATTTATTTATGAGGCTTGTAATTTTTTAAAAATATACTTATTTTTGTTTAGAAAGGGCAAGTTTTTTTATTTGATACCGAATCTTTTCTAATGAAATAAATAATCCCTCAAAAATAATGGTTAATCCTATAGAAAAACTAATTGCTTTACGATAATATGTAAAGATCAATATTGTTAACAAGTAAACAAATAAAATTATAATCGCAATTTTGCGATATTTCTTTCGATCTGTTTTATCAATTTTTTTTGTATCATTATCAATTGGGGCAAATATAAGTATTATTATAAATGATAAAGACAATAAAGCATAAAAAATTGAATTAAAACGATTATCGCTTAGTATAGTAATTAAATATGTAGAAATAAAAATCATTATTGAAGAGATTAAAAAACATTTTATTTCACTTGATGCATGAAATCCCCCGGTAAACATTCTTAATAATGAAAAGAAAAAATAAAAAATTATACTTTCAAGAACGCAATGAAAAATAAGCCCGCATGATAAACAAATAAAAGCATATATCACATATGAGAAAATTAAGAAAAATGAATATGATAGTAAGTCAATGTCATCCTTATTTATAATTTTGTGATTGTAAAGTTTTAATGCTAATACACGCGACAAATTATTAATCATCTCTTATACTTTTTAATGTTGTCAGGCTCTTTAGGCTGATAATTCCATATACTTGATGCGGAATTTGCAGCCAAAACCAAATTAAAGTTTGCAAATGATAAAATTGCTGCCAATAAGCCATAGAATGCTTTTTTCATAATTTACACCTCCTTTTTATTTAATTTAAAACAATTTTATAGATAAATCAAGTTCATTTAAAAAAGTACTTATTTTTTTGAAAAAAATGCATAAAATGCAAAATGGATTTATAAAAACAAAAAAAGTTTACTTATTACAAATTTAATTGTTAACATAAATTCTATTTTGTTCATTTTTACCATTTTCAATGTTATTATTCTTATGGTGATTTATATGAGTAATAATCAAAAGGCAATAATAGGATCGAGAATAATGCAAAGAAGAAAAGAAAAGCATATTAAACAATCTGAGATTGCTGAAATGTTGAATGTTTCGGAAAATCAGATTTCAAATATTGAAAACGGTAAAAGTTTTCCTAGATTACAGAATTTTTTAAAGCTTTGCGAAATCCTTGATTGTAATGCGGATTATTTCTTGTCAGGAACTATAAAAAAATCTGTGGATCAAAACATAATAGATATGGTTGCTTCTTTGTCGTTAGAAGAACAAAAAGTAATTTGGAAGCTGATTGACTGTTATATCCATAGAAATGACAATAATAAAATTTGACAAAATATATTATAAATGATAAACTTGACCAAACCATTGTTGATTTGGTCAAGTTTTTTAAAAAGGTAAGCGACTGTATTTATGAATATTCTTATTTGTGATGATGAGGTACGATATATTGAGGACATTGAGATCAATGTAAAAAACTATTTTAACGAGAAAGGCCAAAAAGTATGCTTTGAATGCTTTACGGATGGGGAGAGGGCGCTTAATGATAATCTCGGTAAATATGATATAGCGTTTTTGGATATTGAAATCGGTGAAGTAAAAGGAACGAAAATTGCCGAAATGATTAAGGCTCAGAATTCTCATACCGTGATTTTCTTCATTACGGCATATAATAATTATCTTGACGATGCAATGGACTTAAACGCATTCAGGTTTTTGTCAAAGCCCTTGGATATCAAAAGATTGTTTGCCGGTCTTGAAAAGGCATTGGAGCTTATTGACAATACGGTCATCAGCTTTATGGTTAAAGACAGCAGCACGGTTTATAAAATTCCCGCTTCGGATATTATTTATGTTGAAATACTCGGCCGCTACACAAAGGTTTTCACAACGGACGGAGAGTATATGTCTAACAATTCAATGAACTATTGGCAGGAAAAGCTGACGGCGACATATTTTTATCTTGTACATAAGAGTTTCATCGTCAACACGAATTATATTACAAAATATAATAATGATCATATTATTTTAAATAGCTCGTTTGATATCCCCATAGCCTACAGGAAACGAGCGCCGTTCAGACAGTATTTCTTAAGAAAGATTGAGGATCGTTGAGCATGGCTAATGTGTGGGTTAACAGTATTACTTTTTTTGCCGAATTTTTGATTTCTCTTACAATTCTTTTGAACGGATATTCGGTCAGGAAAAGTATTTTAAGAACATTTCTGATAGGATTTGCAGGCTATACGGTTGCTTTTGCGGTTTATTTTTGGGGAACAAATATTTATTTGAATCTGCTTGCAACGCTGGTTGTGAATTTATTGTTTTCATACTTCGGCTTTAACACGAATTGGCGTGAATCAATAGTTAACACCGTTTTGATAACGGCATTGATGGCGATTTCGGAGTTCATTTGTTTAAGCATTGCTTCAAGCGTTTTGGATGTAAAAGTCCTGAATTCAGATTTGCATTATTTCATTCTCTTTTCGGTCGCAAGCAAGATAATATACCTGTTCTTGGGAATTATTTTGATTTATTTCATCAAAAAGCTGAGGAACAAGAAGAACAGGCAAAATTCCGATTCGCCGATTTATCTTTTTATTTATCCGATAAGCTCGATTTTTTCAATCTTTGTTTATTGGATGATTTTGGATAAAAATATTATCTCGGACACAACAAAAATTTATATTTCAATAAGCGTTGTGCTTATATTCTTTTCCGTTATTATTACTTACGCTTTTTATGCTTACACGGCAACAAGAAATCTTGAAATAAACCGATTAAAATCGGAGCTTGATAAGGTGAAAATTGAGGATGAATATTATAAACTGCTTGATTTTCAGTCGGAAAATATTAAGCAGATGGCGCATGATGAAAAGAATCATCTTTTGGTGATTAAGGGAATGTCGGACAGTGACCGAATCAATGACTATATTGATCAGATCTATTCCGACCTGCGAAAATATACTCCGAAAGGGTTGACCGATAATAAGCAGCTTGATTTCATTTTGAACAAGTATTCCGTGCAATGTGACGCCGAAAAAATATTGTTTACAACGAATATTCGAACTGCAAACCTTGCCTTTATGAAGGATACGGACTTGATTTCGCTTCTGTCAAATTTATTGGATAATGCGGTTGAAGCGGCATCACGTTCAACCGAAAAGCGAATTGATTTGTCGATAAATATGGCAATGGGCATGACGGTTTTGACCTGTATAAATTCATGCGATCTATTACCTGAAAGCAAGAACATGACTTTGAAAACGACAAAGGCGGATAAGAAATCGCACGGGCTCGGAACAAAGATAATCAAACGAACGTCAAAGAAATATGAGGGCGAATATACCTGGCGATATGATGAAAAGCAAAAGGAATTTGTTACGGTAATAGCATTTCCAAAATAAAAATATAAAGAACAGGATTCGGTGTCCTGTTCTTTTTTTATGCGTTTTTGTCGCAAAACAATGCAGTTTTGCATTATGTGTTGACTAAACAATACTAAATCTGTATAAAGAAATTGGGGTAAATAATTGGAGGAATGATAACGTAGGTGTATGGATTGGCCAATTAAAACATTAAAATAAAGGAGGCATTTTTGTGAAGAAAAAAATTATAAAAAGGGTAATTGCATCAGCTTTGTCGGCGATTATTATGACGCAGGTTATTCCGATAAGTGCATCGGCGATACAAAATTTAAAGCGTACAGAAATCAGTGAATCAAGCCTTAAAGAGAGCGTACCAAACATTGTAAAAGAAGTAAAGGACGAACGTGGTGAATTCAATAAAGTGTATCTTCTTGAGGATGGCTCATATTGTAATATTTCCACGTTTGCACCTATACATGAGAAAGTAAAAGGCAAATGGGAAAATATCGATAATACTGCCATTGAAAACGTTGAGACAATCGAAGAAGCTCAAAATATTTTAAATAATTTATCTTCTGAACAAAATAATCAGCAAAATACGACATCATCAAGTTCAAACATTGAACTTGATATTAATACAACGGGTTGTACACTAGATGAAACAACTGGAGAAATTACTTTAAAAAGAAAAAGCTGTTTAGTCGCTAAAACGAAAGAACCGACAGAATATTTTAACACCAACAAGCTTATTTTGAAAGCCTATGTAACTGTAGATTTTCGAGTAAGTGGGAAAGCTGACATTTATCTTAAAAAAATGTCAAATTATTGGAATAGCTCAACAAACTTTTATCAAAATACTTTTTCAACACAAAAAAGCATGGATAAAAAACATGTGTCATCATCCGGAATATATTCTTTTGATATTACGGATTTGTTTGTAAGATGGGATAAAGGAGTAGAATACAACTATGGATTTGTGCTTCAGTCTCAATCAAACACTTGTAATATGAGTTTTGATAATATAAGCATATCTATAATATATCGTGATATTGATGAAAGCGATACAATGTCCACATATCATACCGTAGATATGGGTAAAGCAGGAACAGTATATATAAATGATTTGACGAATACGGTTAAAGCTGAACAGGAAATTTTGACAGTGCCAAGAAAAATTCTTCCTATTCACTTGAAGAGAGTATATAACTATTCAGATACTTATAATGACACTAATTCAACGGGGTTCCATTGGAACTATGAAAGTTCAATTAAATTAAAAGATGGAATTGCATCTTGGAAAACTTTTGACGGAACAACAAAACGTTTTGTTGAAATGGAAACGGCGGACGAATTAAATGGTTATACAAAATGGTCTGTTGTTTCATCGGAAGATACGTCGAATACAGCTCTTTGGATTAAGGCTAGTGAATTGTCCAAAACGGAGTATGATTATTCTAATTTTTACATTGTGTCAAATAATTTGATATATAAATTTAATACACAGGGAAAAATAATTTCTGTAAGCATTGAGAATGATGATAGCTATAAAATCGATTTTAATTATAAAAATAACAGTTTTTACAGCATTGAATATTTAAATGGGGATGTGTCTACAAGTGTAACTATTAGTGAAAATAATGGAGTCATTAATATTCGAATTAGCTCAACTAATATGATTACTCTGGAGAGCACATATTATGATTTTGTTAAGATTGAAAATAGGACTGAAGATGGTGATGTTTCAAGCAAAGTTACTTTTAAAGATGGTAAATCTGTAGTGTATGAGATAAACCATTTGAAGCAATTGGTGAAAATTACAGATGAAAAAGAGCAAATTCTTGAGCTGGGTTATATATTTGGCAACCCATATGGTGGTCGTGTAAGTGTTTATGACTTTATTTCGGGAGAAAGTTGGGAGACTGTAGATTTTGTTGATGAAGATACATATGTTAGATATTATGTGAATTCCAATTCTTCAAAAGAGGAAATGATTCAATATGATGAGAATTTCCGCATAGTAACTCATAAAGATTTTGATGGAAAATACACTTTTGTGTCATATGACAATAATGGGGTCGTTAACTCGTACACAGTTTCCGGTGAACAAAAAACAGAATTACTAACATCGGGATCGTTAAATACTGAGGATCAGTTAGGCGAATGGGGCTACAATATGGATGTAACGTCACTATACGAATATAGCGAAACAACACCATCGCCATTAAAGGATTTAGAAAATAAAGGAGAGGGCTGCGCATATGTTGAGTTAAAATCTGTTGGTGACGAAAGATTAGATATGATTGTGGAAAACCTAAATGCAGAAAAGACATATGTTTTCGGAGCTTGGTTCTATGCTCAAGAAACTATGCCTTCGGGTACTGTAAGAGTCTCTGCACAGAGCACAGAGAATTATTCGGAGTCCTTTGATTTTGATGTATGTGCAACCGGTTGTTGGCAATATAAGTTACAGGCTTTTAAAATACCCAGTGACGGATATGTTTCTATATGTATCGATTTTATAGATATGAAAGGTAAGTTTTATATTGATAATGTTACCTTATATGAAGCAACTGCAGCATCAGTTGATTTGATTGATAATATAAGTTCCTCCCCATATGAAATCGAAAGAACTTCAGATGGAAAAATGGGTAAAGAAATAATTACGGATGGAGTTATGTCCTTAATTCGGTCTTATGAATATGGCACAAATGATTATCGTCCAACAGCTGTAACAGATTTTAATGGTATAACAACATACTATGATTATTATAACCGAGACAGCTCAACAACAGTTAAAAGTGTTGGTACGGTTAAGGATTCCTCAGGAAAAATTATTGACCCAACTAACTTTACGTATGTTGCAGGTAATTTGCCGAAGTCAATTGAACAGAGTGTAAAAAATGTTTTGACATCTGAAAAAATTCAAATGAAGGCAGAATATGAATATAACGGAAACGAAGTTGAAACAGTAGAATATAATGGTGTGAAGTATAGTTTTATACATACTACTACTATTGAAGATGGATATAGTTTGTATACTATTTCTAAAAATAACTCTGATGCAACTTCTGAGGAATGGACTGGTTTAATACAGTATAAATATACTGACGATGGAAAAATAATTACATATAATAATCGAATAGGCGAAGGTCAGGATGAATCGGAAATTCAAGCCGAGACAGAAGAAAAAAGAAATGAAATTAAACAGCGAAACCGCAGTAAACAGGTGACTATACAGTACACATATTCAAATGGTGTAATCACACAAATCGAAATAAAGAACAGTAATGTGACTTATCAGAAATTTATATATACATATGACAGCAATAATGAGGTCGAAAGTGTAGTTGAAACACTTGGAAACACTAAGACTAAGTATATTAACAATGGATATGAGATATATAGTTTGAGCGATTCGACAACTATTCCGGTGTTTAAAAAGACCGAATCAACTGATGGAATTATTACTGAAACTTATCATCCGGACGTCTATTCGACGAAATCAGACAATTTGAAAGATAAAAACCCAGTTACAAAAACATATAGTAAAACGTCAAGGTATTTCGATATGAATACAGATGAAACTACGGAATCATCTTCGCAAACAATTAGCCGAGTAAAGAATTGGGAAAGTGATACTAATTATGCTGAAACAATATACAGCATTAAAAAAAGTAGTGTTTCCGATTATTTTGGCCGTATAACACGAAAACTTTCCAACGTAAAAAGCAATGACAATTCCGAAGTCAGATTTTCTGAAAAATACGATTATAAAGATTTATCTGATTCTACAACAAGTACATTGTTGACGTCTCACTCCACACAGATAGATTATGTTGATTCAAATCAGAGGAAAAAAACTCTTGTCAATAAATCTATGTATTATGAATACGATAAAGCTGGTAATATTGTTTTCCAGTATTATGTTTCGGAAGGTAATATTAGACCGGTAGCTTATTATGAGTATGATTCAGCCAATCAACTTGTAGGGGAATATAACGTTGATAATGAAGTTTGTGCTAGATATACCTATGATGCCGGTGGAAATATTACAAAAAAAGTATATTATAATGTGGATACCGTTGTATGCAATAATGAAAGTCATAAAATAGTCGATTATGGTACAGTTAAACAAACAATATCATATGTTTATGAAAATGATCTTTTAAAGAATTATAATGGAATCAATATTGGCTATGATGATTTGGGCAACCCATTAAAATATTGCGGAAAAAGTTACTCGGTATCTGTTTCAAACAAGTCAAACACAATAAGCGATGGAACTGTATTTGATGTTTCGGGCAAATGTGAATGGGTAGGTAATTATCTAACTTCAATTGAGACTGACACGAACAAATATGTTTACGAGTATAATGAAAACGGATACAGGGTTAAGAAAACGGTTCTGAAAAAGAACCAGGGCGAATCGTATAGCACGGTCCAAGAAGTTGTTTATGTATGGAACAATGACAAATTAAACGGAATTATTTACAATTCATTTGATCAACAAAATGAAAGTCAGTCTATTAGTTCTATGCAAGCCGACATAATCTATGATCAGAAGGGCGAAGCAATAGGATTTATATTTCAAGACTCTGATTGGTATTTTGTTAAGGATATCAATGGTAGCGTTGTTGGTATGATTAATAACGGCAAGGAACCAGTAACGATTTCATATGATGCGTGGGGATTACCCTCACTCCATTTTATAGTTGCTGATTCAGAAGTTCTTGGTATGTTGCAGTATGTACTGCTAAATATGATTGTACCGTTTAATCCGGTTAGCTATAAAGGATATTTATATGATTACGAAGTAGGTTTGTTCTTTGCAAAAGATAAGGTTTACTCCCCGGCATGGGGTAGATATTTAAATTCAATGGATTTGGAGAACAAAACAAGATCTGTTGATACTACAATTTCTTTAAACGGTTATTCTTTTTGTAATAACAATCCGATAAACTCAGCGGATCCGTATTCATATATTTCAAAAATACGTGAATCAGAATTTGCAATTGGTACAGAATCATATGGAATTGATGTTCAAATGAATGAAGCTTTTACCTCCAATGTTTTTTGCACTATATTTGCAGGAAGTCTCATGAAAAAATATGGTTCCAACAAATATAGTTATAGCGATAGTATTTATGGTATGGATACTGAATTTATGGCGCAGAGTTTATTTGCTCATAATATTGCAAAGTATAAACCAGCAGCATTCAATGCAATCAATTCATCGTGGGGAGATGGTTGGTTTACCTCGAATTCACAAAGCAGTAGTGTAAAGTTATACAGAGATGATCCTAATGCATCAAAGTATGAAATGATTTGGGATGCTGGATATGCACTCATAACTTATGTATAAAACTTAAGGAAATATTATTTTGTTTACAGGAGGCACGCTACAATTTTTATTGTGGCTTGCCGCGACTAATGCTGTTATAGAAGGTGATTTATATTATTAAGAGAATATTTAGTTCTATAGCAATTTTTATATTGCTATTTACAATATCTATGTCTGAAGGCGAGACTTTTGCGACAAACAATAATGAAAATTATCAAGGCTTTATCGACGAAACAAAAGAGTTATTGGCATTTGAGCCTGAGCAGTTGATTGAAACAAACTCAGCAAACGATGATGGTAACAAAGACAATAAGGATTTTTCTGCTTGCAGATTGATTGTGAAATCAAACAAGAAACCCCAAAAGCTCAATTCGGTCGGAATGGCAAGCGGATTTAAAGATTATTATATAATACAGTTTAAAAATGAAATTGACGCCAAAAATGCTCTTAGCTTTTACGAAAAAGAAAAGAGTGTCAGCAGTGTTAATATAGAAAGCGGTAAGGTCAGTTCACAGTCAATTGATTCTTTTGAATTAGATGATAAAGAAGAACATGCAGAGGGCAAATCAATTGTTCCTTTGCTTGAAGACGTTTCGACTATCATGGACGAAAGCGGAAAAACCAGTCTTAACTCATGGGGCTCAGATTTTACCGGATTATATGCAGTAAAAAATTATTTAAGGAGAAATAATGTTAAGTTAAATAAAGTTACCGTTGCTGTTTGCGATTCGGGAATCGGATTCCAACATGATTTTTTTAAAGATAAACAAGACAGACTTGAACGTACAGGGTTTAATTCGGTATTGAGCGATTCCGATGAATCAAATAATTTAAACGACCACGGAACAGCTGTGACAAGTGTTATTGTTGATTCGACTACCGAAAATGTTGTCGTTCGTAATTACAGAGGCTTGGTCGCCGGAGAAGACAATTCTTTTAGTGCAATGATAACTGCAGTGTTACAGGCCATTAATGATAAAGTGGATATAATTAATTGCAGCTTTAGTTTTTATGGACTCGCTTGGAATTCTGCAGAATACAAAATGGCTTCAGATGTTTTTGAAGAAGCATATAACAGAGGAATATTAACAGTAGCCGCCGGGGGAAATTACAGAAATATAGGCGGTCTGCCGCAGCGTTTCCTGCCCCAATCATCGGAGTATGTGCTTACAGTGAGCGCAATAACAAAAGGACCTACTATGCATCCAACGTATGGTCAGGGGATATTTATTGATTTAACTGCTCCGGGCGTTGATTTACCGTTAGCGTATGGTGACGGATATGTTCTGGGAAAAGGAACATCCTTTTCCTCTCCTTTGACTGTTTCGGCATGCGCCATGCTATTATCTTTGCATCCGGAGTATACCCCAAGAGAAATATTTGATATTATAAAAGCGACAACCCTGCCGTATGATGAAAGCCTTGGAATAACGGGATTAAACTATTTGTACGGAACAGGAATTTTGGATGCTGTTGAAGCGATGGGAATAAAACGTCCGATTGTGAAGGCTGATCTCAAACCCGGAAAATATACAGGTGAAATAGAGGTTTCGCTATCTTCGGATAACAATGAAAAAATATACTATACTTTTTCACAGAGCTTCCCGGACAAAGAATCAAGAAAAGTATTTACACAACCGATAAAAATGTATGATGATCAGTTCTTACTGAACGCAATATCGTATAATGATAATGGAATCCCCAGCAGAATGTTGTCGTGCTTGTATAGATCGTCGGTATTGGAAAGCGGCGAGAATTTTGAAATAGACGAGGACGGCATAATTACGGCTTATAACGGAAATCATCATGATATTATAATTCCCTCTGAAATAAAGGGAATTAAAGTCGAAAACATCAGCGCAGAAGCGTTTAAGGACAAGAATGTTTCCGGCATTACCTTGCCGAATACCATGACAAGAATAGGAACGACAATTGACGAATTCTTTGAAAAAGGAATAGACGCAAGAGCATTTGAGGATAATAAGACCCTTATGTTTATTGATGGAGAATCAATAGAAGAAATAGGCATGTCGGTATTTAAAAATTGTAAAAAACTCACTTTTTGCAATTTCCCCAAAGTTAAAACAATATGGGAAGAGGCATTCTATGGTATAAGTACATTCAAGAAGTTGGTTCTCCCGAATGTTACTTATATAGCGGAGGAAGCTTTATCTGCTTTATATTTATACTATTTATCATTACCTAACCTTGAAGAATGCGGATTGTATACCTTTGCCAACATGGAGGTTACTACTCTTTATTGCCCTAAATTATCAAAAGTCAATAATACATATATAGATGGCAAAGATAATGTTGCAGTTCAGGACGATGCATATGTTTTTAGCGACACAAGCATATTGGGTGTTGCAGATTTTCCGGTGTTAGAGGATGTCAAGGGTAAATGTTTTTCTTCAAGAAGCACCGGTGAAATAAATGGAAATAGGGTAACACGGTTAGAATTTTCAAAAATAAAAGGATTAAAAGATTTGCCGAGTACAGGACTGGTTAGTGTTGTGTTGCCGTCAACAGTTGAAAGCTTACCGGATGATGTGAGCGCATATGTCCCTGCTTTGTGCAAGATTTACGGTTCCGCAGGAACGTATGTTGAAAAATATGCAAAGGAAAAGGGCTTCGATTTTATTGAAGTAACGCCGGAAACCGCAGTAATAACAGATCTGCCGAAATATTACAAGCTATACATGGGCGAGCTTGAGGCAGATGTTGTCGGATTTAACAGACAATATCAGTGGTACGCAAATGATGTCAACAGCAATGAGGGCGGAACACCGATTGAGGGCGCAACAGGCAAAAACTTTAACCCTGCCAATTATTATGCTCCGTATTATTACTGCGTGGTAACGAGTAAAGACGGCGATTTTGACCCCATAACGATTAAAACAAGTGCCTGTGAAAACAGAACGCAGACGGCAGATTACACAGCTCTTGATAAGGTTCTTAATGAATTCGACAGCTCACAATCGGAGCTTTACACAGCCGAATCGTGGTCAGATTATTCAACCGCCGTTGCAGTAGGCGCAAGCATAGACAGAGGATTGGCAAAGAGCAAGCAGAATATTATTGATGCGGCGATAAAGGAAATAATCAATGCAAGAAATAATCTTGTCAGGAAAAATGCCGTCAGCGCAAGAGTTATCGGCACACCGACGCTCGGCGCAAACGCAGTTGTTGAGATTACCGTAAACGGTTCGCCCGAAGCGATCAGATTTATTGACGAAGAGAAAAACGCAGTAACATTTGACAGAAGCTCGGCGTTGACGGTCAAGGACGGCAATAATGAAATTTGGCGAATCAAGCTTGCCGTTACATCGGAAAAGACAGCTTACAGCATCTTCATAAAATATAACGAGGATTATATCGACAGCGGTGTAACGCTGACCGTGACCGCATCAAGCGGCCCTGACCTCGGTATTCACTCCGTAAGTATACCCGACATGTATCCGTCGGGAACCTATACTGACGGAAGAATATATGCAGGTGTTCATGACGTCATCATCAGAACAAGCAAAGATGTTCTGAAAATTCAGTTTATCGACCCCGACGGAAACACAAGAACCTTCAGCAAATATTCAACTCCGCCGACAGAGGACGGCGACGAACTTGTATGGACAATACCGCTTAAATTTAATCTCGGCAAGATGAATTTGGGTATCAGAACACGAGCCGTGCACACAACCTTCGCACTCACAGGTGAGTATGTGACAGGCAGGGTACTGTTCTAAATTGATAAAAATGTAGAAAGCAATTTTTGGAGGATGGGAAAATAATAAAAGAATATAAAATAGTTATACTTTAACAACAATAAACACTGTATGAAAATAAGGCATATCACATTACTCTTATTATTCATACAGTGTTTTATTTATAAGTATTATAAAGTCCTTTCTTTCGCTTAATGCTTAAGAAAGGACTTTTATGGTATATAGATGGCTATGCTACATAGCTGAATATCCGTAACTTCTTAATTTTGAAAAAGAATTCAAAATTAAGGAGATTACATAAATGTCAAACAGGTATTTTATATGGAAAGAGGCTAATTGCCAAGAGATAAATTCTAAATGGGTGGAGATTTCGGGAAGAGAGTTTTATTCTCTTTTAAAAGAGTCACCGAAAAAAAGATATTTTGAAAAGATTGACGAATGCGTCGAGGACGGAGCAGATGTTCTTGTTTTTGAAACCACTTATGAGAGATATAAAAAATGGCACAGAGAACATGAAAGAAAGTGCAGAAGCAAAAGGTTGGAGCTTAAATACAAAAATTCAATCATCTTTTTGAATGATTATTTTGTAAGCAGTGAAGGCTCTTTAAATGATTTTATTGCCGATATAGATGAGAATGTAGAGGATAAAGCTCTGAAAAATGTTGAATGCATTGTTTTACAAGATGCGATTAAGAACTTGAACGATGAGGAGAAACTTGTACTTAATATTGTAAAAAGAGCTATGAAAGAGAATAAGAGTGAAAGGGGGATCTGTAAGGAGCTGGGAATTGATAGGGAAAAGTTTAGATATCAAAGAGAAAAAGTGTTTAAAAAAATAAAAAAATATTTTTCCCCAAAACAGGAATAAACGTGCAATGTATATAGTGTAAAGGTTAATTCCTTTTGTACTTTGAAAACTGAATACCAAATCTTCAGATACATTAACTGTGCTGAGGTTATGCCTCGAGCTGTGACATAGGTACGCCAAGACCTTTTGCTTTGCGAAAGTGAGCGATAAATATTTATATGTCGAAAATTGGGTTGCTCCCAATGATAGCAATGACAAGCATAGTGATAATGATACTTCTGTTCGTGGCCGGCGACGAAATAGGCGGTGGTGAGATTCCAATGAGAGTATGAAGCTAATACTCGCCTGAAGATTTCCTTTTGCAGAGGACAGGAATAATGCTGCAAATTTAGGAACTTGCAAATCATTGTAAGTTCCTATTACATAAGGAGGAGTAAAACTATGGAAAAGAATATAAGAAGGGGAGATATTTTTGTTGCGGCTTTCAACGGAACTATTGGTTCTGTTCAATCAGGTTTGAGACCCGTTGTAGTTATTCAAAACAATATCGGGAATATGTTTAGTCCGACTGTTATAGTTGCTACTATTACGAGTAAAACAGAGAAAAAGAGGGAACTCCCGACGCATATAGTTGTAAATGCGGACGGCTTGATGCAAGAATCAATTGTTCAGCTCGAACAAATTACAACAATTGATAAGAAGCAGGTATTAGATTTCATAGGTACTATGCCTATATCTACAATGGAACAGATTGATTTGGCGATAAAGGTCAGTTTAGATTTAGAATAAACGGAGGTAAAAGCATGGAGACGATTATAAATACGATTATTTACACTTTAGGACAGGGGATTGCATTTAATATTATTCTGCCGTTGTGGTACATAATAATCAAACTTACCGGCAAATAATTTGTGATTTAAAACAGAGAGAAGGTTAGAAATGGAACAGGAAATAAAAAATCAAATCATTTATCTTGTGACGTTGGGATTGATTAGGCAGTTTTTCAGAGAAGGTAAAATTGATATAACGCTTGCTGAAAAACTTAACAGGAAAAATGCCGAAGAATTGTCGTGCGATTGTATCCCGATAGCATAAATCGCACATTGGATTTTTGTGAAACAAACTGATAGAATGTTGATGCAAACGGAGGTGAAACAATGGCAGAAAGAACCGTAAAGGTTATTGAACCGACAATAGGAAATTTAAATCAGAGTAAAATAATAAAGGCGGCGGCTTACTGCCGTGTAAGCACCAATTCCGAGGATCAAGTCAATTCTTTTTCGGCACAGCTTAAGTATTACACCGAATATATTTCGTCAAATCCACGAATGGAGCTTGTTGATATATATGCCGACGAGGGAATAACGGGCACCTGTGTAAGCAAAAGAGATGAGTTTAAAAGAATGATGAGAGATGCTTCTAACGGAAAGTTAGATCGCATCTTTGTTAAAAGTGTTTCAAGGTTTGCAAGAAATTCACTCGAATGTCTTGAAGCAATCCGAATTCTTAAGTCACATGGCGTAACCGTAATCTTTGAAAACGATAACATTGATACAGAGACCATGAACTCGGAACTTATTCTTTATGTGAAAAGCGCTTTTGCACAGAGCGAAGCGTTATCGGGCTCAAAGAGAGTATCAACAGCCATACGAATGAAGATGGAAAACGGAGAGTTTATTACCTATAACGCACCTTATGGTTATAAACTTGATAAAGAATGCCATCTTTTGATAGTTCCGGAAGAAGCGAAAGTTATAAGGCGTATTTTTGAACTCTATCTTTCAGGAAAAGGAATGGGGAAAATCGCTGAGATACTTAATGATGAAAATATCCCTAATGCCTCGGGAAAATGGTCCGTTTCGGGAATAAGGTATATTTTATTAAATGAAAAGTATATCGGAGACAGCATCTTACAAAAGACTTATACGCCGTGCACATTGCCGCTTAAAAATATTCCTAATCGTGGCGAACTTGATATGTATTATGTTTCAAATTCTCATGAAGGTATCATTTCCCGTGAAACGTTTGAACTTACCAAGCGCAGAATGTCTCAGACGACCTGCGAAAGAAAAACTCCGCAAAAGCATTTGTTTACTGGAATTATTGAATGTGAAAGCTGCGGTTGGGAATATAAAAGAAAAGTTCAAAACGGTGTTGTATATTGGGTATGTTCAAGAAAGAAATCGGCAGGTCGCTTTTGTGAGAGTAAAAATATCAGCGAAGAAAATCTGAAAAAGGCATTTGTTAAAATGTATAATAAACTGCGAAGATTTGAATCGGAGATACTTGATAGGACATATAATCAGCTCTTGAAACTGCGTGAGAAACTTTCGGGGCAGAATAATGAGGTCTCACAGATTGATATAGAGATCGCAGATCTTTGTAATAAGATCAATATGTATACGGAATTTCATTTGCAGGGCATAATTGATTATATTTCATTTCTTGAAAGAACATCGGAACTAAAATACAGAGTGACTGAGCTCAGAAATAAAAGAACGAAGCTCTTATATGCGAATGAAGATGAGAAAGTTATCGAAGAAATAAAAATTCTGATGGACACTTTGGAAGAATACCCGAAAGTCATTCTATCTTTCGATAATTCATTGTTCTTTTCAATTGTTGATAAGGTAACAATCGGCAAGACCGAGAAAATAACTTTTAAACTTAAAGGCGGCTTGTGTCTGGATATCTAAGAAGGGGAGATGTGATAATGGCTATACGAACGATACTTTACGGTTACGATGTAGAAAACGGTAAAACTGTAATCAATATACAAGAATCCGAAATCGTGAAAAAGGTATTTTCATTATATGCAGAAGGTAAAACACTAAGTGATATTGCCTTGATGTTGACGGATCATAATGTGATATATTTCCGAAACGAAGTCAAATGGAATAAAAACACGATCAACAGAATGATTGAAGATGAAAAGTATATCGGAAACGATGTTTATCCGACTATCATATCACCCGAATTGTTTAATAAGGCAAGAACCATAAAAAATCAAAAATCCTGTAAGCAGAAAAAGCACACAAAAGAAATTGAACTGTTAAGAAAAATAACCGTGTGCGGTAAATGCGGCGGTAGATATAAAAGAATAAACACTTGGGGTACAAGAGAAAAATGGATGTGTTCTAACGGTTGTGCCTGTGTTACATATATTGATGATTCAATTCTTGAAAAAGCAATTTCAGATAACTTCAATACCGCTATAAACAATCCTGCATTGCTTGATATTAAAGCCGATTCCAAATATCAGCCGACAATCGAGGCAGTGAAAGAAGAAAATGAACTTTTGAGATTGATGGAACAACCTAAAATAAGTTTTTCAGCTGTATCAAAGAGCATTTTGCAGGGAGCAAAAGTACGATTTAACTGCTGCGAATTTGATGACGGAGAATTGACCGAAGAATTGAAAGACGAAATTTCACAGCTTTCAATAGATGAAAAAGTGGATTATAGGACGATGAAAAAATACATAAAACAAGTGACAATTCAGCCGGACGGTGGAATTACAACTGTTTTTATAAACAATGCCGAAATAACGAATGGAGGTGCTTGAATGCAAAACACATTAGAAAGACGAGTAACAAAAATAGAAGCAAATCCATTGTTGGTAAATAAAAGAAGATCAAACGGAAAACTGCGTGTTGCCGCATACTGCCGTGTGTCAACCGATGAAGAGGAGCAGCTTAATAGTTATGAAACTCAAATTGCATATTATACCGAGGCGATATCAAAAAATCCGAGCTGGACTTTTGCAGGCGTTTATGCAGACGAGGGTATTACAGGTACGGTAACCTCAAAAAGAAAAGATTTTTTGCGACTTATGCGTGATTGCGAAAAAGGTAAAATTGATATGGTGTTAACCAAATCCATATCACGTTTCGCAAGAAATACAGTCGATAGCCTCAGTTGGGTAAGAAAACTCCGTACTATGAATATAGGCGTTTACTTTGAGGAGCAGGCAATAGACTCGTTAAAAGCAGAAAATGAAATGCTTATCGGCTTGTTCAGTGTTATAGCACAGGCCGAAAGTGAAAACGTAAGCTCCAATGTTAAATGGGGCATTCATCAAAGTATGAAAAACGGTAAGTTCTGTTCAAACTTTAGCTGCTATGGTTATAAACGTGGAACAAACGGTGTTCCCGAAATAGTACCGGAGCAGGCCGAGGTAGTCAGACTTATTTTTGATAGATTCCTTGACGGAAACAGCTTGGAGCAGATTCAAAAGCACTTGGAAGAAAAGAACATATTAACATATAAAGGCTCAAAAGTATGGAACAGAAAAGTAATAGATACTATGCTGAAAAATGAAAAGTATGTGGGCGATCTATTATTTCAAAAGACGTATGTTACCGATCCGATAAGTAAAAAGATAAAGATAAACAGGGGAGAACTGCCGAGATACCTTGTCAGCAACAACCATCCCGCAATTATTGAAAGAAATAAATTCAATATGGTGCAAATGGAAATAGCACGAAGAGGAAATAAGCAGAAGAAATCCGCACTCGGTAAAACACAACTCGGGAAATACAGCGGTAAATATGCTTTATCGGAGTTGTTAATATGCGGTGAGTGCGGAAGCAATTATAAAAGAAACGGAAAAACACTTAAAAACGGTGAACACAAATATTATTGGAGATGTGTAACACGCTCGGTAAACGGCAAAAAGATATGTTCATCTTCCGGCATAGAAGAAACAGTATTGCATTCCGCAATTTGCAGAGCACTTAACAAGATGTTCGATTGCAGAGAAGAAGTGTTAAATCTTTTAAGAAGCAATTTAAGATATGCAATTACAGAAAATACAACCTCAGGCGAAGTGTTCTCCTATGAAAAACAAATTCATGATTTAAAAGAAGAATCTGAGCATTTTATGACCATGTTGAATAAAACAAGCGGAGACACCGAACGAATACTTGATCAAATAAAAAATAATTTCGAGCAGATTAAAGTTTTGAGAGAAAAGCTCAATATTGCAAAAGAGAGTATGAAATCTGATGAAACAGTTAATAGTGAGATTGAAAGAATGGAGAAAATGTTCACTGATGCAAATATTTCATTCAATGAATATGATGATGTGGTCGTCAGACGGCTAATTGAGTGCATCAGAGTTATGAAAGGCAATAAGATAATTGTTATACTAAAAGGCGGAATACAGGTTGAGGAAAACTTAATATAAGAATAAGACTTCGGGTTGTTTGATGATAAAAACCTGAAGTCGTTTCTTTAAAGTGCATTTCTATAATTATATTTCGTGAGAATTTGTTTTTTACGGTTAATTGAAACTTCGGTGTATATTTCTGTTGTTGTTACACTACTGTGTCCAAGTATTTCTTGGACGGAACGCAGATCGGCGCCGTTAGCAAGCAAATTTGTCGCAAATGTATGTCGAAGATAGTGAGGTGTAGAGCGTTTATTGATTCCACAATCTTTTTTAATTGAATTATATATATACTCGATACCATGTATACTTATTTGATTTCCGGAACGATTTACAAATATTTTATTTGTATTCGTATTGCGTGTTTTTCTTTCTTTTATCCAATTCATTAGATTGTTCCATGTATCAACACAAGAAATATAAATTAATCGTTGTTTTCTCCCTTTTCCATGAATCAATATAGTCCGTTCGCTATATATAATGTCGTCAAGCGATATATTCGATGCCTCTTCAATTCTGATGCCGGAGCTTATAAGCAGATCGATTAGTGCTAGGTCCCTACAGGCTTTCCAATATGTAAATTTTGATGTGTTCCTATTTATATTGTTTGAAAAATATTTTATGAGTTTTGATGATTCGTCTATAGATAGCGTTTTGGGCAATTTACGCTCCTTTTTTAGTTTGAATGTATAGTTCTGATAGTAGTTTTGTTCGACATATCCGTTTTGATATAAAAATTGTAAAAACATTTTTATAACAACGAGTTTGCGTGTGATGGTACTTTCTTGCAGATGTCTCTCGTCAAATAAATGTACAACATAATTTAGTATAATGTTGTTATGTAATCCGTTAATTGATAAGAAGTTGCAAAAATCCATAAGATCAGAGTTGTAAGCGATGATTGTTTTGTCAGAAAGATTCTTGGTCGTTTTTATTACATTCAAAAAATACTTGATAATTGATAAAAATTGTTCGTTTTTACACCTCATATTAAGATAATGTATTGAATATTTTACCAAAATGTGATATAATAATTAAAAAATTTAACATTTTAGATACTGCAGAAAACACTTAAATTGTTCTTTTGTTTGAAACATATTTATAAAAAAGTGTATTATGGAGGATTATATGAATTGGGAAGTTTGTGCTAATTGGTTTAAAGACAATAAGGAAATATTGGAAATTATTTCTTCTGCACTTGCAGTATTTTTGGCAATATGCACACTGGCAAAATATGGCTTTAATATATTTAAATTTTTATTTTCATTCATTTTTGACTATAGAAATAACGAAACCTTAAGAAATGCCTATCGAGATTTTGAAAATGCGACGGAAAACAAAAAAAGAATTATAATTTCTGAACCGATTTTTTTTAATGAACCAGCAGATAAAAAGTATTTTTTTTATAGTGGTATTACAATAATTGATTTACATGGCAAGCAAAAAAAAATAAAGATGAAAAAATTATTAAATAAATCTTATCTTATAGTAGGAGAAGCAGGAAGTGGAAAATCTGCCTGTTTAAAAAATGATTTTTTAAGATTAAGGAAGAAATGGTATTTAAGAACTTGCATTGCACAATGGTTTTTGTTTTCGGATGAGTTAATAGGATTTTTGGAATCAAATAAGAAGCAGAAAGATTGGATTGAAAAGATTTCTCAAGCTAGATATAAAAAACTTTTTTTATATATTGATGGTATCGATGAAATAGGTGAAGAAAAGATAGATTTGTTTTATGGCTTTGTTAATGAACTTGCAGAAAAATATGGCAAGAATTTTGTTTTGAAAATATCTTCTCGTCAGCAATTTGCTTTAAATAATATTTATAGAAATTTATCAATGTACATAGATAAATATGTAAAAGTTGCTAGCTGGGATCAAAGAGCACTTTTAAAGTATGGTAAGGCACTTATTAATAATTTAAAGTTAGAGGAGCCTTATCGAAAAAGTAAAAATGATTTTTATATTCTTATTAATAAATCTATAATGCGTGAAAAATATATTACAAACCCATTGTTAATGAAATTGTATATATATTGTTGTATTTACGGAGGCTTTGATAATATTGATAAAAAAATTAAAGATAGATTTAATTTGTACTCATCATTTGTAACAACTTTAATACAAGTCTATTGGAGAAGAAAGAAATCTAATATACCAATTGATTCTATACTTAATGAACAAAATGAGTTTTCAGAACGGGTTTTTTATTCAATCACTGTTTCAGGAAAAGTAATTAGTAATATAAACAAATTAGGTGGGGTGAGACCTCTATGTAAAACAGTATCAAATGATAAAGTTGTATTGATACATGAATCGTTTTATGAATATTTTGTCGCAAGATACTACTATAATTGTACTTCCTCAAGAACTGTAAATCTTGACAGCGTTTTAGTATATTGCAGAAATTTTCCTAATGATTATGCTGATTTTATAACAGATGCTTTTATAAAGGATAATATAGAAATAAGAAAAAAAATGGCACGAAGATTTATTGATATTTACTATTTTACTCTAAGTAGTGATGGAAAAAATAAATACCAAAAATTAAAATTCTCAATTCCTTCATGTAAACTAGATTTGGAAGAATTAAATGAAAAAGAATTCTTTTCTCTAAAGTATGAACTTGTTTTTAGATTGGGGAGACTACATATAAAAGAAAAATTTATTGTAGATTTTCTTGAGTTCATATATTATCATGATACCAATATATGTATAGAGGAAAATAATGAATACTATATTGTTGTATTGAAGCGTTGTTGTGCAATAAGTTCTTCTCTCTTGGGTAAAGAAAAAATTGAAATCGATTATGTTCAACATATGTTGCCTTGTGATAAAGAAAATTATAATATTAATTATGATTTGGCCAACCGGACACATACTTTGATTTTTTATGGTGATATCACTGGTAGTGATATATACAAATTTATAGATGACGATCCGAAACAAAGTTGCGAGAAAGCAATAAAAAAGAGAATGGATAGGTTGTCGGTCTCTTTGCCCGAATCAGTAGCAATGATGGATGAAAGAGAAAAGAAATATTATTATTTCAGATTGTTTGATTTGGCAACTATATATACATTTAAGGAGAACAGAAAATTCGAGATAGGAAAAAAGGATCTGAATATAATTAAAGGATGTAATGTTGTGTTTGGTGGAGCAAGTGATAAAAGGACTAATTTAATGAAAAAAATAAAAGAACAACTTTTGAAAAAATAAGTTTTGAACCAAATAGACTTCAAAATTTGAACAAAGTGCTCAATTATAAATCTGTTTTTGAAACTGCGTTGAATGATGATTCTTTGCTATATTTTGATCTACACTAGTTTACATGTTTTGCAAAAAACGGAGACAGTTCAGGTCGATTTTTTTAGTTTGTATGTATAATATAAGAAGCCGTATTAAGACAGAATAATTTTGAACAGACTTCAAAATTTGAACACGAATGTTCAATTAGAAGTCTGTTCTTTATTAAAATCACGCAACAACACTCCGATTTACATATCTCGCCCAAAGGGGATCGGCTCGAGTTGATTTTAAGAGGTGTTTTTGGAATTACACTCAGATTTATATCTTGTTATATATAGTTTTGACTTTTTATTAGATGATTCGAAAAAATATAGAATTCTATTGACTAAAAAACAAATGTTCTGTATAATGAAACAAATAAAACCTATGGAAGCAATTATTTATGAAAGTAGGAAATGATTATCGCTGTATCTTCAATTCATATATACGCCTTTTATAGCTTTATTGAGATTTTGTTTGAAGGGAAAGATGAAAATGAGTCGTAAAGAAGAGGTAATCAATAAGATAGGCGCACATACAGTAAAAAAGTTTGAATTGATTCAAAAATATGTAGAAGCATGGGCACAAAAGCTGCTGAATAACCAATTTTGTGATGCTTTAGTTTTTATTGATTGTATGTCAAATAGTGGTGAGTATATTAATAAAGATGGAAAGCATATTTTTGGCACACCGGTTCGGGTCGCCCAATATTTGCGAAATGTTGCAGGTCAATATCCTAACAAGCAAATCGATTTATACTTTAGCGATCTATCTCCTGAAAAAACCGCTCATCTCTCAAGATTGATGCCCAAAAACAAACAGAATTTCCACATTCATATTTCGACAGAGGATGGCAATGATTTAGCTAAAAGAATAGGACGAAATATCGAAAAGAATAAACATTATTTATTAGTATATGACCCGTATGATGCTTCAATAGATTGGGATTCACTTATTCCATTTATCAATAATTGGAGTGAAATTATTTTGAATCATGTAGTTTCAGATTCAATGCGTGCCATAAAAATGGTAAAAAACGAGAAAGCGAGAAATAAATATGAAAATACATATTTAACAAAATTAGATAATTTGATACCTTACGGTAGTAATAAAATAGCGTATGAAGAAAGAATCGAAGCTATAATCCAAATGCTTCGTCAAAATAAGGACAGAGATTTTTATATAGCCGCATTTCCGTTTTTTAACGAAAAAAATGCAATAGTATATAACTTAATACATTGTACAAGTAATATAAAAGGTTTTAGGTTATACAAACAATCCGCATGGCAAACGTTTGGCGGAAAATCTTCAACGAAAGATACACATGGAGAAGAAAATCAGTTAATGTTTGATCTTATAGGAGATGGAGCGCATAGTACAAAAACAGATGAATTCTGTTATTACATAAAAGATGTTGCTGATTATTTGCAAAGATATTTTGATGGAAAATCCAATGTTCCTCTTGCTGAATTGTGGAAGGTCTTAGACGAACACCCGGTTTTTCCGTCAGATGGATTTAAACAACAGATTAAGAATGAATTAAAGCAAACCTACGATGCAAAAGAATCACATAGTACAATTAGTTTTGCTCGAAGGAGATGAAGATTATGAAAAAAGTAAAAGGGTATATTGAAAGGAAAACCATGCTTTATAAAACAGGTGTTGAATATGGTGATTTTACGATGAACCATGTCCAAGGATGTGCTCACGGATGTAAATATCCTTGTTATGCTTTTATGATGAAAAAGCGGTTTAAAAAAGTCAATTCCTATGATGAATGGTTAGAACCGTATCTGGTTTCTAATACTATGGATCTTCTTGATAAGGAAATTCCCAAACTTAAGGATAAAATCACATCTGTTCATCTATGTTTTTCAACAGACCCGTTTATGTATCATTATCCAGAAATTATAGAAACAAGTATAGCTGCAATAAGAAAACTAAACGCAGCAGGAATTAAATGTACGGTTTTAACTAAGGGCGTACTTCCTCAATGTTTATCAGAGCTGTCAAAAGAAAATGAATATGGAATTACATTGATTTCATTGAATGATAACTTTCATAAAGAAATTGAGCCTGGTTCAGCACCAATAAAAGAAAGATTGACTGCATTAAAGAGCCTTCATGATTCTGGATGTAAAACTTGGATTAGTATTGAACCATACCCAACACCAAATATAATAAAGCAAGATTTAATAAAAATTCTAGAGGCAGTTAGTTTTGTTGATTATATCATTTTTGGTAAAATGAACTATAACAAAGAGGTGAATTTATATAATGATAATAAATTGTTCTACAATAAATGTACAGAACAAGTAATAGAGTTTTGTAAGGAACATGGAATTAGATATCACATTAAAAGTGGAACAAATGCGAATAGCGGATAAACAAACAGGCTTCAAGGTCTGAACCAAAGTGTTCGATTTGAAGTCTGTTTTCCTTTTGAAACTATATAGAATAAGGAGTTTTTGCAATGTATTAATAGTACACCGGTTTACACATATTCGCCCAAACTAAAAAATGATTGGGCTCAATTTTATAGTTTGTATGCATTGTTTAGGAGTATATAAATTGTTCACTTAATTATCAATTAAAATGTAATAATATAAACCCATTAGTTGAGTATACTAATTACAAATTCGCTTAATTTGTTGACTAATCCCTTATTATATGATATATTTTAAGGGAATGATAACGGAGGTGAGGCAATGAGAAACTTTAACTATTCTGCAATAAAGGATCAGAAATGGGATTCGGAAACTCTTGGATTGATTGCAGCAATATATAAAGATGCAGGCAAGCAAGAACTTTTTTTGAAGCAGCGCCCGGAAGAACTTGAAAAGTTAGTTGAGATTGCAAAGGTTCAAAGCACCGAAGCGTCAAATGCCATTGAGGGTATTGTTACAACGAATACTCGAATTCGCCAGCTTGTTGAAGAAAAAACAACTCCGAGAAACCGTGATGAACAGGAGATAGCGGGATATCGAGATGTGCTGAGTGTTATACATGACAATTTTGATACGATACCGATTACACAAAATTATATACTTCAGCTTCATAAAATGCTTTACAGTCATATGAACAATCCTCTTGCAGGACAAACTAAAACGGTGCAGAATTATATCAGTGCCACTTATCCCGACGGTCATGTTGAAACATTGTTCACTCCGCTTGCACCGTATGAAACTCCGGAGGCAATGGATAAAATCTGCGAAGAATATAACAGGGTGATCGGAAATATGGAGTTGGAGCCTTTAATTGCAATTCCGATCTTTATTCATGATTTCTTATGTATTCACCCATTCAATGACGGGAACGGAAGAATGAGCCGATTACTTACAACGTTACTTCTGTATAGAAGTGGATTCTATGTCGGTAAATATATTTCTCTTGAGGCAAAGATAGCAAAGAGCAAGGATTTGTACTACAATGCTCTTGCTGAATCCCAGACCGGTTGGCACGAGGGAACAGAAGATGTCATACCTTTTATTAAGTATATTCTCGGAACAATTCATGCCGCATACAAAGATTTTGAAGATCGAATGGAGCTTGTAGAAACAAAACTGCCTGCTCTTGAAATGGTTAAAAGAGCAAGTGAGAATAAGATCGGGCGCTTCAACAAACAGGATATTCGAGAACTTTGTCCGACGCTCAGCGACAGTTCAATCGAAGGAGCTTTACGTAAATTGGTTGCCTCGGGTGAACTTCAACGAGAGGGCAAGGGAAAAAACACTTGCTATTTTAGGTTGAAATAAAGAATTTGAAAGAGAGACATATATGAAAATTTCATATGAAGAACTATCAGCTTTTTAAATAATCACAAAATAGCAGCTTTAGTTTTGCTTGTGTATGAAACTAAAACGATTTGTCGAATCCTTTGTTTTACAGGCTGAAATTAAGCAGAAATCTATAACATTTTGCGATTTTGCAGTAAAATAGCATTATAGATTTTGCGATTTCTGTAATCGGATAATATCAGTAAAAACCAAGTTTGATTTTTGCTACGTAAAGACAAACAAAAAGATCGCTCATAGAGCGGTCTTTTTTGTTTCA
>ULXZ01019907.1_pt1 | contig 39835 bp, 61 predicted proteins | sample 1961701 | NCBI WGS metagenome assembly ULXZ01 (sample SAMEA4835850, study PRJEB28245) | human gut metagenome | biome: gut microbiome; material: fecal sample | place: Denmark | collected 2008 | reverse complement strand
ATGTGCAGTAGCAGGGGGGGCGATACAGCAGTGGATGCCATCGACAAGATTTATGCTCTCCAAAGTGAGAGCGGTTCTTTGAAGAAACAAGAACTACTGCGTTCTTTTAAGGACGATGAAGGGTTCTGTAAGCTGCTGTACTATGCGCTGAACCCAATGCTGACATATAAGATTTCCGAAAACACATTAAGGAAACCTGTACGGTACAATCCAGAAATCACGTTAACGTTCTGCGATATCTATGATGTATGCGAGACACTCTCAAAGCGTAGGGCATTGGATGATGTGACTATCTATCAAGTTTGTTCCTTCGTACAATCGTGCAAGCCTGAAGAGGCTGAGCTTTATGTAAAGCTTCTGGCAAAAACATTAAGGCTTGGTGTAACAGCGAAGACTGTGAATAAGGTTATTCCTGGGCTAATCCCAGAATGGGAGGTACAACAATCTTACCCAATCGAAAAATACCCCATAGAGCAAAACACATGGTTCTCACTGACTCAGAAGCTGAATGGAGTACGAGCAACGTATTACAAAGGAAAGCTGTACGCAAGAAGCGGAGTACCATTTGAAGGGTTAGAGCATATCACAAATGGGTTTGCATGGGACAAAGAGAATCTGTTTGTTTTTGATGGCGAATTGCTCCTCAGTGATAAAGGTAGTTTGAACGACAATGAAGCGTTCCGAACAGCAACTGGCATCATCAATTCAGATGGTGATAAAACGAGCATTTGCTATACAATTTTTGATGTTCTGTCCACTCCGGATTTTGAAAGAGGGGAGAGCACAGGAAGTTATCGCGAAAGAAGAAGCGCTCTTGATGCCCTCAAGGTAACATTCCAAGGAAGCAGCTCTATTAGTGTGATACCCGTTCTATATAGCGGGACAGACCAGTCAAAGATTGGTGAGTTCTTGGAACGTATGGTTCGAGAGGATAAAGAAGGGCTGATAGTCAACCTGGATGTGCCATATAAGTGCAAACGGCACAATGGTATTCTAAAGGTGAAGCGGTTCTACACAATGGACTTGCCCATTATCGGATACGAAGAGGGGGCAGGACGTCTTGCTGGAACCCTTGGAGCGTTCATCCTCGATTACAAAGGGAACGAGGTTCGTGTTGGGTCTGGGTTTACAGATGAGCAGCGGGCTACATTCTGGGATAAAAAGGATTCTCTTATCGGGATTTTGTGTGAAGTAAAATACAAAGAAATATCAAGTGATAAGAACACCGGAGCAGATAGCCTGCAGTTTCCGGTGTTCATTTCTTTGCGAACGGATAAAACAAACGTGAGCTTCGTATAGGAGGTTCTAATTATGATAGACATTGAGACTTTAGCGCCAGGCACAAAGGTGAAAATCGTTGATGAATGGAGGCCGTCATGCGGCCAAAACGTAGAAGGTCTGATGGATAAATACCTTGGGCAAATAGTTACAGTTTTCCAAGTACGGGGAAACACTGTACTAATTGAAGAGGATGCGGGAGACTGCGAGTTTCAGGAAGGTGGACACTGGTGTTGGAACGCCTTTTGTTTCGAACGTATCATCGATGATGTTGAAGATGAGGACTTTGATATTTCATCTGAAAGCGAGATATTGTCGTTCATATTAAACTAAATCAAAAATGGCTATGGAGGTGATGCTGTGAAGAAAAAGAGCAAACCACAATTCTCACCGTACATAAGTAGTTTTTGCATGATGATGGAGGATGCGCAGAAAGACTATTCGTGGAACTATGATGAAGTCAACCGTATGGACAGGCTTACGCAAGACTACCTCCATAAATTAGAACTGGACAATCTCGACTACAAAGAACGCGCGAAGGTTGCTACTCAGCTGGCCAAATGCCGGCAGCAGCGCCGTGAATGTAAAGACACAGTCGAGGTTCTGGAACCATTAGTTCAATTCTTGGAAAGCGACAAAGGCAAAAACCTTTTGAACTTAATGCGTGAGGCGCTTGGGAAAACAAGAAAAGTTGAAGAGCGCCTGGAAACCCGCACATATGTACCACGAGTTTTGCCACAGGAGGACGGGGCATGACTTGAAAAAATTTATTACATACAAGGAGCGTATTGAATGATTGCACTGATTATTATCGGTCTTCTCGTCATTATCATCAGCTTTACCATTCTGACCATCTCTGGCCGGTATTACAACAAGAGCGCCGACAGTTATGACCAAAGACGCGGAGCTTTCATGAAGAAGCTTCGCTGGATGATTTCTGTTCCGGTCGCCATTATTATGGCGGTTATCTTGTTGGTTTCCGGTATCCGAATTGTGGACTCAACAGAGATTGGAGTGGTTCGTACATGGGGACAGATTAACCGGGAAATTGACGCCGGCCTGAATCTTATTAACCCTGTAAGCGAGTCCGTGCAGACTTATGACCTCCGTGTTCATGTCCGTCAGGCGTCTTTTGCTTCTTATACAAAGGATGCGCAGCCGTTAACTGCAGCGGTGGAATATCAGTATGCGCTCGACCCGGCCTGTGTTATGGATGTGGCGAGAGAATACGGCTCTTATGAGATTCTCGAAACAAAGCTGGACAATGTTGTCCAAGAGAAGGCAAAGGTCGTATTCGCTAAGTATAGCGCCATGACTCTTCTGGAAAATCGCTCTACACTTTCTACCGAAGTCGCAGAGGAAGTTAAGACACTTGAAGAGCTTTATCATGTGAACTTCACATCCGTGATTGTACAGGATATTGACTTCTCAGATGCTTTTGAGGCTTCGGTCGAGGCAAAGATGACTGCAGAACAGGATGCGCTGCGTGCTGAGCAGGAAAAGAAAACAGCAGTTGTGAAGGCTGAGCAGGAAAAAGAAGTCGCAGCGATTGAAGCAGAGGCCGCTATTGCACAGGCGCAAGGCGAAGCAGAGGCTATGCGAATTACTCGTGAGGCACTGCAGAATATGCCGGATGCCTACATCCAGCAGATGTGGATTGAAAAGTGGAATGGCGAGCTGCCCACAGTGTCTGGCTCAGACATGGGAACCATCATGAACATCGACGGCCTGATGGAATAAAGTAAATACCCGGCGGATATACAGCAGTTTGCCTGTGTCGCTTCACCGCCGGCTGTAGATAGGCGGAGTATGCATTGTAATTGTTTCCTTACAATGCGCTTCGCCATTTTCAAAATCTGTACATAAAAGAAAGGAGCAGCCATGCGTAAGTTAGCGTCAATTAGAGAAATCTCAGACATCCGTCCTATTTCTGGCGCAGACCGTATTGAGGTAGCTCAAGTAGATGGATGGGAGTGCGTTGTCCAGAAAGGCGAGTTCCATGTTGGGCAGCATATCGTTTACATCGAAGTGGACTCTATCGTACCGGAGGTTCCTGAATTCGAGTTTCTTCGTGCTCGTAAGTTCCGCGTCAGAACGATTAAGCTTCGTGGGCAGGTAAGCCAAGGTCTTGTGCTCCCTCTCACCATCCTACCAGATGGTGCGCCTTGTGACTTGGGCGACGATGTTACAGAGATTCTGCACATTACGAAGTACGACCCAGAAGCACAGCAGGAGGCAATGCTGGTAAATCAGCAGAAGAAATCAACAAACCCGATTGCGAAATATCTCATGCGTTTTGCGTGGTTCCGCAAAATCTTTGCCAAGCCAAAGCGCAAGGGCGGGTTCCCAGATTGGATTGTCAAGACGGATGAAACAAGAATCCAGAACTTGCCGGTGCTTTTTGAAGCAGAGCGGGATAAGGGCACAGAGTTCTCTGTTACCGAGAAGATGGACGGCCAGTCCGCTACATATTTCCTGAATCGCATTTCAAAGAGAAAGTTTGAGTTTGGTGTGTGTAGCAGAAACATTCGGCTCGGAGAGCCGGATAACAGTTCTTACTGGACTGTTGCCAAGAAGTATGATATCGAGAACGTCCTGAAGAAAATCATCGGTGAATACCAAACTGTGGTTTTACAAGGAGAAATCTGCGGTAACCAAATTCAGGGGAACAAGTATCACATTAGTGGTTATGAGCTTTTTGCTTTTAACCTCATTTATCCAGACCACAAATGCGACACTCATGAAATCGCAGACATCCTCAATCCATATGGGATTAAAACCGTGCCAATCCTTGAAGATGGTAAGGTTCTGCCTCAAACTATCGCAGAACTTGTAGAGTATTCCAAGGGTAAATCCACAGTTCTGAATGGGCAGAAGAGAGAAGGCGTTGTGATGAGAAACACTCAGCGCAATATCAGTTTCAAGGTTATCAATCCGGACTTTTTATTGGCAGAAAAGAACTGATGGAAATGAGTAAAGCAGACGATTTGACCGGAAAAACATTTAACGACGGTATGATTACTGTTGTTCAGCGAGCTGAGAACAAAGGCCGTAAGGCAAGGTGGTTATGTTCATGCCAATGCGGAAAGGAATTTGTCGCCTATGGCTATTCGTTACGAGCTGGCTTGACCAAGTCTTGCGGTTGCCTCAGTAATACAGAATTGGGGGAAGAAAAAATGAAGCGTCCATCTGCAAGTTTAGGTAGACTTCGAGATGGAAGCGAAGACCCATATCAAAACCTTGCGAATGCAATTGTTGCGGTTGCGGTAGATGATTATCGACTTGCTTTGCAAGAAGATGATGATGACCTGATAAAGAGCTTAGAAAAGTTTTTTTACTCCGAATGGTATAAGCTGCTAACAAATCTGAATCCGAAGGTTTTGCTTGAACTGCTTCGCAAAGAAAACAGAGGGAATCTAACCGCTGTTTATTATTAAACACCATTCATCATTCAATAAGGAGGAGTCAGGATGAACTTAAAGGAGTCATTCCGATACCAGAATTTTCTCGAAAATATGTTGGCGTGTTCCGGCAACAGTTTGACAGACAGGGAACACAGCCTGACGATTACGAAGAATCATCTTCGGAAGAAGGCAAACGCCGAGGCAGAGGATGTAGTCGAGACTGTTGACTATGGCGAGTTTTTCCATAACGACGATGTGCTACGCTTTATGAGCCGGCTCGTAGAAGAGCGTGAAAAGCTCACGAACGCAATCGGAAAAGCAAAGGCATCCATCGGGTTTGACTTGGATGCAGCCATTGAGACAAATAAATTTCGGCAGTCTGTTGCCAGCAGAGTAAAGACCATGCTTCGATTTACCGCTTCCAAGAAGATGGAGCGTGGAACGGACTATAAGTTTAATGTCGAAGGTAATCAGACCATGTATTACTACGACATTGAGGTCGAAGCGAAAGAGGCGTTTGACCGCAGCAAGGCAAAAGAAATCATGAGAAATCTGATTCAGGATGCAGACAAGACATCTGCAGAGATTGACGCAGCCATGATTAACACCCAGGTTGAGTATGACGCACCATTTGACGTTAATGATTCCTTTGAGGACGTTATGACTGAATTCCTTAGCAAGGGCTAAACAAAAGGAGCCGAGTTCGGCTCCCTGTTTTGGGCAGAAATGAACTGATATAGTTTTGAGATGGCGCCTGACAGAGCGAATCTGTCCTCGGCAGCGATGCCGAGCAGTCCGAAAACTCACTCGTTGACTTGCATCAACGTCTTGATACTTAAAATCAAATTCCGTTTCTGGGATATAAAAGAAGATTAGGGCGTTAGGCATATCAATAATCATCAAACGTAAGTACCTTATGCTCCAATACAATAGGCTCCAAACGCTTCCTCAGTTTATGTGGCGGATGATAATCACGAACTATATAAACCATCAGTTTCCCGCCATTCTATTGTAATTCAGGTTAGCAAATAACCTCCATTGGTAAATATGTTTGAATCAGCTTTTAAGCTGTGTGTGCAGCTTACACTATTTTGAAACTATTGATGCGAATTTCTGTCCAAACCAGGGCGCCGAACAGGTAAGAGTTAGGAGGTGGTTGCTTTGTCTGTAAGCATTAGCAAAGGAAACGAAAAGATGGGTGCAATCCAAAGCGTTTCCCTCCCGTCTGGATTAACATGTATAGAGTGCGAGTGTAACAAAAAATGTTATGCAAGGCGGTTAGAGCGAAGAAGAAAAAGCGTGAGGGAAGCATATCGTAACAACCTAACGATATTAACAACTGAACCGGATACATATTGGCGGGAGGTCGAAGCAGCAGTTATGTTGTCTCGATACTTCCGCTTTCATGTTTCTGGAGATATTCCAGACAGTATGTACTTCGCGCACATGGTAGATATTGCATGTCGAAATGAACATTGTGAGATTCTTTGCTTTACAAAAAAGTACAGCATCGTCAATAAGTTTTTGGATTCCGGAGGTAAACTACCTAAAAATCTACATATGATTTTTAGCGCCTGGGTTGGTCTTGAAATGGACAATCCATTTAATCTCCCAGAGGCACATGTTCGTTATAGAGACAGAACAACAACCGCTTCCAAAAACGCAAAAGAATGCAATGGGAATTGCACAGAGTGTGCCGTTACTGATGGTGGATGCTGGTCATTAAAAAACGGAGAACAGGTGGTGTTCAATGAGCACTAATTCAGTTTATATCATTACATCAATAAATCCAAAAGACGGGGTGTTACAAGAAATACATGAGGAAATGCTATACCGAAAAGCTTACATCATTGAGGCGAACTGTGGAGATGCGGGTTTGCTCAAAGTTCTCCCACCATATGATGACAGATATCATACATTTAGGACATCTCCTATTGTCAGATGTACTCCCTGGCATGATGAACCAGATACCATCGTGATGGAAACAAAGAATACGGTTTACACATTGCAGAAAGTTGGGGATGAGCATGAGTGAGGTTGAACTCGAACTACGGCTCAGTGGGATAGAGTCTGCTGCTGTTGCTGCAATTTCAAAAGCTACTGATAACACAACAAAAATCACAGAGATTTTGGACGAGCTCCAGGTGATTGGAAGGCATATGCAGCTTTGCTACGATAAGCTATACAAGGTGGAAGATTCGATTGGCGACGCCGTACATATGCTAATCGATTTCGTAAAGGAGAACGACATCGAGTTCCTGGACGAAGAAGAGTTCACCGCCAAAGTAAAGAATCTTTTGTTCGGAGAAGAGCATGATGAATTCCCATTTTAACTGAGATTGTGAAATGAAAGCCCGTTGTTTTGCTTGATATGATTTATATACATACTTACACGTATGAAATCCAACGGGAGGTAATCACAATGTCGGACAAATTCGATAAACAAATGCAGATTAAGGATGCTTTTGAGAATCGTGTTGATGTAGAATACATTCCGCCTAAGGCAGGATATACGAAAGAAGAAGATAGTGAAAAACCACTGCGCGTTGCTCCATACTGCAGAGTAAGTACGGATACCGAAAACCAGAGGGCGAGCTACGAAACGCAGATTCAAGCATACAAAGAGTATGTCAATAAACATCCGGACTGGGTTCTTGTTGACATATATGCGGATGAAGGAATTTCTGGGACATCCCTGAAGAACAGGGATGACTTTGCACGCATGATTGAAGATTGCAAATCCGGTAAGATAGATATGATAATCACGAAGAATATTTCCAGATTTGCAAGAAATGTAGTTGACTGTGTGGTAACGGCAAGAATGCTGAAATCGCTGAACCCTCCAGTTGCTATTTACTTCGAGGATGTCGGCATAAATACTGTCACTCAAACGGGGGAGCTTCTCCTGGTGGTGTTGGCGGCAATTGCACAAGGTGAGTCCGAAACAAAATCAGCAAGCGTAAAATGGGGGTTCCAGAAACGCTTTGAGGCTGGGCTTCCAAAGATTTCCCCGCTATATGGGTATATTAAAAACGGTAGAGAATTGTCCATACACGAGGGTCAGTCAGCTGTTGTACGCTTGATTTACCAAATGTTTTTAGACAAGTATTCCATTTCGCACATTTGTATGGTTTTGAATTCACAGTGTGTCCCGTCGCCAAGGGGAGTTAGTTGGACGTATTCAACAGTTAAGAATATCTTATCGAACGAGAAATACTGTGGTGATGTTATAATGCAGAAAACAATCACTGTAGATTTGTTTTCGCATAAATCAATAAAGAACGATGGGTGAGTTGGTATGTATAAGGTTCGTGACCATCACCCAGCTATTATCACAAAAAAGGATTGGACGGACGTACAGATACGGCTGCGCTCCCTGTCTGAGGAGCAATACACATGGGAGTATTGGTTGTCAGATGAAACCGGAGAGCCGATTTTGTCTGGGTTCAGTATCGTTCGATTACACCATAGGGAGGATAAGAAATGAGTATTCTGGATGACTTTGACGTCATAGAAGTTCCTCGTACATTTAGCATTGCCGAGGTTCGCATTCTCAAGAATAAAATCTCGTTCAATATTTCCGCTGCATCAGAGCTTGGGTATCCACCGTTTGTTAGAGTTTTTATTAGCCACGATAAAACCCAGCTTGCACTTCAGCCTTGTGACAAGATGACGCCAAACGCTATGAGATTTTTCACTGCCGATACTGGACGCAAGAAAAAGCAAAGAGCGATTGGTGTTGGGAACAAGGCGCTTGCGACCCTAATTAAATCGGGGATGGGCTGGAGCATGGCACAAACAATTGTTGCGCCAGGAATAAGATTTACCGAAGAGAATGTAATCATCTTTGATTTGAAACAGGCGAATGCTGTTGGCAACAAAGGTTCCACAGCAACCGGGTTGTGTGTTATACCAAGACCTGCAGCACCATTTTTTCAGATACCGTCTGAGTATTTTTCGCAAGACGAAGTTGTTGTGGTAGACTGCGTGTGATTTCAGGTCATGTTGACAAAAATGAACCACAAAAAACATATGTGTCACAGTTGATTTTAGCTTGCTTGATGCGGTGTAGTAATGCATCTCTATAAGAAAAAATAAGGACGGTGATTCCAATGATTTATCTTGATTCTGCTGCAACTACGAGAATTTCAACTGAGGTTCTTAACACTATGATGCCGTACCTGACGGACGAATACGGGAACGCCGGCACGTTATATCAACTTGGCCGGTCTGCAGCGACTGCGGTGCAGCGTTCCAGAGAACAGGTTGCCAAGTTGTTCAGATGTACGACTGAACACGTCATATTTACTTCTGGTGGAAGTGAAAGCAACAATACAGTTTTCCAAGGGCTTCGCCATAAGCTGACAGAGCAAGGTAAAAAGCATATCGTAGTATCTGCAATTGAGCACGACTCTGTACTTAGGGCTGCAGAAATGCTTACCAAAGACGGGTTTTATATTACTTATGTATATCCAGAAAAAAACGGAGTTGTGTCAGCGAGTGCAGTAGAGGCTGCGATTCGAGATGACACAGGGTTGGTCTCTGTCATGTATGTAAATAACGAAACCGGTGCGGTCAATGACATACATGCAATCGGACAGATTTGCAGAGCGCATTCAGTCCTTTTCCATACAGACTGCGTGCAGGCGGCAGGGCAATTTGAGATTGATGTAGATACAGACTGCATTGACTTTGCTTCAGTGTCCTCTCATAAGTTATACGGCCCCAAAGGTGTTGGTGCATTATACGTTAGAGACACGACCTTAACACCTCTTATTTGTGGTGGCAGTGAGCAAGAGTTTGGTATACGTGGCGGGACTGAAAATGTGTATGGAATCGTTGGGTTCGGAAAGGCTTGCGAGCTTATTGTAGAAAACCTGAGAGAGAATAACATACAGCTTTCTATCTTAAAGCAGAAGTTTTTCACAGAGCTTTTAGATAACATGATGAAGTTTGGGATGGAGCGCAATTCAGTCCATGTAAATGGCAGGTCTGTTATTGAAAGCGGAAAGACGTTGAATCTGCGGTTCGATAACGTTGACGCAGAGACATTACTGCTTATGTTAAACACCAAGGGCGTGTGTGTTTCTGCAGGGTCTGCGTGTAGCAGCCATGAAGCAAAACCAAGCCATGTTTTGTTGGCGATGGGGTTAACTCCTGAAGAAGCAAGAAGTTCGCTGCGGTTCTCTTTTTCAAAATATAATACCGGAGAAGAAATGGAATGCGCGGCGCAGACAATTGCGTCGTGCATTTTTGCGTTACAGAAATATTCCGAGGTGATTCCAGATGAAAACATGGAAAATCCCAGTGACATGGGAGATGTACGGTAATGTGGTTGTAGAGGCGCCTACATTACAAGAGGCGATGGATATCGCACGCGACGATGACGGAGTGATTCCGCTTCCGGATGATAGTTATTATGTGGATGGCAGCTGGAGACTCTCCTATGATATGTCTCAAGTAGAAGAAGTACGAGATTTGTTGAATTCAAGTCAGGAAGATTGCGTGACTATGTGAACAGCAACCGAGAAGATTGGGGGTAATCAATATGTTCAGAGTCATCATTGCTGGCGGCCGAGATTTTGATGATTATGACCTTGTTGTTTCAACAATGGATAAGTTGCTTCAGAATATCACAGAACCGATTACCATCGTATGTGGTATGGCAAGAGGGGCAGACACGCTGGGAGAAAGGTATGCCATTTCTAAAGGATATGAAGTGGCTCGTTTCCCTGCCGATTGGGGCAAGTTTGGAAAGGCTGCAGGGTATAAGCGTAATGAACAGATGGCACAAAACGCAGATGCCCTTGTCGCATTTTGGGACGGTAGCAGCCGTGGCACCAAGCATATGATTGACCTTGCACACAAATATAACTTATTGGTAAGAATAAAACGATACCAGAAAGAGTGACTGTATGAGACAAGAAAACTTGAAAATGCAAATTGCATTACGATTTCCATTTGGCCATCCAGATAAAAACGGTGTGATTTACTCAAAGGAATCAGTTGAACAGGCAATTTCGTCTCTACAAGGTAAACTTCCAATTCTGTATCGAGATAATTATGTTTACCATAATGGCACTGTAATTGGCCATACTGCCGGAGATACGGCGTCTGTTTTATGGGATGATGAGCATCAAGTGTGCGAAGTTGTTCTTGGCGCTGTTATTTACTTTGGCGGAACGGAATGCGTTGTCAACAATATAAGAGACGGTGTGATTACTGATTTCGAAATCACGGCTCTTGGAATATCAACTGTGTAAAGATTAGTCTGGGCGGTGAAAAAATGAAAAAGACAGACTGGCTGTCAGAAATATCAAATAGGTTACGAGATTATTCTGATGGTGATGTATGGAGCGCCGGTGATGAAATACTGTGCAAAACAGAAAGTGCTGCAGATGCGTTGGCAGACTTGTTGTGGCAGCTTTATCGGTCGCAAGATGAGGACGTTGTGATTACCACAGGATTCTATGACCCTGAAGAAGATAAGAGAAACGGCGAACAAGATAGGTTCACCGGCTGGTGGTATGTATATATTGGATAAATGGTTTTATGGGGGCGAGTTTATGAATGAAGACGTTTCGGTAAATTTTTGTGGAAACGGAGCTGTAATCGTTACGGAAAATACTGATGGTGAAATCTATATGATTACCGCTGAATACATCCAGGACATACTGGATGATTGGAACGGCGACTGTGACTTTGTACCGACCAACGATGCTCGTGTGTTCTTTGCGGCATGGAATGGAAAGCCGATGAACCCCTATGACTATTCTAATTTTGAGTCGTTACTTTGTTTGTTCAAGAGCATTCAAGAATAAATGATTAGGCGGTAATCTAATGAGAAAATGCGATTGGTGCAGGAATAACCCGGAGTGCCGTGGTGTTAAGGTGAGTGAGTGCATTGTCAGAGATTATAGAAATTTTGTGCCATATGAAAATGGCGGCACTTGTCGTGGGAATCGAGCAAAAATGAGTATATATGAAGATGCAATAGGTATGTGTGAATCTTGTATACACAAAAAAGTATGTAGATTTGAAGTTCCAATTGGCGAGAAGTGTAATGACTATATCAAAGAAGAGTGGTTTGGCGGTGAAACATCAACATGACAAAGAACGAAAATCTCCTTGTAACATTGATGGAGGAATGCGCTGAGTTGCAACAAGCCGTTTCTAAAGCGCTACGCTTTGGTATGGATGGTTGCCGTCCAGGGAGTCCAGAGAGAAATAATGAACATGACATTATGGTTGAGTATTACCAGCTCGTAGCAGTTATGGAGATGCTTAACAACGATAATGTACTACATAAGTTTTCTGCCGCTGATAAAGCACTTGTGAAAATACAAAAGAAAATAAATGTAGTGCGTCACCAAGAGATTTCTGAGAGCGCAGGGTATATAAAAGATTAGTATGAAGGGCGTGTTGAGATGAAGCATAAAGCAACTATCGATTTGGAGTTTACTAATGGTGACCTTTTTGAGCAAGAAGTTATTAAGGCAATGCGTGCATATGCAAAAACGATTGCGAGAGAAGCGTTCCAAGGTGAAATTCAGGAATGCATTGCTGACACAACTAAAGTGTGGACAAAGCGCCTTTTTGAAAGCCGATATTCTGAGCCAATGACTGATAAGCTTGTGAAAGCAGAAGTGCAGTCCTATATCAAAGAACAAATGTCGCGTAAGGATATGCTTGACTTAATTCAAGGAACCACTTTGGCCAAGGTAAAAGAGTGTCAAGAAGAGGTGCGGGAATATGTCAAAGCAGAGGTAGAGAAATATCTGACGAGTGCATTCATTGTCAAAACAATCCAGAGCGAAATCGAGAAGGCCGTACCGCAAGCAGTTCTGGATGTTCTGATGAAGTCCGCAAAAGGTTAATTTTATGAAGGGGTTAATCGTTGCACTTGCCATTTTATGTGGAACCGTTCTGCTAATGTGTTCCATATATAAGCGGACTACCGGGAGTAACTTCCTAAAGGATTTGTTCCACGATATATTTACGAAAGAATAATTTGATAGTTGGGGACGGGGTATGACTTACAAAGAAGCCGCAGACAGAATCCAAGAGCACATGCACATCCACTATGGCGATGAATATCCATATGCCATCAAAATTACTGAAGCGTTGAAATTAGCGGTTGATGTATTATGGAAATTTTCTCTAACAGAAGATGGCACAATCCAAAAGGGGACGCCAGTGTGGTATGTTGATTTTGAAAACGGATACATCGAGCGTGGTGTTGTTCACGGTGTTCAATATAAAGACCATAAAGTAGACAGCTTTTCTGTGGACTTTGACGAGACTGGTGATTTTGATGAGTTCTGCGGGGATGCGATAGGCGACTGTTTCTTCTTGGATGAAGAAACGGCAAAGGCAGAATTGGTGCGCGGTATAAAAGATTAGTTTTATAAAGAGGGTAACAATGCCAAGCGAATTTATATATCCAAAGGGAGAGCATGTGTGGGTAAGCTATTACGACACCTCGCATAAGTTGGTTTTTATTATAACGAGCAAGGAGGCAAGGGACTACTACTTTTTATATGAACTTGTCGATGGAAAGTTCAAAAAGTTAGGTCGGGCAAAATCGCCGACAGAACTTGAAAACAAATTTGATGTAGACAAAAGAATGGGGGTGCATTCTTGAACGACTTTGAATTTGATTGTATGCAGAAAAAGCGTTTAGCACATCAAGCAAAGTATCGAAAGCGAGGAAGTAAGAGTAAAAAATGCACCATGTCTACAGACCACATGACGGCTAAGCAATGGAAAGAAAGGTGTGGTAAAATAGTGACAGTAAAGATGGATAGCCCAGTATCATGGGCGTCATTTAAGGAGCTTTCTAAATCAACACAGGAAGAATACATAAAAAACCTTATGTCAAAATATCAAGTCAACGCATCAAGCCTCGCTGAAATGTTCCAGGTAAAGCCACTCACAGTTCGCCGGCACATCACCTCGCAGGGTCTTGCTATCACGTTTCCGGTTGGGCACTCTATGAACACTGAACAAAGGCGAGAGTGGGAGAGATTCCTCACAAGCGGAGATGATGAAGAAGAAAATGGAGAACCAAAGAATGTGGATACTGAAACTGTGAGAGAGGCAGCAATGTCTATGAGCAGTTTTTCACTACGTTTCAATGGGAAGATTGACATTACGATGATTTCAAATTCACTCATTCGAATCCTCGGCAATGATTCTGTTGGTGAGATTGAAATCTCATGTCATCTCGCACGGTGACTTCCTTGTTTTGTGACAGTACATATGATAAAATTCATTCAAAAGGACTATAAAGGAGTGGTTAGGTGGAGAACGGATTTGAAAAAACGTTTATCACAAGTAACGAAGCGGAGCAGTGCGCAGATGAATTCTTGGAAATGATAAGCCAAGAAATTGAAGATGATGAAGAGAAAACAACAATGCTTGATTTACAAAAGTATAAGCAAATTCAATTCGCATACTCTATGTTGAAGTATCTTACCAGAGGCAGCGACGCAGTCGTGTCATATAAACTTAATGAACCATTTAAGACAATGGGGAGTGTTTCTGTCGAAGGGAAATCAATAGAGTTTTACAACCCTGAGTGGTTCGCACGTGTGGCAGAATTTGCGAGCAACACAGAAGTATACCCGCTTGCAAAGAATAGGGTTCGGCTTACTTTTACATTTCATGGCTTGACAAAAGCTATCGACTAAAGGAGGTATGGCATGGAGTATATCGGATGCTTTGATGCTGTTGACGAGGTTGTACTGGAGGCTACCAAGCAATATGGTAGCCAATATGCATTGAACAGGAGTTTCTACGAAAAATTGCCTGAAGTTTGTGATTGCGTAGATAAACTGTTTGAAGAACTTGATTGCCTCAGTATAGAGGTAAATGTATATGACGTTCCCGAAAAAAGAGTGTCTATCGAAATTGTCTGTGATGAGGTGGTTATGCAGCACGGAAGAGAGCATACCTTCTTTCAGACAATCCAAATGTTTGATTCATTCTCGTTTTCTAAATCTAAGAATGGGAACGTTTGTATCTCGTTAAATCTTGACACGATGTGGGAGAGAACGAATGAATGAGAAAAGAAGAGGACAGCTCCGGAGCGCATTAACTATGATAAACAGCGCTGCATCGATAATTGACTCCGTATATGATAAAGAACAGGATTGTCTTGACAATTATCCAGAGAATTTGCAGAATACGGATAGATTTGAGTGCATGGAAAATGCTGTAGAGAATCTGAGCGATGCGCTTGAGAAAATTGATGAAGCAAAAGAATGTATTTCAATAGCGATTAGATAAAGGTGGTGTGGCGATGTGGCGCTTTTGATGGCTATTATTCTTAGTGCGATTCTTCTTACCATCAAAAGAGTAGATAGCTCGAAGAAGGCAAACGCTGTAAAAAAGACAGACGAGGAATGGGGCAAGAGAGAAAATTTTCGTGCGGCCTATACGGATTTGCAACTCGAAAAAGAGGCTCGTACTTTTATAGAAAAACCTCAAAATGCTTACAACGTAGACCAAGAGATTAAGCAAGCGGTTTCAGAAATGAAATATCAAAAGCGAAACCACAATAGCTTAACATACCAAGATAAGCTCGATATATTTTTGGCCAACAGAGGTAAGGTAAGCAGAAGAGCTGCGGAGCTTGGGTATTGGATTGGATATAAACAAGGCGGGAAGGGGAAAAACAAGGGATACTCTCGTGATTTAGACACGGAAATGGAACAGTATGGTTTCATGGTGTGGCTACAAAATGCTTTGTATAAGCATCATAGAGATGCCAAGTTAGTAGTTCTTAAAACAAACGCAGGAATTCCATTTGGGTACGCATGGAATGGCTCTCCCTATGAACGTCAATGCTTGGGAAGCGGAGAATCGAAAACAAATCTTCAAGAATTTCAACCACAAATGGAAACATCTTTTTGAAAAGATAAACGGGGCGCTGGTGCGCCCCGTTGTTATTCACTCATCTTCAAAGAGATAATCAGGGAGTTCAATATGCTTTCCGAGCAAGACTTTACCAAGTGCTTTCACGTTGCTGCCGCTATCAAAAGAAACAAATACGTTTGAGTTGCGACGATTGGGATTTGCTGATACAAGGATAAGGTTGTTATTGTCGTCAATATAATATTGTTTACAGTACATCGCCCCATCTACACAGAATATACCAACATCACCAACTTGTAATTCTGCGTCTTTCTTTACATACACCATATCTCCATCGTTGATATACGGATACATGCTATCTCCCTGGATATCTACGGAGAAATCCGCATCATCCGGGACTGATTCGTCAACAAGCATCATCTCGAAATCCGCTCCATCAAGTGGGACATTAAATCCTGCAGCAGACGGTGTTGTATAGTGCGGTATATATCTCTCGCTTTTTTGGAACGCGATAACTTTTTTATAAGGCTTCGCTCTCTCGGCATCAACTCTCTTTTTTTCGAGTAGGCATATCGTATCTACTGCTTTTTTGCCATAGACATCAAGTTCTTTGTAGTTATTTAAGAGTGCCATCTCATCAACAGATAGAATTGGCTGCTCAACGTTGCTTACACTAACACCAACAAGTGAATCTATCGAGATATTCAATACAGAACTCAACGAAATAAGCATATCCAATGTTGGTTTTCTTGCGCCTCGCTCCCAATTTCCAATACAAACAGTTGATACTCCAACCGCCGAGGCTAACTCATGTTGAGTCATTTTTCTTTTCGAACGGTAATTTTTTAATCTAAGACCGAAGTCCACGTTTTAGCCCTCCAGAAAAAATGTGCGGTGTTTGCTGTTGACACCGCTTGTTGTTTGTGGTAGCATTAACAGCACAACAACTGTTATCAATCGTAGGATAACACAAACTCTTGTTTCTGTCAACAGAAAAGAAAAGGCAGCCCGCCGTAAAGACGGACTGCCCGGACGGTGTGCGCCGCAATGAACACAAGACACGACGCACAATTTGCACCTGTATTGCTACAGGTGAGGAGTGCAGTGACACCACTCACGGCATTCCTTCCTGTAGTATACCACCGTATTCCGCGTAAATCAATGGAGGTTTTTTGCTGCAGGATGAAAAAGAAGATATCAGTAAGAGAGCTAAAATCGTATTATGAAAAACACAAACCAAGTTGCATTTGTTATCAGACAGAAAATCAGGATTGGTACAGAGCTTCAGACCCATGTAAACTAAAAATGTCCTTCCCAGTTATGTTGATTTTTGAAAATCCAAACCTGATATGCCTGAAGTCATCCGGTAATACGATGTCGTTTGACCGTGTAAAGTCCGTTGAGATTGATACTGATTCATCAGTGCTTGGGGATGTGTTCACGCTGTTTTGTGGAGACTTTAATACCGACGACTATGACATTACATATACGCTCGTAGTAAGTTAATATTTTTTCTTGTTGTTCATTTAATTGAGTTGACATGATGGTGCAACCATGCTATACTCCAGATATCAACATAATTGGATTGAAGGAGATATGGCGGTGAATAATCAGAGAATCGAGAGAACCCCGCAAATCGGGGAAGTGTACCTTATGAAGTTCAGTGGAAGCGGTAGCGAGCAAGTTGGATGGCGCCCCGGATTAGTGTTTCAGAACAATGTCGGGAACTCATTCAGCCCCAATATCATTGCTCTCCCTCTTACAAGCTCGATAAAAAAAGTTGGCCAGCCGACACATGTTCTCGTGAAGGCATCCGATAATGGCCTGAAGAAGGACAGTATGGTATTGTGTGAGAATCCGCAGAGAATGTCCAAAGAAAATGTAGGTAGGTATATCGGTCGGCTTACCGATAGCACCATGCGTGAGGTTGCTGCGGCGAATCTTCTGGCAACAGCAGCCATCTCATATCTGGATGTTGTAACTTTGGTTTCTGCGTGGTCTAAAGCCGTAGAGCTGAACGCCGTTGCATTGGCGTGACACTACATAGACGTAGGAGGTTTCGCAATGTACAACGAAGAGCTTAAGAAAAGATTTATAAGGGATTACACAGGCAGTCTGAATACGGCAAACGTTGCCGCAACCATGTTTAATGCGGCGGAGAAGCATGAGATTGGATGGAATGCAGACCTGTGTACTCGGAGTGCCGAAGAGTTACAGCCTATGATAGATGATATTGTAGGCTTGCGCTCCAAGAGCAGGTGGATGACGCTGATTATCCTAAAGGAATATGTGAAGTGGTGCATCGCCATGAAGGTTCCTGGGGCTTGCGACGGGATGATGCACATCGAAGCAGTCGGCCTGGATAAAGTAAAGCACCAAATGGTATCGAGCCCGCTTCACCTACAGCGTTTCATGGATTCCATATTTGACCCAGAATCCGAAGAAACAATCGATAACATCTACCGTTGTTATTTCTGGATGGCATATGGAGGAATAGACGAAGAAGACACTATTGCCATAAGAAAAAGCGATGTAAATTTCCAAAAGATGTACATCCAGTATAAGTCAACGAGTATCCCTATTTACAGGGAGGCAGTTCCTGCGTTTCGTAATGCAGTGATGTTAGACAGCTTCGTCTACAAACACCCAAATTATTCTAAGGATATACGACGGAACAGGGTTCAAGGCGATACTATAATGAGAGGGATAAAGGCTGCGACCAAAACATTCACGATGCGTGCGACATTGTCGAAGAGAAACATCAAGGCGATTGAAGAAGGCAAAACAGACCTTCAGCTAAGCTTCTATAGGGTTAGAATGTCAGGATTGTTCTATAGGGTATATGAGATGGAGCGTGCCGGCATATCTCCTAATTTTTCGGAGGCAGCACTCCGTGTTATGGATGGGAAGACGTATTCCTTAAAGGGACGCGAGAAGCTTGAACACAAGCAAAACAGAATCGAAAAGGACTACATGGAAGACTATGAACGCTGGAAATTAGCGTTTTCTATTTAAGGTGGTGAACATCCGTTGGAGAAAAAATCGAAGATAAGACGTGTGTGCACCATATTAGTAGGAATGGTTTGTGTAGCCGTATGTTTAACATCATGTGGTGATTCGTCAAAAGGTTCTGAGGGAGATGGAGGCTCTCTTTTTGATAAGCCAGAAGTTGCATCCGATACCATCTCATCTTCTGCAGAGAACAGCGTCGTATTGGATACCCCGGAAGATTTTTTGGAATTTCAAAATTATATTGGGAAAGATATTTCTATCTTTGGAATGGAAGCTGGGCTTGAAGAATACGATGGCGGGGAAAGTTCATTATACGGCCACAGCGGTACAGTAGAAATTGGAGTAGGATGGGACGGTAAAACAATAATCCGTGCAGTCCTTACGTTTGACAATAAAGACAACCTCATTGATGATTTTGATGATGTTAGCGGGAAACTTGAAGAGGTTTTCGGAGACCCTGAGCTATATGATTCCGGAGGTATAACGAGTTACTCTGGAAAAACTGACTTTGATTTTAATCTGTCAAGAAGATATGGGACTGCAGCAATCTCTTGGAACGGAGATAACAGAAAAGTATACGACAGTGGAAATCCAAATGCAAGCGAACAGAATCCACCGGCATCGCATACGCCAGACGACCCATATATCGGAATGACATCAGAGCAAGTATTGGAATCTACTTGGGGAGAGCCCACAGAAATCAATAAACGAACTACGCAGTATGGAGTGTCCGAACAGTGGGTATACAGAACTGATTCTAAAACAAAGTATATATATTTAGATGACGGGGTTGTCACTGCAATCCAAGAGTAGTTGCTGATATAGCGATAAAAGGAACCCAATTTTGGGCTCTTTTTATCACCGTATCAACATAATTAAATAAACTACAATGGCCGAAGCGCCTTGTAAATATATTGAAAAGAAGGGTGTAAATCATGGTGTTCAATCGACAGAAGACATTAGACCTCCTGCAGGAGAAGGAGCAAAGACTCGCAGAGCTCATGAGCGAATCAGCGAGCGCAGTGCAGATGGTTCAGCAGACCATCGAAAATCTGGACTCGGTTAATAAGAATATCGAGTCTACGATTGGAGAAATCGATACATATCTGCAGCGCCTGAACGAAACCCGTTCTGGATTGGATTCGACGTATGCCAAGAACCGAAAAATCATGAGTAACTTTTCTGCACTTTTATGTGTTGAGTAAGGAGGAATACTATTGGAAGAAAAAAGGGAGCGTTTTATTTCAATCTTCAAAGACAAAGTAAGTCGTGATGGGGCAAACGAGCTGCTTGAATGGCTTGAGGATTCTGATTTCTTTGTTGCTCCTGCGTCAACAAAGTATCATGGTTCATATGAAGGTGGCCTTGTCGAGCACTCGTTAAATGTATACGACTGCTTAGTTGGAGAGCTTAGACAAGAGGGACTTTCTGAGCTGTATTCAGATGAGACTGTTGCGATTGTATCCCTGCTGCATGATGTCTGTAAGACGAACTTTTATAAGAAGGGGACAAGAAACGTTAAGGAGAATGGTCAGTGGGTGACCAAAGAAGTTTTTGAGATTGATGAAAAATTCCCATGTGGTCATGGAGAAAAATCTATTATCATTCTTCAGAACTTCATTCACATGAATGCAGATGAAATCTATGCCATTAGAGCACATATGGGTGGGTTCGATACGTCTGTAAAAGGCGGCGACTATTTTATCGGAAAGATTTTCGAGAAAAGCAAACTTGCCCTTCTGCTTCACTTAGCAGATATGAAAGCAACGTATTTACTGGAGGGTTGATATGGCGGAACAAAATCTGAACATCTATCAAAAGCTTGCTAAAATTCGCAAGCAAGTCGAGGTTATCCAAAGGAACAAGAAGGGATACGGATATACCTATGTTAGCGAGGACGAAATCCTTGCGAAGATTTCTGGATTCATGGACAAGTATAGCTTGTCTTTGATTCCAAGTGTAATACATAGCAGCGCAGTTGTATCACCATACAATACAAAGAAGACCAAGTCTACCAACAAAGGCGAAATCTATGAGGAGAATGTCAACGAAGTTCTTGTAAGTGCAGACATGGTATTTACTTGGGTCAACAACGAAAATCCAGACGAGCGTGTGGATGTTCCCTGGATTTTGGTAGGCCATCAAAGTGATGGCTCACAAAGTTTTGGCTCCGGTCTTAGTTATGCAATGCGATACTTCCTTCTGAAATTCTTTAACATTGCTACACCGGACGATGACCCGGATAAATGGCGTAGTAAGCAGAAGGCAGCAGGTGTTGCTGAAGATAAGATGATTGCGGAAGAGATTATCTCTACGTTTGATACCACTGTCAAAGAGTTCTTGGCCAGCAATCAGGATGAGACAGATGATGTAAAGAAGTTTGTCGGCAAGTATGTGAAGGGTGGCAACTACTTTGCGATTACAGAGTCGGTTCTGGCATCTAAGCTGTTGTCAGATTTCAAAGATACTTTTATGACGAAGGAGTGATTTATAAATGGGATTCCGAACGGGTGCATATGCAAAGATTTGGGAAGTGACCCCAATGAGTGACACAAGCACTAAGGTGCGAATGTCGATTAGCAGAAAGAATAAACAGACTGGAGAGTATGAACAAGACTTTTCTGGGTTTGTTCTTTGCATTGGGACTGCAGCAGCACGGAAAGCGTCGCAGCTCCATGAGGGTTCCAGAATCAAAATTGGTGATTGCGATGTAACTACCAAGTATGATTCACAAAAGAAGATTACATACACTAACTTCAAGATGTTTTCATTTGAGGATGAGGATGGGGGAGAGCCAGCAGCTGAACCTACAGACCCACAGCCCGATGTTGACAGTGGTGAGATTGATGACAACCGCCTCCCGTTCTAAGGTGACTGACCTATGGGGGAAGTCAATTACGCACCGATAATTCAAGATATGGTTTGGAGTTATTCCAGAATAAAAGCTTTTGATGATTGCCACTATAGATGGTATTTGCAGTATATCCGTAGGCTTCACGGGAAAGATATGTTCTTTGCGAGCTATGGTAGCTTTATGCACAAGCTTATAGAGCTGTACTATAAAGAAGGCAGGACATCCGAGCAACTATGTGATATGTACTTGCGAGATTTCAAAAGCAAAGTAGTTGGATGGGCTCCAAATAAATCGGTGTTTGGAAACTATTTCAAAAGCGGTTTACAATACCTAAAAACAATTAAGCCGTTTCCCTATGATGTGATAGCTATTGAGAAAAGAGTTGACTTCAACCTATCCGGCATACCATTTGTTGGGTATATAGATTTCCTTGGTGAGAAAGATGGTGAGCTATATATCGTCGATAACAAATCAAGGAATCTGAAACCAAGGAGTGCGAGAAGCAAGCCTACAAAATCAGACTTAGAGTTAGATGATTATCTGAAGCAGCTTTATCTATATTCTGCTGCAGTTGAGCAAGAATACGGCAGAACTCCACAGTCTCTTTGCTTCAATTGTTTTCGCACCCCAATTCTAATCGAAGAGACGTTCTCGGAACAAGCATACGCTGAATCCAAGCAATGGCTTTTTAATAAGGTACAAGAGATAACGGAGGAAACAGATTTCTCTCCAAACATAGAGTATTTCAAGTGTACGCATTTGTGTGAGATGAGAGATTTCTGCGAGTATTATAGGCTGTCACAGAGGAAGAGGTGATAAACAATAAGAGCGGAAGATATAACGAGGATAGATAGTGAAGCTGGTGTTGTGGCGTCTCTTGTGTATCACCCAGACTTTTCGTTCTATTCTGAAAACTTACTGCCAAATCACTTTTTCAACAAGGAAAATCGCTATATCTACACGGCAATATGTAATCTCGCTCAACGTGGAATAACGCGCATCGATACATATAGTATCCTGCAATCACTGCAGTCACAAGAAGCGACCGCTCAATACGCAAATGAACTGACGGTTACACAGCTGAATGACTTCATTGATACGAGTGATGGACTTGCAAGACATAATGTCGAAGATTATATGCTGTGTGTAGATAACGTAGTTAAAGCAGCATTCAGACGTGATGCACTACAGACGCTGAAAAAATGTGAAGCGATGTGCTTCAATGAGTCAATTGATGATATCGAGCAACAAATCTATCGTTCGCTTGACGATATGATGATGGAGTTTTCTGCAACAACAGAAGTGCCTGCATATAAAGATGTCATTGATGAATGTTGGGCTGAAATTAAAGGGAGACAGGGCAGCGGATACGCCGGCATCCCATTTAAGTTTCCTGCCTTAAACGACTACGCAACAATAGAACGTGGAGAGCTGTTTATCTTTGGCGCAGAACAGAAACAGGGAAAATCAATGATGCTCCTAAACTGTGCTGTAGATTTACTGAAGCAAGATTACGGTGTTCTGTACTTGGATAGTGAGCTGAATACGAGATTGTTTACGGCAAGAATCCTGGCTCATCTTACTGGTATCGAGTACAAGAGACTTACTTCCGGTAATTATAGCGCCGAAGAAGAGCAACGAATCATGGATGCGAAAGAGTGGTTAAAGACAAGAAAGTTCACCCATCTTTACATTCCTACCTTTGACCAACACAGTATTTATACTGCTGTGAAAAAAGTAAACCATACACAAGGGCTCGATGTCTTAATCGTGGATTACTTCAAAGGAAAAGGAGAGGGTGACGCATTCGATAGTTATCAAGAGCTCGGTCGCTTCGTAGACATGGTAAAAAATCAGATATGTGGCGAAATGAATATCGCTGGAATTGGTGCGGCACAGGCAACTATAACCGGGAAGCTGGCTGATAGTGCCAAGATAGCGAGAAACGCATCAACAATAGCGATGATATCTGATAAGACGCCAGAAGAAATTGAAGCGGATGGAGCAGAATGTGGAAATAAAAAGCTTCGCGTCACAGTAAACCGGAATGGCATGCAGATGGCGCAAGGGGAATACATAGATTTGCTGTTCGATGGAAACCATATTCTGTATCAACAAGCAAAACAACATATACCACAGACTCCATTTTAACCATTCATCATAATTAAATAACATACCGAGAGGAGGAACGGAGTGGAGTTATCAGAGTTGATTGAATCGGTCGATATTCTCGACTACATCTCACAGTACACCGACTTTACAGAGAAAAACGGAGAGTATTGGGGTCTCTCACCTCTTAAAGAAGAAAACACTCCTTCCTTCTCCATTCGTAAAGAGGAAAATAACTTCTACGATTTCTCATCTGGTGTTGGAGGGAATGTCCTTACCTTCATTCGGTACTACAACAAATGTGGTTATCAAAGGGCAATCGAAATATTGAAGGAATACGCCGGATGTAGCGGCGATATAGCTCCCCAACATAAAAAACTGTCTGCTACAGAAGTCGCAAAGAGGTATGCAAGAACTCAAAAGGCGAGTAAATCAAGCAAAGTTGCACCTCTGCCAGATGACTACATGGATAGGTATGAGAAAAAAGAGGATAAGCTTCTTGTTTGGTGTGCTGAGGGCATATCAAGAGAGTCGCTTGACAAATTCCAGGTCTATTATGACAGCTTTTCAAACCGTCTTGTATATCCAATTAGAAGTCCAGACGGACAAATCATTAACGTAGGCGGCAGAACTCTCGATAACGACTGGAAACAGAAGGGAATCCGTAAATACACCTACTTTAAGGCTTGGGGAGAACTGAATACACTCTATGGCCTGTATGAAAACAGAGATGCAATTAAAAGCAAGCGAGAAATCATCCTGTTTGAGGGAGCAAAATCTGTAATGCTCGCTGATACATGGGGAATCCATAACACAGGGGCGATTTTGACGTCTCATTTGAATCCAAATCAGATGAAAATCCTTGCAAAGCTTGGCTGTACAGTGGTTTTTGCACTTGACAAAGAGGTGTGCGTCAGAGACGACCATAATATCAAGCGTCTAAAGCAGTTTGTTAAGGTCGAATACATATGGGATAGGGATAATTTGCTTGGCGCAAAAGATGCGCCGGTCGATAAAGGGTTAGAAACATGGAAAAAACTCTATGAAGGGAGGTTGTCATGGCGATAAATAACCAATATACCGTTTACCACCTGCATAGTGACCTTAGTAATGGTGTGACGAACATTGATTCGGTTACAAAATACGGTGAGTACATAGAAAAAGCCAAAGAACTTGGCATGAAAGCTATGGCTTTCTCAGAACACGGCTCTATATTCGAGTGGTGGCATAAAAAAAGTGCCATCGAAGCAGCCGGCATGAAATACATTCACGCAATAGAAGCATATCTCACATCTACTCTGGCAGAAAAGGTAAGAGACAACTACCACTGTGTGCTTATCGCACGGAATTACGATGGTTTTTTGGAGCTGAACAAGCTCGTAACTAAGAGTTTTGACCGGACGGACAACCATTTCTACTATGTCCCACGTATAACCTTTGATGAATTGTTTAGTACGTCAGACAACATCTTAATCACGACGGCCTGTATTGGCGGCGTGTTCGGAAAAGCAGATGCTGACATAGAAGAAAAATTCCTAAGTTTTCTTGAACGAAACAAACATAGGTGTTTCTTTGAAGTAGGCCACCATATGGACGAAAGACAGGTTGAGTATAACCAAAAGCTATATAAGCTTAGCGAACAAACAGGCATCAACTTAATTGCTGGAACAGATACTCATGTCTTAAACGAAGTTCACGAAAAAGGTAGAAGCATCCTGCAGGCGTCAAAGAGCATTCAATTTGATGGGGAAGAAAAATGGGATTTGAAATTCAAATCCTATGACGAACTTGTTTCTGCATATCGAAGACAAGGTTCTTTGCCGGAGGATGTATTCTTAAGTGCGATTGAAAACACAAATGTAATGGCAGATATGGTGGAAGAGTTCACACTCGACAGGGGAACAAAATATCCACATATCTACGAAGACCCAGAGAATACGTTCAAAAATAAAATTGAAGAAGCTTTGCAGAGCCACCCTTACGCATTAAAAAACCACGACGAGGGAGAACTTCGTAAGGTTGTCGAGGAAGAGTACCAAGTCTATAAAGCAACACAATCTATCGATTTTATGCTTTTGCAAACATACCTTAGAGAATGGGAAAAAGAAAACGGAATCCAATGCGGATATGGTAGAGGTTCAGTTTCTGGCAGTATGGTTGCGTATTTACTTGGCATTACACAGATGGACAGCATCCGGTTCGGCCTCAACTTCTTCCGTTTTATGAATCCTTCCCGTGTGACGAATGCTGATATCGATACAGATTATTCTGGTAAGGACAGAGAGACTGTAAAACAGTTCTTGCTTCGAGACAAAATGAACTTGCCGAATATTAGGTCTGCGGAGATTATCACATTCAATACGATTGCGCTGAAGGGTGCAATTCGTGATGTGTGTCGTGCTTTGTATAAAGACAGGCAAGACGTGAACTATCTGCAGGTTGCCAATTACATATGCAAAGAAGCAGATTTGCATGAAGACTCTGTGCGTAAAGAGTATCCAGAGGTTTTCAAGTATGTGGACATTGTGAACGGAACCATCGTATCTATTGGAACGCATCCAAGCGGAGTTCTCATTAGCGATTTACCAATCGAACAGACAGTCGGCTTGTGTTCTGTATCAACGTCGGATTACCCGGTGTCTATGATTAACATGAAAGAGCTCGATGACTTGATGTACGTCAAGTTGGATATCCTCGGTCTGGATAACATTGGTGTAATCAACGACACATGCAAGAAGCTCGGTATCGAGCGCCTGACACCAGACAATACAGACATGGAGGATATGGACGTATGGAAGAGCATCCGTGACAATACAACACTGGTGTTCCAGTGGGAGTCTGATAGCGCACAGCATTATCTGAAACAGTTTATGTCTGACGAGACGCTTGAAATCGCAAGGTCTAAGATTCCCAACTTCTCCATGTTGAAGTGGATGTCATTTGGAAATGGCTTGTTGCGTCCTGCATGTGCAAGTTTCCGCGACAGCGTTGCAAGAGGAGAGTTTTACGACAACGGATTCGATGCGCTTAATGAATTCCTCGCTCCAGAGGCCGGACGTATTGCAATGCAAGAGACGATTATGCAGTTCCTGGTCAAGTTTTGTGGTTACTCAGCGGCAGAGTCTGACAATGTAAGACGTGCCATTGCGAAGAAAAAAGGTACGGAGACATTACTTCCTGAAATCGAAAAACGGTTCATTGAGTATTCGTCAGAACACTACGATATCACTAAAGAACGTTGCGAAGAAGTAATTAAGCCGTTTCTGCAAATCATCTTGGACGCTTCGGCTTACGGTTTTTCATGGAACCACTCAGACGCATACTCATCAATCGGGTATATCTGTGGGTATCTGAGATATTACTATCCGCTGGAGTTTTTAACAGCAGCACTTAATATCTTCGGCGACAATATGGATAAGACGGCGGACATTACAAACTACGCCACAAAGGTAGGTATCAAAGTAACACTGCCAAAATGGGGGTTGTCCAGAGGAAAATACTTCTTTGATAGAGAGAAGCGGATTATTGCAAAGGGACTGACATCGATTAAGTACATGAGCGCTGGTCTTGCGGACGAGCTGTATGCATTGTCCAAAGAGAACCATTATTCCAGCTTTATGCAACTGCTTGACGACCTCGACAAGAAGACAAGTATCAACTCACGACAACTCGATATCTTGATTAAGCTTGACTTCTTCTCAGACTTTGGAAACCAGAGAGAGCTGCTGCGCATGGTAGACCTATTCTCAAACACGTTCAAGAAGGGCGATGCTAAGAAGATTAAGAAATCAGATGTTGATGGCACGCCGCTCGAAGAGATTGTGAAGAGGTATGCCGTTGGTGTCACGAAGTCCGGCGGTGTCGCAAAGAGCTACACGCTATTGGATGTCATGTCCATTTTGAAGGAGGCTGAAAAATCCATCAAGAGCGTAGGGATGGAAGACCTGAGCGATATTATCAAGGTCAGAAACTTTTACGATGTGATGGGATATATCGGTTATGTATCTGGTAGGGACGAAGACCGCCGTAAGTTATATGTAACCGATGTGCGACCTTTACATAGAAAATCAGATGGGAAATTGTTTGGATATAGTATCTACACAAAATCCATCGGAAGCGGGAAGGAGAGCCGTTTTACAGTATTTTGCAGAGTATACGATAAAGACCCAATCAAGTCTGGTGACATCATCTACTGCAAAGGATATGAGCGTGACGGTCAGTATTTCAAACTGACTGCTTACAGCAAAGTATTTTGATGGAGGTGATTCCCATGTGGGGTTCTTAATATCATGCTTCTCAAACAATTCAACATCATATAAAACTCACGTTTTATGAATAAAAGGAGTGTGCATAACTTGACGGGAAACCCGATTTGTAATCTCTGCGGTAAAGAATTAGATTTCTTTGACATGCAGAACGACTTTTCTATACATAAGAAAATTGGATACGGGAGTGTCCATGATGGAGACGATGTGTATTTGCGTCTGTGCTCTGATTGTTTTGATGAGCTCGTAGACGAATGCAATGTTTCACCAATTGAGGAGATGAGCGAGTAATGGATAGAGCTCGACTGGATGCAATTATAAATGATGTGTTCAATAACGTTGCGCGATTGGAAGCTATTTCTCAAGAGCGAGACCGTATTGTAATTGTGATGAGCAGGGAAATGCGGTATGAAGTTATCAGAAACCTGAACACGGAATACACCACAACAAATGGCGGTGTAGAAATGTTGTTTGGATATCGTGTTGGCGTCATCAATGAACAGGTTGAGGGTGAATATATTGTTCCAGCGCTCATGGGCATGAATTACCATGATGGGATGCAGCTCAACGATGTGATTATCGTAGATGATGATAATCGGCTGTATCGGTTGGAAAGTACATCACCAATTCGGTTCTCAGATATGGGTCTCACGGTTAACTTTTGTGAGAATATTACCGCAACTACTGCAGCAGTCAATTATGATGCAGCAATGGACACTATCGCAACTATGGCAGATACATTGGCGACAACTGTAGATACCGCAACAATTACGCTAAACGATTTTGCGTCTGCATATTCTAATATACGGTGGGACGATATAAGCTATGAGACAGCTCAGACAACCGCAAATATTGGAGACGGTAATACATGGTGGTTCCGAGCGCCATATGATTATTACTATAGCACAGTTGAACAGACATTTGTAGAGCCAAAGAAACCAAAACGTAAAGCGAAAAGAGAAGAAGAATTAAGCGCCGGAGATACACGCCTTATGGATGAGTTTCTTGAAGGGTTTAGAAGAAACGGTGCTTGATGATGGTTAACATACTGTGATAAAGCCCGGAGCTGTTATGGCTCCGAGCTTTTTTCACAGACAGCAGAGAGGTAAAACAATGCGGAAATTATTCACCATCTTAGCGCTATGCGTACTGATGTGCCTCATGTCAAGTGGATGTGTGATTGCAGACGCTGGCGAAAAGACAAATGAAGAAGAAATCGTTTCGGTAGGGTACGACAGTAATGTGGACTATATGTCACTGATGATTCGTTATGCTGCTGCCGGCGATATGGATGCGTTGGGCGCTGCTGTTACGGCGAGAAACGAGAAAATAGCGAACCAACATTTAGAGTATAAGCAAATCAGCGTAGAGGAATTTTTGAATGACTTTGAATCATACGCTGGATTTTCACTTAACGTTGACTATATGGATGAAATGGTATCCTGCTGTTTAAGCGGGAATATCCAAGAAGGGGTATGTGCAGAAAAAGCAAGGAACTTAAAGATTGATGCACTTAACCTCGACACTGTAAAGGTCGGCTTTAATGATTTGTATTTGCTATCCAAGATAATCACTTCTGAGGCAGGTTCATATTGGCTATCTATGGAGTGGAAAATGATGGTCGGAGAGGTGCTCCTAAATCGAGTAGCATCCCCTGAACTCCCAAACTCGATTGAGGAATGTATCTACCAACCTGGGCAGTATTACAGCAAGAGTGATAAATACTTCGCAAATCTCTTGCCATATGAAAGCTGCGTTGAAGCAGCTCTGCGCCTGCTGAATGGGGAGCGAATTATCAATGATGGTTCTGTTGTTTTCCAAGCTAATTTCCGCCAAGGGAGCGGCACATACCTCAGACTGTATGACAAACAATTGGGATATACATACCTGTGCTATAGCAGTTATCCGGAGTTATACGAAAGTTGAGGTTATCAATGGGAAAAGTAATTATTCAAGAGAGATATACAACGAAGAACCCAATCACGATGATTGGCGAGGAAGCAGGAACATGCTGGGGAGCGGACACAAATGACGATGTGAAAAACTATAAACGTGGTCTCGACTGCCTCAGCAATGAGCACGGAAGAACAATTGAGTATCCTGATGTCTATATGATTTTGGATGGGTACTCTGCGCGAGTTATCCGAGAGTGGTATACGCATATCGGAGGTTCACCGACAAGACTTCAGGCAAGCACGAGATACATCGACTATGAGCATGGATTTGACTTTGTCATCCCGCCGTCTATCCAAAATAACGCAAGTGCTCTTGATGTGTATACCGGTATTATGGCGGATATCGCTGATGGGCTAAAAACATTGGACGAACTTGATATCCCACGGGAAGACTCCGCGCTGGCTCTCCCGCTTGGAATGACAACGAGAATCGTGTGCAAACACAATGCGCGGAATTTGATGGATATGTCACATCAGCGGATGTGCAGCAGAGCATATCATGAGTATCGTGTGCTGTTCCATGATTTGTGCGAAGCGCTTCGGGACTACTCCGAGGAATGGAAATACATAGTCGATAACTACTTCATGCCTAAGTGCAAATATATGGGGTTCTGTAAAGAAAGATATACTTGCGGAGCGATGCCACGAAGAGACACATCCGTGTAAGCACGTAATCATGCCTATGGAAAGCAAAATTCGAAATCCATATCGGATGAGACAGCTTATCGACTTCACAGGCTTGGAGCTTGACGGTGGGATATATCCAACAGATATAGACGGCCTTATTGAGTACCATGACAAGGAATACATACTGATAGAAGTGAAGTACGGAAAAACAAAAGTACCATTTGGGCAAAAGCTTGCGATGGAACGGATGGTTGATGATTTCACGAAGATAGGGAAACCGTCCGTAGCCATCGTATGTGAGCATAACGAGAAGGATGCAAAGAGACATGTCATTGCTGCAAATTGCCGCGTCAGGGAAATCTATTACGGCGGCGAAAAGCAATGGAGGAAAACGGATACTAAGATGACTGTCAGAGAATTCATTGACAGTTTTCAATTATTTTTGTCTGCAAAGGAGGGATAGAAGAGTGCAAGTAATTGTAATTTCAGGCAAAGCACAGAATGGGAAAGACACAACCGCTGGCTTTCTGAAGGAGGCTCTTGAAGCAGATGGGAACTCAGTCCTTATCGCACACTATGGAGACTTAGTCAAATATGTTTGCAAGATGTATTTTGGATGGAACGGAGAAAAGGACGAGTATGGGCGCTCACTTTTGCAATATGTCGGGACAGATGTCATTCGAGCGCAGAATGAAAACTATTGGGTTCAGTTTGTTGGGAATATATTAACTTTCTTCAATAGAGAGTGGGATTATGTCTTAATTCCAGACTGTAGATTCCCGAATGAAGTAAACCATATGAAGGAACTTGGCTTTGATACAACACATATCAGAGTAATCCGAGATGGGTTTATAAGTCCTCTCACCGAGGAGCAACAAAAACATCCATCAGAAACGGCCTTGGACAATATCACGCCGGATACATACATTCATAACGATGGGTCACTTTCCGATTTGCGGGAAAAAGTAATTCAACTTGTAACAGACTTCAATGGCAATCACCAGATGACATTTGAAGAAATCATTGACTAAGGGAGGCAACCGCTATGGCTAAGACAAATCCAGACAGCTATTACGATATTGAATTTGAGGTAGATGAGATTCTACTCAAGAGCGGCCTTATCGAGGACATCTTCTATTTGAAAGACCTTAAGCAGCGGAAGCTGTTTATTGCGTCCAACATCAGCCAGGAGACAATCGAAGACGCAGTGCGCCATATCATGCAGTTCAATCGGGAGGATTATGGGATTCCTGCGGAAGAGCGCAAGCCGATTATCCTCTATGTATCCTCAAATGGTGGGGATGTCGATTCAGGGTTTGAGCTGATTGATGTGATTATGAACAGCACGACACCGGTGTATACCATCAACCTCGGGTACCAGTATTCTATGGGCTTCCTGATTGGCCTTGCAGGACATAAGCGGTATGCGATGCCAAATGCAAAATTCCTCATGCATGACGGCAACAATTTCGTTTTTGACTCAGGTGCGAAAGCACAAGACCGCATGGAGTTCAACAAGAAGATGGAGAACAGAATCAAAAACTACATTCTTTCCAGAAGTAATCTGACTGCTGAAGAGTATGACAGTAAGTATCGGATTGAATGGTATATGTTCGGAGACGAGGCAAAGGAGAAAGGCTTCGTTGATTTCATCATCGGAGAAGATTGTAAGCTGGACGAAATTGTGTGAGGTGTTTCTATGCAAGAGTATTACGGGTTCCGTGATGCAGTTATGTCTGACGACGAAATGTCAGAATTTTATAGCAGCGAACGGAACGAAAACACTTACGGCTGTCTCCAAAATGAGTATCTCGTGCTGAAGAACGAGGACGGCCAAGTGTGCGACCAATTCAAATGGAACGGTACACATTACATAAAAGTCCCGTATAAGCAGGTTAACACCAGATTCATTGGTAAAGTAAAGCCAAGAAACCTACAGCAGCAGCTTGCTTTGGACATGCTCTATGACCAAGATATCACCGTTAAGGTTTTGGTTGGTAAGTTTGGAACAGGCAAGGACTACTTGATGACTTCCGCAGCGGTTGACCAACTTGAGAGGGGAAAGTTCGATAAGATTGTATGGGTGAGAAACAATATTGAGGTCAAAAACTCAAAGCCGATTGGACATCTCCCAGGAGATTATAAAGATAAACTCCTCCCTTTTGCCATGCCGCTCGCAGACCATCTCGGTGGTATAGAAGGTCTTGAATACATGCTTAGTAACAACAAGGTCGAACTGGTTCATCTTGGATTTATTCGAGGCAGGGATATCAAGAATTCAATTATCATGTGTTCCGAAGCAGAAAACATGACTAAGGAACATATCCAGCTATTGCTTGGGCGTGTCGGAGAGGGCTCATCGCTGTGGATAAACGGAGATTATAAGCAGGTTGATGGGGATGTCTTTATGAAAAATAGTGGGCTCATTATCGCCGTAGATAAACTGAAGGGACATCCACGATTTGGATTTGTCAAACTGCTTAAGACAGAAAGAAGTGAAACTGCTGCAATGGCAGATTTGTTAGATTGAGCCGGAGGTGCAATGGAAAAATTAACACTATTGGTTGACATGGACGACACGATTGAAGACCTGCTTGGAGCATGGCTTACTTACCTAAATCAAAAACATGGAACCAATGTTGGGAAGGATGATATTACGCAGTGGGATATTTCTGCTGCGTTCCCATCCTTATCAAAACAACAGGTATACGAGCCAATCATCCTGAATGATTTTTGGAAGACGGTGAAGCCGAAAGATGGGGCATATGATGCTTTAGAAAAAATGCTCGCAGACGGACACTCTATTTATATTGTTACCGCTTCGAATCATGAAACCTTACATACAAAAATGGAATGCGTCCTGTTTCGGTATTTCCCATTTCTTTCATGGAATAACGTGATTGTTACATCGAACAAGCAAATGATAAAGGGGGACATCCTGATTGACGATGGCGTACATAACCTCATCGGTGGTGAGTATGTAGGGATTTTGATGGATGCTCCACACAATAAAAACTTCCCAAACGATGAGTTCGGGATTACCCGTGTATACAATTGGGAAGACGCATATGAAGTAGTAACGAAGATGTCGATGAAAGGACGGTAATGCATATGATTGTGCTTTATTCAACAGGGTGTCCCAAATGTGGGATACTGAAAAAGAAATTGGATGAAAGGGGAATGCAATATCAAGAGAACACAGCGGTAGAAGAAATGCTGTCACTCGGAATTACGTCTGTTCCTGTCTTATGCGTTGACGGACAGATGTTGGATTTCTCAAACGCTGTGAAATGGATTAACACTCAGGGGGATTGATAGAATGGACATTACACTGAAACTTTCCAAGGACTTTGAGAGATGCTTGGAAGATTTGAAAAAGAAATACGGCGAGGATTTTGAATACATCAACGGCGTTCATCCAAGCCAGCTCGACTTTTCTGAGTTCATCGATAACTTTGTTGATAAAGATACTTTGGCCGATGCGTCTATCGACCCCAATGCCAATGCAAACCACAAAGATATTCGAAGCTTTATGACGGAGAAGGCTAAGAGTGAAGATAAGCTGTTTGGTTTGAACAAGATTTTCCTCACCATTAAAAAACAGTGGGGACTGCGCACAGCAAAACAATGGTTGGAGCAGGAGTTCAACAAGGGTTTTTACCTGAACGACAGCACAACCGCATCATACTTCCCGTACTGTTGGGCAAACGACCTGACACGACTGGCAACCGAGGGATTGTTCTTCCTGACTAACTACAATCATCAGGCGCCGAAACACTTGACAACATACTTTGATGACGTTATTGAGTTCGTGTCGTTCCTTTCAAACAGACAGTCTGGTGCAGTTGGTCTTCCCAATGTTCTTATTTGGGCATGGTACTTCTGGCAAAAGGATGTAGCAGACGGATATTGCATGAAGAACCCTGACTACTACGCACGACAGCAGTTCCAGAAGTTCATCTACCGTTTGAACCAGCCGTTCCTACGGATTGACCAGTCTGCCTTTACCAATGTCTCCATCTTTGACCGTCCGTATCTGGAGTCCCTGTTCGGCGGCGTTGAATTCCCGGATGGTCAGCTTGCAATTGACCATATTGAAGACTTCGTTGAATTCCAGAAGGTTTTCATGGAGGTTGTGAGCGAAATCAGAGAAGAGAATATGTTTACATACCCTGTACTGACATACTCTTTGTACTACAAAGATGGGAAGTTCCAGGATGAAGAGTTTGCTCGTTGGGCGAGCGACCATAATGTTGAATGGAGCGACTCCAACTTCTTTGTTAGTGACAATATTGGTATTCTGAGTAATTGCTGCCGGCTGCTCAGCGACACTAAAAAGCTCGATGCGTTCATCAACTCCATTGGCGGTACTGCATTGTCCGTTGGTTCTTGTAGAGTCAGCACTATCAATCTCGTTCGTATCGCTTATGAAAGTAAGATGAACAAAAAGAAGTATCTGGAGATTTTGAGAGACCGTGTTCTCCTGGATTGCAAGGCGTTGTCATCTATGCGCCACATTATCAAAAGAAACATCGAGAAGGGACTTCTGCCAAACTATCAGGATGGAGCAGTTGAACTGGACAAGCAGTTCTGTACAATCGGCGGTATTGGAATGTATGAGGTAATGGACTTGTTCGGCTTAATCAAAGAAGATGAAATGGGGAACAAGTATTATTCGGATGAAGCGGTTGAATTCGCTACGACAATCCTTGATACCATCAACGATGTAAAGGATAACTTCGAGTGTGACTTTACATTCAACCTTGAAATGATTCCTGCCGAGAACTGCGCAGGAGTTATCTGTGCTGCTGATAATCTGCTGTTTGAACAAAACAAGTATTTTATCTACAGCAATCAGTGGATTCCACTCATGGAGAAATGCACTATCCAAGAGAAATGCCGTCTTGGTTCACTCTTTGATATGAAATGCGGTGGCGGGTGTATCGCCCACATCGATGTTGAGAGTCGTTTCCCAAATAAAGAAACAGCATGGGATATGCTGAATTACGTGGCGTCGCAGGGCGTCATTTATTTTGCATTCACAACCAAGATTTCTGTGTGTGAAGACAAGCACGCATTTATGGGAACAAAGACATGCCCAACGTGTGGCAAACCGATTGCTGATACATACGCTCGCGTCGTTGGCTTCTATACACCCGTGAGCAGTTATCAGGCCGTCAGAAAGCGCGAGTTCAATCAGCGTAAATGGTATGACGTTTTGACGAAAAACGAGGTTATGTGATGAGGGTAAAAGGAATCATAGAAGAGGATTTTGCAAATTACAAATCCCCAGCAATGTTTATCAATACTTGCTTCTGTGATTTCAAATGCTGTAACGAAGCTGGTCTGGACATAGGGGTGTGCCAAAACGCACCCCTTGCCCAGGCAGCTATTAAGCAAATCGCAGACGATGTAATTTATAGACATTTTGCATCTAACCCAATCACGAAAGCAGTTGTTATCGGCGGTATGGAACCTATGATGCAAGTCGATGAGGTAGCCGCTCTAATAAGCCTATTCAGGGCAAATGGGTGTAATTCAACATTTATCATTTACACTGGGTATTACCCAGAAGAAATTGATAAAGAGATTAAATTGCTGCGAAGGTTTGGGAACATCGTTATAAAGTTTGGCAGATACATACCAGATAGGCAGGGTCGTTATGACGACGTGCTTGGTATCAATTTGTCATCCGATAACCAGTTCGCCAAGCAAATATGTTAAGGGTGATTTGAATGAACAAAAACCGAGAAAAATCAGCAGGCTCTAAAGCCGGCACTGTATTGGGAAACTGGCTTGCGAACCTGAGCAGGTTTTTAACTATGCTGTTCTGTGTATTGCGAGCGTGTGATGTCATTGATTGGCAATGGTATTGGGTTATAAGCCCTACTATTATTGCATGGGCAATTGCATTCGTGATGTTTGCGCTTGCCGGTGTATTGACTGTCGTAGTATCACAAGGAGAGGACTAATTATGAAAATTAGCACAAATCCAGATAAGGAATATGTCGCTGAAATCAGGCGGCAGCTTAAAGCAAACTCGGGGTACTGCCCGTGTTCTCTGTTAAAGAACAAAGACACTAAATGTATGTGCAAAGAGTTCAGAGACATGGAAGAAGGAATGTGCCACTGTGGTCTGTATATAAAGGAGAAATGAAAATGATTAAAAGAACAATTCGAGAAACAGTGAGGGAATATGACGCAGATGGTAAGGTGGTAAAACAGACTGTCACAGAAACAACCGAGGAAGACGATACAGTTTACTACCCAACGTACAACCCGTTCCTGTATACATCGCCGTCAATATCTCCATCGACAGAACCAACGTGCTCTTGCGATACTAATTCAGAAAAACAATAATCGTGGAAACAAGCAAAGGAGTGTTAATATCCGAAAGATACAAAAAGGATTGATGTGTGTGTTAGTAGCTGTCGCTATGTTTTCAATGGCAGGAGCAGCAAGTGCAAGTGAAATAAAAAACAATATTGATATGGCAATTCAAAAACAGAAAGAAGCTCATGAGATTGCTGAATATGTCAGAGGATTCGGCGAGGCGGAAAACCATCCGGCAATTCTATTCGCTCAAGAGAAATGGTGGGAGCAACAAAAAATCCTTACTAAATTATATAAGGATTACGAACAAGCAATTTCTCAGGAGGAATCAAAGGGTACATACATAGGAACCTTTCGAATCTCTCATTATTGCCCTTGCTCTATCTGTAATGGCGGTTATTCTGGCACTGCGACTGGTGCCACGTTAACACCTTGGTATACAATTGCCGTTGACCCGTCGGTAATCAAGCTTAATAGCACGGTATATATCGATGGGTATGGAGAATTCAAAGCGCAAGATACCGGAAGCGCAATCAAAGGAAATAGAATTGACGTCTGTGTGAGCAGCCACGAAGAAGCATATCGACTTGGTGTTGTATATAAAGACGTTTACATAAAATAAGGGGGTTACATATGAATCGTGTAGGTGAGTTTGAGAAGGTAAGCTTTGAGCAGTTTTACACCGCAATGAGTGAGATTGTAGAAACTGAACAGAAAGAGGAGTTTATTCGGTCTGCATACGACAATTTGGCGCTGCCCAATCGAGCAACGAGCGGTTCTGCTGGATATGACTTTAAGTCTCCTTTTGATTTTACCCTTAAGCCGGGGCAAACAATTAAGATTCCAACTGGAATTCGTGTGAAGATAGATGACGGATGGTGGCTCGGTGGATTTCCACGCAGTGGACTTGGATTCAAATATAGATTCCAGCTCGATAACACAGTCCCTGTTATTGACAGCGACTATTATGGTTCGGATAACGAAGGGCATATCTTCATTAAGGCCACAAACGATACAAAGGAAAACAAGACAATTGAAATCCATGCTGGCGACAAGTTCGTGCAGGGAATTTTCATTCCATACGGCATCACATATTCAGACAATGTAGATAACGTAAGAAATGGTGGCATGGGCTCCACGGATACAAAGGAGAATGTACGATGAGCAGCAAAAGTTCGAGCAGTGGACTTGGTATTTTGGATGTCGTCGCCGTTGTATTTATTATACTGAAGCTCATAGGCGTGATTAACTGGAGCTGGGTATGGGTTTTATCACCAATATGGCTTCAACTTATTATCCTGTTGATTGTCATATGTGTAATTGCTATTAAAGACCGTTAATCACAGCAGAAAAAATGGGCTGGCTTATTGCCAGCCCTATTTTTTATACTCGAAAGTAGGTGTTACATGAATAAATCCACGCAGATTCCGTTCTGGGAACGATATACAATGAGCGTAGAAGAAGCATCAGCGTATTTTCGTATAGGCGAAAATAAGTTGAGGAAGCTTATCAGCGAAAATAACGATGCTGATTACATACTGTGGAACGGGAACAGACCGCAAATAAAGAGGAAAAAGTTCGAAGAGTATGTAGATAGGCACAATTTAATTTAGATATCTTGAAAAACGGAGCCGGCTATGATACACTGAGTTAGTCGTATTATTGTGGGCTCTTTATCGGAAGGGGTTGAATATGTCCGAAAAGAGGCGCGACAACAAAGGCAGAATCCTCCGGCAAGGAGAGCTGCAAAGAAGTGACGGCAAGTATGAGTACAGATATTTTGACGTGAAAGGAGAGAAGAGAAGCGTCTATAGTTGGAAGCTGGTAGACACTGACAAGATTCCAAAAGGAAAGAGAGATTGCCGTGCGCTCAGGGACATTGAGCGAGATATACGTAGAGATATCGAAGATGGAATCAATAGCCATGATGCGTACCGAACATCTCTAAATAGGTTCTTTGACGATTATATCGAAACAAAATATGAACTGAAATCGTCCACCAGAACTAACTATAAATATATGTACAACAAGTATGTCCGTGAGGAAATCGGGTATAAAGATATTGCCTCGATTAAGTTCAGTGACATCAAAAAATTTTATATCCACCTGATTAAAGACATCGGATTCAAGCCAAATAGTATGGAGATAATTCATACGATTTTACACCCGATATTTACTATCGCAGTAAGAGATGGGCTGATTCGGTTAAACCCAACAGACGGTGTGATGACCGAGATTAAAAAGAGCCATGATTGGGAAAAACCAAAACGGCATGCTTTGACAGAGCCACAGCAATCTGCATTTGTAGAGTTTATCAAGGCAAGTAAGAAGTATAGACATTGGTTACCTCTGTTTACTGTACTGCTTGGTACGGGGTGTAGAGTTGGAGAGGTCGTAGGTCTTAGATGGCAAGACTGTGACTTTAATGAGAAGATGATTACGATTGACCATAGCCTGATATATAGGCCACAGGAGGACGGAAGTGGATGCGCATTCCGAGTAACTACCCCAAAGTCTAAGGCTGGTGTGCGTGTTATCCCAATGCTTGACGCAGTAAGGCAAGCGTTGCTCGAAGAACGCCTACGCCAAATGAGAGTCGGGTTTAACCAATCGGTGATAGATGGATATAGCGGATTTATTTTTTCAAATCGATTTGGAAGTGCTTTATCGCCACACTGCATCAACAGAGCGATTGAGAGGATATCCAGAGATTATAATGAAATGGAATCAGAATCCGCAAAAAAGGAAAAGCGCCAACCTGAGCTTCTCCCTCATTTTACAGTTCATAATCTCAGGCATACATTCTGCACACGCTTCTGCGAGAATGAGACCAACTTAAAGGTCATACAGGAGATTATGGGACATGCCGACATTTCAACAACGATGGATATTTATAATGAGGCGACAAAAGAAAAGAAGAAAGAAAGCTTTGCGAACCTTGAGGGAAAGGTCAAAATCAGTTAATCGAATTTACACCTGGTTTTACACCTTTTCAGAGTGGAGTTACGTTAGCTTATAAGGTTTTATGTGTACTACAGGTTTTAAGGCGCGTTGTGTCGCAACGGTTTCAACAGGATATAAGAAGATATGAGAATGCTGCCTTCACATCCCGACAATGAA
>ULXZ01024670.1_pt1 | contig 41699 bp, 44 predicted proteins | sample 1961701 | NCBI WGS metagenome assembly ULXZ01 (sample SAMEA4835850, study PRJEB28245) | human gut metagenome | biome: gut microbiome; material: fecal sample | place: Denmark | collected 2008 | reverse complement strand
GAAATAATCGTAAATTTAAAAGAAGTAAATAGATTAATAGACAAAGTAACATTAGATGTCCAAGACACAGTTAATTATAAATTAAGATTATGGTTAGATTTTGGGGGACTTAGAAGATGAAGCAAAAGAAGCACTTGTAGGGCAACAAATATTTTTAGCATTAAAGATAAATGGAATACAAAATGTAAATAAAGTACCAACAGGAGCAGATAATCTTATAAAATTAACAGATAATAAAGATAACAGTGGACTATATACAATAACACATGCAAAAGATTCAACACTTCAAATAGGAGCAACAGAAAGTGTAACAGAATATAGATACAGGGGAGCAAGTCCTAAAAACTATGTAACATTTAATAATGAAGTATGGAGAATAATAGGAGTATTCCCAACAGATGATGGAACAGGTAATATTGAAAATAGAATAAAGATAGTAAGAAAAGATAGTATAGGCACTAAATATTGGGATACAAGTGGGTCAAATAAATGGTCCGTATCAAGTTTGGGTAGAGAATTAAATAGTTCATATATAAATACACTAAATACAAATTATGCTTATGATATGATTGATAATGTAAAGTATTATTTAGGTGGTTATACAAATAATACTTTAACTTTAAATAATATGTATAGTTATGAAAGAAAAATAAGTGGAAGTGGAACATATTATTATAGTTCAAATCCAAATAGTTGGGTTGGTAAAATAGCACTTATGTATGCAAGTGACTATGGATATGCAGCAGGTGACGCTTGTACTGGTAATTTATCTGGCTATAGCAGTTCAACATGTACAAGCAATAATTGGTTGTATAATTCAAACAATGAATGGCTTTTAGCACATGTTGCAAGTGGAAGTGGAAATTCATTTTTAACCTATAATGGAGGAGTTAGCAGCGGTAGTGTAAGTGGGAATTTAAGAGCAGTAAGGCCAACATTATATTTAAAATCAGAAGTTCAAATTACTGAAGGAGATGGAACAAGTAGTAATCCATATAAATTATCGTTTACTAAAAACGAAGATACAAGTAATGCTAATGCACCAGTTTTAGCAAGTAATATGATTCCAGTATATTATGATGGAACAGATAAAGTATGGAAAAAAGCAGATATTAAAAATAAAACTATAGAAACTAGATGGTATAATTATGAAAATCATATTTGGGCAAATGCCGTAACAGTAAAAGAAGTAAATAGACAAACTTATTTAAATGCAAATGTTGGTACACCAATAAGTATGGATGACATAACAACAATGTGGGTATGGATACCAAGATTTAATGCTGTAACACCAAGTAATTATAATGGAGGAACTAAAGCATTGCCTAATGCGATAGATGTAACATTTGTAAAACCAAATGAAACAGCAATTGATGCCTTTACTTTTGGAACAAAAAGTTTAAGTGGTTTCTGGTATGCTAAATTTGAACTTAGTGGAACCCTTGTAAGTACCTGTACAACGGAAACATGTAATGTGAGTAGTTTAACAATAAAGCCTGGGTTGGTGTCATTAAGAGGCCAAGCAGTTAATAGTTTTTTCTATGCAGGAAGAAGTATGGAGCAAACGGGAAATAGCTTTGGGTTTGTAAGTGGTGAAGTAGATACACATATGAGCAAAAATAATGAATGGGGAGCAGTAGCTTACCTTACTCAAAGTATATATGGAAGATGTACTACTAGTACGACATGTACAGAAGTTGGTATAAATAATAATAGTGAATTCAGAACAGGAATAGGTGCAGCAGCAGGAAGTTATTCTTCAAGCTCAGCTATAAATACTTATGACACAGTCTTAGGAATGGGAGCATCAACAACTGGAAATATATATGGAATATATGATATGAATGGTGGAAGTTATGAATATGTTATGGGAAATTATAATACAACGAAAGGAAATACTACATTCACAACTTTCCCAGACAGTAAATATTATAATTTATATACGGGTACAAGTTATACAGGACATGCTTTAACTGAAACTTCAGTTTGGTATAATGACAATTTCTTATTTGTAACGTCATCTATTCCATGGCTTATGCGTGGTGGTCTTTACGATGGAACAAGTGCAAGTGGAGTTTTTGCAACAAGCAGATCGGCAGGATCAGGAAATACATATTATACAACTCGTATGGTTATAACAAACGAATAATTTATAAGACATAAGTTTTAAAATATTTATGTCTTTTTATATACAAAATTAAAAAAATATATTATAATTACAATTGATGATAGGAAGTGAGAACTTGAAAAAAAGAATAATAAGTGCAATTGTTATGATTTTGATTGTACTTCCTTTAATTGTATTTGGAGGACTTTACTTAAAAATAGGTACAGTTGTACTAGGTGCATGTTCGATGTATGAATTACTGAAGCAAAAAAATAATATGCCACTTTTTATAAAAATAATATCTATTATAAGTGTTATGTTAGTAATATATTTTAGTAATAGTTTTTCTATTTTTTCTAATTTATATTTCTTTCCAATATTGTTTTTATTATTTTTTATTTCAGTTGTATTTATTGAAGAAAAAGAAAAATATAATTTAAGTGATGCTTTATATGTTATAGGTAGTATAATTTTTATTAGTATTTCTTTTATAGCATTTAATATGATTAGAGAAAAAAATATTTTCTATTTTATTTACATTATATTAATAGCTACGATGACTGATACTTTTGCTTTATTTGGAGGCACGTTATTTGGAAAACATAAATTATGTCCTAAAATTAGCCCTAATAAGACAATTGAAGGATCTGTTATAGGAACAATATTTGGTGTTTTTATATCTGTTTTATTTATTGTTTTTACATGTAAATTAAATATAAATATATTTGTTTTAATATTAATTACATTACTCTTAAGTATAATGGGGCAATTTGGAGATTTATTTTTCTCTTCAATAAAAAGAAGTTTTAATATAAAAGATTTTTCTAATTTAATTCCAGGACATGGTGGAATTTTAGATAGATTAGATAGTTTAATTTTTATAAGTTTAACATATATATTATTTATGGGTATGTTTTAAGGAGGATTTTTATGAATACAATACTTACATTATTATTATTTATACTTATTTTAGGAATTACTGTTTTTGTACATGAATTAGGACATTTCTTATTTGCTAAAATAGTTGGCGTTCATGTTTATGAGTTTTCTTTAGGCTTTGGGCCAGTAATATTTAAACATATTGCTAAAGATAAAACACAATATTCAATTAGGTGTATCCCTCTTGGAGGTTTTGTTTCTTTAGCAGGAGAAGAACAAGATGTTGATTTAACAAAACATAAAGGACATAATTTACAAGATAAAAATGTATTTCAAAGATTTTTAGTTATGGTAATGGGAGTTGGATTTAACTTTATCTTCGCCTTTATTATGTTATTTATGATAGGAACTTTGTATACTGCAAGAGACTTAACACCTGTTTTAAATGAAGTTAGTTATAATTCTCCTGCATCAAAAGCAGGACTTGAAAAAGGTGATAAAGTTTTAGAAATTAATAATCATAAAATTAAATATTTTGATGATATATTTGTTTACTTAACTATTGAAAATTTATCTAAACCAGTTTCTTTTAAGGTAGAAAAACAAGATAAATCTATTGTTACATATATAATTAATCCTGAAAAAATAAAACAAGATGATGGAACAGAAAAATATTTTATTGGGGTATCAACTTTAGCAAGTAAAGCAAAACCAGGTTTAGCATCTGCATTTAAATATTCAATAGATCAAGAAGGTGCTTATTTTAAGCAAATGTTCATTGTTTTAAAAGGGTTATTTACAGGTAATATTCCTGTTAATAGTTTAAGTGGTCCAGTTGGTATTTATAGTATTGTTGGACAAGTTAGAAATCAAGGTTTAGCATCAATAATGAGTTTAATTGCTCTTTTATGTATTAATGTAGGAGTTATAAATTTACTTCCATTCCCAGCATTTGATGGAGGAAGAATTCTTTTCCTAATAATTGAAAAGTTAAAGGGTAGTCCAGTAAGTCCAAAAGTAGAAAATACAATTCATTCAATTTGTTTTATCTTGCTAATGCTTTTAATGATTTATATAACATTTAATGATATTTTAAAACTATTTTAATAAAAATTGATAAAAAAATTAAAAAAAATGACCTAAAATTTAGGTCATTTTAATTTTGACCCGTATAATTATATATGGAGGGTAAAAAAGTATGACAAAAAATTATAAGTTTGTGTTACAAGAAAATATGTATGATTGTGGAGTGGCAGCTTTAAAAACAATCTTTTTACAATATGGAAAGAAAATAAATTCAAGTGATGTTGTAAGAAAAACAGCTTCCCAGGGAACAACAGCATATGAACTTATTTCATCTAGTAAAAAATTAGGACTTAATGCCAAAGGAGTAAAAACTACCTTAGACACTTTAACAATTAAACATTTACCTTGTATAGCACACATAATAAAAGACAAAAACTATTTCCATTACATAGTCATTTTCGAAAAGAATAATAAAAATAGAACTTTGGTTATTTTAGATCCTGCAATAGGAATAAAAACTATCACATATGAAGAATTTAATGAAGAAACGACTAATATCTTTATCTTGTTTGATGAAAAAAAGATGCAAAAAGAAAAAGATAAAAGATTTAAAAATGTAATAAAGTCTTTATTAAAAGTTAATAAAAATATAATAATTAAAAGTATTTTATTATCTTTATTTTACATTATTATGACTATTTTATTTAATTATTACTTTAAAGTTATTTTAGAAAAATTAGAACTTAATAATGCTTTAATATATAGTTTTATAATCTTTTTATTAATTGTATTATTAAAAAACATTATTTATAATTTAAAGAATAAAACATTTTTAAAACTAAATATGAAAATAGATAAAAATGTTACTAATAATTTAATTAATCATATAATTTATCTTCCAAAAAAGGTATATCTTAATAAAAATGTTGGGGAATTATCAGTTATTCTAAATGATATTTATAACTTTAAGTTAGTAATATCAAAATTGTTTATTATATTCTCTATTGATATTATTTTAATTCTCTTTTCTTTTATAATTATAGGAGCTTATAAAATAATTTATTTAATACCATTTTTTTTAATAGTTAGTATTCTTCTTTTTATATCTTTTAAATACAAGAAAATATTTAACAATAATTATTTAAAATGTAAAAATAGTCAAATATTTTATAATTCTAAATTTATTGAATGTCTTACAAGTTATAATTCAATTAAAAATTTATGTATTGAAGAAAAAATAACAGGAAAATTGAAAAAATATTCAAAAGTTAATAGAGATAATGAATATATTTACACAAAAAATAGTAATAATTATAGCTTTATTAATAATGTTTTAATTGATTTATTTTATGTTATTTTAATCTTTTTAATGGTATTTACAACTAGTAATATAACTACGATTGTTTTTATAAGTAGTATGTATTATTTAGTTCTTGACACTACTTTAAGTATATGTGAAGTAATATCAATGTATGATACATTTGAGATATCTATTTATAAAGTTCTTGATTTATTTGACTTAGAAAAAGAAAAAATAACAAAAACTTACAAAATGGATATTGAAAAATTAGAGTTTAATAATGTTAGTTATGCTTATGATGATAAAAATATTTTAACAGATTTAAATTTTAATTTAGAAAAAGATAATAAAATATTTATTACAGGTAAAAGTGGAAGTGGTAAATCAACTTTAATGAACATTTTATTAAAGTATTTAAATCCTTTAAAGGGTAGTATAAAACTTAATAATACCAATATTGATAATATTAATAATGGCGTTATTAGAAATAGTATTACTTATGTAGGACAAGATGAATCACTTTTTACTTCTTCAATAAATAGTAATTTAAGTTTAATAAATAATAATCAAAAACAAATAGAAAAAGCTATAAAAACATGTTTAATTGATGATGTTTATAAGAAAAATAATATAAATTCATATTATATTCTTGAAGAAAACGGTTTGAATTTAAGTAATGGTGAAAGAAAAAGGTTGTTAATTGCAAGAAGTTTATTAAAAAGAAGTAATTTAATTATATTTGATGAAAGTTTTAATGAAATAGATGTTGAAACAGAAAGAAAAATATTAAATAATATATTTAAAAATTATCCAGAGAAAAAAATTATTATGATTTCTCATAGGTTGAATAATAAAGATTTGTTTGATAAATGTTATGAATTAAGAAATAAAAAATTAGTTTTAAAGGAGGAATAAATTATGATGGAATTGAAAAAGAATGAATTAAAGAAAATTTCAGGTGGCGTATCTATTTGGGCAATAATTGGAGCTTTAGCGGGTTTGATTTTTGGAATAGGAGTATTTGAAGGTTATACAAGGCCTATAAAGTGTAGATAGTATGTATGATTTAACAAATAAAGAATTAAAATCTATAATTGGTGGAATTAATATAACTGCAGCTTTTATAAATGGTGTAAAAGGTATTTTTTCAATATTTTATGATTTTGGTAACAGTTTAGGTTCATCAATTAGACGAATAAAGGAAAAAAAGTTATGTCCAATAAGATAAAAGAATTACTTAAAAATAAAGTAGTAAAGGTAGTATTTGTTATAATAATATTAGTTTTATCAACATTCATAATGAATTATTTATTTAATTTAGGAATAAACTTTGGAACATTTATAAGGAAACTTATTGAACTTACTTCTTGCTAAAATAGGGACATATAAAAATGTCCCTTTTAAAAAAGAAAGGAAAAATTATGTTTGAAATAGAAAAAGAATTACAAGAAATAAGAGAAAAGAAAAGAGTAATTCCTGCAACATTTGATCCAGTATTTAAAAGTTTGTTAACAAACGAAAATAACAGAGGTTATTTGGAAGATTTAATATCTTATGTAACTAAAATTCCTAAAGAAATAATATCTAAAAACATGGTTGTTGTTAATAATCAACTTCCTATTGAAAAATATAATAACAAACAGATGAATACTGATATACTAGTAGAAATAGAAAGAAATGTAATTAATTTAGAAATGAATGCTCAAAAGGAAATAGGAATATTTGAAAAGAATGCAGCATATTATCAAAAACTAATGGTAGAACAGTATAAAAGAAGTGCTGATTATAGAAATATTAAAAGAGTAATTCAAATAAATTTTAATGATTTTAAATATTTTAGTGATGAAGATATAATTATTAAGTTTCAAATGACTTCAGAAAATGGCTTATATATTGATCCTATTTATGGAGAAGTTTATCATGTTAATCTAGCAATTCTAAAAAAACTTTGGTATAATGAAGGAAAGAAACAAAGTTTAAACGATTTTGATTTAAAATTGCTTATGTTATGCGCATCTGAAAGAGAAACTTTGGATGAATTAGCAGAAAGGGATGAAAGTTTAATGAATGTTAAGAAAAATATAGAAGAATTGTCAGATGATGAAGATATTATTGGATTATATGATGTTAAAAAGGCAGCAGAATGGGAAAAAAATTGTACGAAAGCCTATTTTGAAGAACTCGAAAAAGATATAAAAAAATATGAAGAAGATGTTAAGAAATATGAGAAAGATGTAAAGAAATATGAGAAAGATGTAAAGAAATATGAAGAAGATGTTAAGAAACATGATGAAGATGTAAAAAAACAAGAAGAAAGCATTAGAACACAGCAACAAATAATTGAAAAACAGAAAGAGGATATTAGAAAACAACAAAAAGATATTAGAAAATATGAGGAAGAAACAAGAAAAAAAGAATTGGATCAAGAAAAAAAGCAAAAGCTTGAAATTGCTAAAAATTTGTTGAAGGAAAATATAGACATAGATATTATTTTAAAAGTAACATCTTTAAATAAAGCAGATATAAAAGGCTTAAATTTTTAAGCCTTTTTTGGTACAAAAATAAAACTTATGAGGATAATAATATAAATAAATTATTATAAATAGGTTGTTTTATAAAGAAATTAAAATAAAATAGTTGAAATATGGTTATAAATTTGTTATAATTAGCATGTAATAAAAAGAAAGGAGATGGAATTTGTTCCATCTTTTGTATTTATATGGAGGTGTTTATTATAAAAAATATTAAATCTTTAATTGAAGAACCACTTAATAAAATAGGTTTAACAGCGTATGAAGTTAAATATACAAGAGCTAAACCTAATACTTTATTTATAACAGTAGAATCATTAAATTTAGAAACATTAGATATTGATAAAGTAGTTGAAGCAACACATGTTATATCACCAATACTTGATGAAAATGAAGTAATAAAAGAACAATATGTATTAGATGTATCATCTAAGGAAAGAGGTAATTAAAATGAATGGAAAAGAATTTTTAAAAGCTGTTGATATGTTAGAAAAAGAAAAACATATTGATAGAAATTATATTTTTGAAAGTATGGAACAATCTTTAGCAAATGCTTATAAGAAACATTCTGGAGGAAAACAAAATGTAGAAGTTAAAATTGATAAAGGAACAGGAGATATTAAAATATATTCATATCAAACTGTTGTAAGTGAAATAAATGAAGAGGAAGATCTTGATAGTCAAATTTTACTTGAAGATGCTTTAAAAATTGATAAAACAAAAAATGTTGGTGATAAAATATACGAAGAAGTTGACCCAGGAGATTTTGGCCGTGTAGCAACTTCAAGTGCTAAACAGTTGTTAATTCAAAAGATTCGTGAAGCTGAAAGAAATAGTATTATTGATGAATTTTCAAATAAAGAAGGAGAACTAATTTCAGGTGTATGTGATCTTGAAGATGAAGGAAACTATTATATCAATTTAGGAAGAGTAAATGGTGTTTTACCAAAATCTGAATTAATTGGAGATGAAAAACTTGAAATGGGTAGTGTTATAAAAGCTTATGTTACTAAAGTTGAATTAGATTCAAAAGGAACTCTTATTAAACTATCAAGAAAACATTTCAATTTTGTAAAAAGATTATTTGAAATTGAAATACCTGAACTTGCTGATGGGTCTATTATGATTTATAGTGTTGCTCGTGAACCAGGAGTAAGAAGCAAAGTTGCTGTTTATAGTAGTTATGCTAATATTGACCCAATTGGATGCTGTATTGGTGAAAAAGGAAAAAGAATTAGTAATATTATAAAAGAACTTAATGGGGAAAAATTAGATATTGTAAAATATGATGAAGATAAAGAAAAGTTTATTACTAATGCTTTAAGTCCTGCTAAAAATATAAAAGTATTTATACTTGATCCTAATAAACAAGAAGCTTTAGCTATTGCAGATGGAGAAGATTTCTCACTTGCTTTAGGTAAAAAAGGTCAAAATGTTAGACTTGCTTCACGTTTAACTAAATTTAAAATTGATGTTAAAACAACTGAACAAGCTAAAGAAATGGGTATTAGTATAAAATAAGGAGTTTTTTATGAAAGTAAAAAAAATACCACAAAGGACATGTGTTGTAACACAAGAAAAATGTGATAAAAAAGACTTAATAAGGGTGGTTAAAACACCACTTAATGAAGTGGTTATAGATTTATCAGGAAAAATAAATGGTCGTGGAGCTTATTTGAAAAAAGATCTTGAAGTAATAGAAAAAGCAAGAAAATCAAAAGCTTTAGAACGTCATTTAGAAATAGAAATAAAGGATGAAGTATATGATAAACTAAAAGAAATAATAAAATAAAAAAGGAGGTTTGATTATAATGATGAGTGTATTAGAATATGCAAGTGATGTTAATCTTACTGTAGACCAAATAATTGGAATATGTAAATCTTTAAATATAAAAGTAAATACTGAAGATGATTTACTTACTGAAGATGATATTATTTTACTAGATAACGAAACTTCTTCATTTGAAGATATAAAAGAAGAAATTGAAGAAGAAGTAGAAGAGGAAGAAGAATTAAATAAAGAAATAACAAAAAAACTTGATGTTAGTGATTCAAAAGACAAAATGAAACCAAAACAAGCTTCTAAAAAAATAGCTCGTGATGATTCAAAATATCTTAAAGAAAAAAAAGAAATGTATAAACACAAAGAAAAACTATCAAGTAATAAAAATATTAATGATACAAATATAATTGTATATAAAAATCAAATGACTGTTAAAGATTTGGCGGAAGAATTAAATGTAAATACAAATGAAATAATAAAGAAATTATTTGATTTAGGAATGATTGTTAATATTAATCAAAGCCTAGATTATGAAACGGCAGAACTTATTGTAGTGGACTATAATAAGGAATTAAAAAATGAAGAAAAAACAGATATTATAAACTTTGAAGAATATGAAATAATTGATAAAGATGAAGATTTAGAACCACGTCCTCCGGTTGTTACTATTATGGGACATGTTGATCATGGCAAAACTTCTCTTCTTGATGCGATTAGAAATACAAATGTTGTAGATAAAGAAGCCGGAGGAATTACGCAAAGTATCGGAGCATATCAAGTTAAAGTTCATGATAAATTGATCACTTTTATTGATACTCCAGGGCATGAAGCTTTTACGGCCATGAGAGCAAGGGGAGCAAGTGTTACCGACATTGTAATTATAATTGTAAGTGCTGTTGATGGAATTAAACCCCAGACAGTGGAAGCTATAGACCATGCTAAAGCAGCAAATGTACCGATAATCGTAGCTATTAATAAGATGGATTTACCTGGGGCTAATCCTGAACGTGTTTTACAAGAATTAACTGAATATGGCCTAACACCAGAAGACTGGGGAGGAGATACTTTAGTTAATAAAATAAGTGCTAAAACAAAAGAGGGCATTGATGATCTTTTAGATAATATCTTATTAATCGCTGAACTTAAAAATTTAAGAGCTAATAAAAATCGTTATGCAACAGGAACAGTAATTGAATCAAGACTTGATAAAAATATCGGAGCAGTTTGTTCAATTTTAATTCAAAATGGAACATTAAGATTAGGAGATCCAGTTGTTGTTGGTAACTTCTATGGTAAAATTAGAACATTAAAAAATGATCGTGGTGAAAATATATTAAACGCAACACCGTCTACACCAGTTGAAATAACAGGACTTAATGATTTACCTGTTTCAGGTGATAAGTTCATGGCTTTTGAAACAGAAAAAGAAGCAAGAAAAGTATCAGAAGAAAGAATCCTAAGACATAAAGAAGCTAATACAAACAGAAATGGTATGACTTTAGATGATTTATTTAGTAAAGTAAAAGATGGTGCTAAAAAAATTAATATTGTTTTAAAAACAGATGTAAAAGGTAGCGAAGAAGCAATAAAAGCATCTCTTCAAAAATTAAATATCGAAGGAGTTAGTGTTGATGTTATAAGAAGTGGTGTTGGTACAATAACAGAAAGTGATATTGTTTTAGCAAGCGCAAGTAATGCTTTAATTTATGGCTTTAATGTAAGACCTAATAATAAAACAATGGATGTTGCTAAACAATATGGTGTTGAAATAAGACTCCATAATATTATTTATAAAATGCTTGAAGAATTAGAACAAGCTATTAAAGGAATGCTAGATCCTGAATATGAAGAAAAAGTAACTGGAGAAATTGAAGTTAGACAAATTTTTAGATTTTCTAAAGTTGGAGTAATTGCAGGAAGTCATGTTACTGATGGAGTTATAAAAGCCAATTCCAAAGCGAGACTTATTCGTGATGGTATTGTTATATATGATGGTAAAATAGCGTCTCTTCAAAGAGAAAAAGATAAAGTAAATGAAGTTAAAAAAGGTATGGATTGTGGTGTTACTTTAGAAAACTTTATGGATATAAAAGAAAATGATATCATAGAAACTTATGAAATGGTGGAAATTAAAAGATGAGTATAAAAACAGAAAGAATAGGTAGTAACTTTGTTAAAGAAATAAGTTATATCTTAATGGAAGAAATAAAAGATCCTAATATAAAATTTGTTACTATAACATCATGTGATGTTACTAATGATTTAAGTTATGCTAAAGTATATTTTACTGTTTTAGATGATACTAAAAAAGAAGAAGTTTTAAAAAGCTTAAATAAAGCTGCTAATTTTATAGAAATAAGTTTATCTAAAAAAATAGATATAAGAAAAATGCCACAAATAAGTTTTCATTATGATAATTCATATGAATATGGGAAAAACATTGAAGAAAAAATAAAAGAAATACATGCTAAAGAAAATAAGTAAAAATTATAGACTTATTTTCTTTTTTGTTATAAACTTAAATCATAGGGAGGTTATTTTTTATGGCAAAATGGGATAAAGAATATTTAAAATTATGTAAAAAAATATTAACTGAGGGAGTAGAAGTTGAAAATAGGACTGGTATTAATACATTAAAAATACCAAGTTATAATTTTTTATTTGACTTGCAAGAAGAATTTCCTGTTCTTACAACAAAACAATTATTTTTTAAGAATGCAATAACAGAAATACTTTGGATATATCAAGAACAATCAAATGATGTAAGATGGTTACAAGAAAGAAAAAATCATATTTGGGATGAATGGATGGTTGATGAAGATGGAATCTATAGAATTTATGAACCAAATAAAAATGATGAAACTGTTTTTGATAAAGATAAAGAAGTTGATTTATATGACTTAGATAATAATATTATGTTAGATAAAGATGGTAATAAAATTAAAGTTAAAGGTATTATTGAAGGAAAAAATATTAAAGCTGCTAAATTCTATGGCAAAGAATATGCTTATACTATAGGAACAGCTTATGGGTGGATAGTTAATAGATATAAGTTAACTCAAAACTTGATTGATACAATAAAATCTAATCCAAATGATCGTAGACTTGTTATGTCACTATGGCAAAATGAATTTTTAAAAACAGCAGTTTTACCATCATGTGTATGGTCTAGTGAATGGGATGTAACAGATGGATATTTAAACCTTTCTGTTCATCAAAGAAGTTGTGATGTTCCACTTGGGTTACCATTTAATGTAACACAATATGCAACACTTTTATCTTTAATCGCACATTGTACTAATTTAAAACCAGGTAAAATCTCTTGGAGTATAAAAGATGCTCATATTTATGTAAATCAAATAGAAGGAATAAAAGAACAAATCTTAAGAGGGGAAACCCTAGAAGATTTAGAGGCTCCTGAACTTTGGATAAATGAAGAAATACATGATTTTTTTGAATTTGATAATTCAAGAGATTTAAAAGATATAAAAATAAGAAAATATAAGCATCATGGAAAGATTAACTTTCCACTAGCTCAATAAGGAGGTAATTTATGGAACTTAAAATGATCGCTGCAGTAGGAAAAAATAATGAATTAGGAAAAGATAATGATCTTATTTGGCCTATTAAAGAAGACTTAAAATTTTTTAAAAATGTTACAACAGGTCATACCGTAGTAATGGGAGCAAATACTTTTTTCTCTCTTCCTAAGGTATTACCTAATAGAACTAATATTGTTTTATCACAAGATGCTATAACTGTACCTGAAGGTGTTATTTTATATCATGATTTAAATAAATTCCTTAGTGATTATAAAGATAAAGATGAAATAGTTTTTGTAATCGGAGGAGGTACAATATATCGTTTATTTATAGATAAAGTAAATGAAATATATTTAACAGAAATAGATGAAGAATGTAATGATGCTACAGTATATTTTCCAAAATTTAATAAAAACTTATATGACAAAGAAATTTTAAGTGAAAATAAAGAAAATGATATAAATTATAAACATGTACTTTACAGGAGAAAATAAAATGGGAAAGCTTATATTAATCGAAGGAACAGATTGTTCGGGAAAAGAAACGCAAAGTAAGTTATTAAAAGAAAAAGTAGAAAAAGATAATAAAACATGTGTATATTTTTCTTTTCCTAATTATAATTCTCCAACAGGTAAAATAGTGGGAGGTCCTTATCTTGGCAAAGAAGAAATATGTAAATCATATTTTACTGAAGGGGCTGTTAACGTTGATCCTAAAGTTTCTTGTTTATATTTTGCTGCAGATAGATTATATAATTTGGAATCTTTAAAAAAATTAGTTAACTCTTATGATTATGTAATTTTAGATAGATATGCTTTTAGTAATATGGCTCATCAAGGTGGCAAAGAAGAAGATAAAAATAAAAGAAATGAAATATATGATTTTATATATGAACTTGAATTTAATTTATTAAAACTTATTAAACCTGACATAGTAATCTTTTTACATATGCCTACTAAATTTGCTTTAGAATTAAGAAAAAATAGAACATCTTTAGACGAACATGAAAAAAGTATAAAACATTTAACTATGGCAGAAACATCTTATCTTGAATTAAAAGATAAGTATGGTTTTAAATATATTTCTTGTGTTAAAGAAGATAAACTAAGAGATATTGAAGATATAAACGATGAATTATACGAATTAATAAGAAACATTTAAGTTTCTTTTTTTGTAACAAAATCTTTTTTTAATCATTTATTACTACAGGTGAAGGTTATGAATGGTTTAATTGGTAATACTCCAATGATAAAAATAAAATATAAATATAAAGAAAAAGAAAATTTTATTTATGCTAAACTTGAATGGTTTAATTTAACAGGAAGTATAAAAGATAGATTAATTTATTATGTCCTTAATAAGAATAATTTAGAAAATATTACTACTTTGGTAGAAGCAACAAGTGGTAATACAGGAATAGCACTCGCAGCTCTTGGAAATTATTATAAGAAAAAAGTAGTTATTTTTATGCCTGATTTTGTAAGTGAAGAAAGAAAAACACTACTTAAAAGTTATGGAGCTAAATTACACCTTATATCACAAAAAGAAGGTGGGTTTATAAAGTGTGTGAAACTTGCTAAAGAATATTCTAAAAGAAAAAACACTTTATTAATAAATCAGTTTTCTAATAAATTAAATATAGATACGCATTATTATACAACAGGAAAAGAAATACTTGATAAATTAAATAACATTGGAGGATTTGTAAGTGGAATAGGTAGTGCTGGTACTTTAATAGGCATATCCAAAAGATTAAAAAGTGTTTTTCCAAATCTAAAAGTTGCTCTTCTTGAACCAACAGATGCTGAAGTGGTTGCTAAAAATAAAGCTACTCCTCATAAAATTGAAGGTATCGCTGATTTTTTTATTCCTGATAATTTTAACAAGGAAAATATAACAAATTACTATTCAATAAATGATAATGATGCAATTAACATGAGCAAGAAATTAGCTAAAGAATTAGGACTTGGCGTAGGAATATCAAGTGGGGCTAATTTTTTAGGAAGTGTTTTATTAAGCGAAGAAGTAAATAATGTTGTAACAGTTTTTCCTGATGATAACAAAAAATATTTATCTGTTTTAAAAGATGACACTTTATTAAAAGAAGATTTTATATCAAATAATATTGAATTAATAAGTTATGAAATAGTTTAAAATGTGCACAATTTTTTGTTTTAAAACTACTTGTAAAATAATAAAAAATGTGCTAGTATATTGTTATATTTAAAAACAAATGAGGAAGACGGAAATATAATTTATTTTAATAAGAGAGTTGATGTATGGTGAAAGTCAATAAAATAAATATATTTTGGATCACTTCTGATGTTCTATATTAAGTAAATAGATATAGATGGTAACGCATTATAGTTTTAAGAGCATAATTAACTTTATGAAATAAGGTGGAACCACGAATTTTTCGCCCTTATGTCATAAAGTTTTTGTATTTTTAAGGAGGTTTTTATGAAAAAAGAAATTGAATTAAGAGTATATGATATTAATAAAGAAGATTTAATTAAAAAAATAGAAAAATTAAATGGTAAGTTTATTAATAATTATGATCAAGTAAGATATGTATATGATTTTAAACCTTTTAAAGAAAATAAATGGATAAGGCTTAGAACGGATGGTTTTAAAACTACACTTACTATAAAAGAATATACTTCATCAAAAATAGATGGTGTTAAGGAATTAGAAATTGAAGTAAGTGATATGGAAAAAACAAATCTTATTTTAGAAGAACTTGGTTATAAAAAAAGAAGTGTTCAAGAAAATAAAAGAACAAGATATATTTTAAATGATGTTGAAATAGATATTGATACATGGCCTTATTTAAAAACATTCGTGGAGTTTGAAAGTAAGAATGAAGAAAAAATATATGATGTTTTAAAGTTACTTGATATTGATATAAAAAATACTACTACTAGAGTAGCAGATGATTTTTACTATGATATAGGATTTACAAAAGAAATGTTAAATGATTTAAGATTTAAGGAGGAATAGTTATGTTTAAAGAATTAAGAAAAGGAAATTATGAAGAAGTAGAACAACATTTTATTGATTATTGGAAAGAAAATGATATATTACAAAAATCTATTGATAAAAGTAATAATTATTTTGTATTTTATGATGGACCAGCAACTGCTAATGGTCATCCTGGATTACATCATATGGTTGCTAAATTTTTAAAAGATAGTTTTTGTAAATATAAAACTATGCAAGGATATAAAGTACTTAGAAAAGTAGGATGGGATACTCATGGCCTTCCTGTTGAAGTAGAAGCAGAAAAGAAATTAGGTTTTAATTCTAAAAAAGATATTGAAAATTATGGAATTGAAAAATTTAATAATGTTTGTCGTGAACTTGTATGGAGTAATGAAAAATCATTTAGTGATTTAACTGCTAAAATGGGTCAATTCATTGATTTAGAACATCCTTATGTTACTTATGATAATAAATATATTGAAACAGAATGGTATATTTTAAAGAAATTTTTTGATGAAGGTTTATTTTATGAAGGAGTTAAAATTGTTCCATTTTGTACAAGATGTGGTACGGGTTTAGCTTCTCATGAAGTTGCCCAAGGATATAAAGATATTGAAGCTCAAACTGTAATTGTACCTTTTAAAGTATGTGATGATGATTCTTATTTTCTTGTTTGGACAACAACACCATGGACTTTAATTTCAAATGTAGCTTTATGTGTTAATCCAAATGAAAAATATGTTAAAGTATTATCAAATGGATATAAATTTATCCTTGCTAAAAAGCTAGCAAATAAAGTTCTTGGAGATTCTTATGAAATACTTGAAGAATATTTAGGAAAAGATTTAGAATATACTTCTTACGAACAATTAATTCCAAGTTTGAAAGTAAATAAAAAAGCATTTTATGTAACATGTGATAATTATGTAACTATGGAAGATGGTACGGGGGTAGTTCATATTGCACCAGCTTTTGGTCAAGATGATGCTAATATTGGTAAAAAGTATAATTTACCATACCTTAATCCTGTTGGTGAAGATGGATGTTATACTGAAGGACTTTGGAAGGGTAGAAATGTCTTTGATGTTGATTTAGATGTTATTAAGTATTTAAAAGAAAACGATAAATTATTTAAAAAACAAAAATTAGTTCACTCATATCCTCATTGTTGGAGATGTGGAACACCACTTTTATATTATTCAAAACCAAGTTTCTATCTTGAGGTTACTAAAATTAAAGATAAAATTGTGGAAGCTAATAAAACAGTAAAATGGTATCCAAGTTATGTTGGAGAAAAACGTTTTGGAAATTGGCTTGAAAATTTAAATGATTGGGCTATTTCAAGAAGTAGATATTGGGGAACACCACTTCCTTTATGGAGATGTTCATGTGGCCATGATGAAATGATTGGTTCAAAAGAAGAATTAGTAGAAAAATCTCTTGAAAAAATAGATAATTCAATTGATTTACATAGACCATATGTTGATGATATACATATTAAATGTCCTAAATGTGGTAAAACTATGTCTAGGGTAGTGGATGTTATTGATTGTTGGTTTGATTCTGGTTCTATGCCATTTGCTCAATATCATTATCCATTTGAAAATAAAGAACTTTGGGAAACACAATTTCCAGCAGATTTTATTTGTGAAGGAATTGACCAAACACGTGGATGGTTCTATTCACTTCTTGTAATTTCAACATTTGTTAAAGGATGTGCACCATATAAAAATGTTTTAGTAAATGATCTTTTACTTGATAAAGAAGGCAAAAAAATGAGTAAAAGTAAAGGCAATATTGTAGAACCATTTACAACTTTAAAAACATATGGAGCAGATACGGTAAGATTTTATCTTCCTTATACTTCACCAGTATGGATGCCTTTAAAATTTGATTATGAAGGATTAAAAGAAGTACATTCTAAATTCTTTAATCCATTTAAAAATACTTATACTTTCTTTCAAACATATGCTAATATTGATAAAGTAGATCCAAGAAACTTTAAAGTAGAATACAAAGATTTAGAAGAAATAGATAAATGGTTACTTTCTAAATATAATAGACTTGTTAAAAATGTAACTGAAGCTTTTGAAGAATATGATTTAAATAAAGTTGTAAAATATCTAACAACTTTTGTTGGAGAAGATTTATCTAATTGGTATATTAGAAGAAATAGAAATAGATTCTGGGGTAGTAATTTAGATAATTCTAAAAAAAGTGTTTATCAAACTACTTATGAAGTATTAATTGGCTTATCAAAACTTCTTGCACCAATTTCTCCATATATAAGTGAAGAAATATATCAAAATTTAACAAATGAAGAATCAGTTCATTTAAGTTCATTTCCTAAATATGATGAAAGTTTAATTGATTTAAAACTAGAAGAAAAAATGGATTTAGTAAGAGACTTAATTTCACTTGGTAGAAATGCTCGTGAAGAAGCTAAAATTAAAGTTAGACAACCAATTAGTGAAGTATTAATTGATGGTAAAAATAAAGATATTTTAAAAGATTTAACATCTTTAATAACAGATGAATTAAATGTAAAAAAATTAACATTTGTTGATGATTTAAGTTTATATATGAACTTTATTATAAGACCAAACTTTAAAGAAACAGGTAAATTATTTGGAAATAAGATGAAAGAATATCAAACTTTCTTAAATAAATTAACTGAAAAAGATAAAGAAACTTTATTAAATGGTGGTACATTAAAATTTGAAGATTATGATATTGATAAAAATCTTGTTGATATAAGAATTGAATCTAAAGAAGGATTTGACTGTATAAATGAAGGTAATAACTTTATTATCTTAAATACTACTTTAACAGAAGATTTAATAAAAGAAGGATTAGCAAGAGAACTTGTATCAAAAGTTCAAAATATGCGTAAAGAAAAAGATTTTAATATTGAAGATAGAATTAATTTATTCTATAACGGTAATTCTTATTTTGAAAGTGTATTAAAAGAATTTGAATCTTATATTAAAGAAGAAACATTAGCACTTTCATTAATTAAAAAAGAAGACTTAACTAATTTAGTAAAATTAAATGATTTAGATGTATACTTAGATATAGAAAAAAGATAAAATTTTATCTTTTTTTTAGTTTTAACGCAAGTTAAACGCAACTTTTAATATATTTATTGACTATATTAAAAAAATAAACTATCCTTGAATTATAAAATGATACGAAATCTGGCCCTTATTTTGTATTGTTTTTTCTTTTGTTAAAATTCTAAAGATTGGTATTATATAATAATCCTATAAATTTAATAGTTAATATGTAATATAGTAAATTGCATATTAGGTTAATTGTATTTATTGAATATGCAAAAATCATCAGAAAATATGATATTTTAACAGTTTCATATACGTTTGGATTATAATTAAAAAAATATAGTTTTTTTCTATATTTTTTTATATTTTGTTTTCTTTTAGAAATTCCCTTAATATTTTAGTAGTTGCTCTTTTTTCAATTCTTGAAACATAACTTCTTGAAATATTTAAATCTTTTGCTATTTCTTTTTGTGTTTGTTCGTCTAAATTATCTAAACCATATCTTCTTTTTATTATTTCTTTTTCTCTAGGATTTAAGATATTTAAATATTTTTTTAATAATCCTATATTATCTTTTTTGCTTATTTCATCAATATAATCAGGTTTAGGGGTTTTTAAAACTTCTAAAATTGTAACTTCGTTACCATCTTTATCAAATCCTATTGGTTCATCTAAACTTACAACCATATTATTTTTTTTATTACTTCTAAAATACATTAATATTTCGTTTTCTATACATCTAGCACAGTAAGTAGTTATTTTTGTACCATGTTTTAAACTATAACTATCAATACCTTTTATTAAACCAATTGTACCAATACTAATAAGATCATCTGTATCAATATTTGAATTTTCATACTTTTTAACAATGTGAGCCACTAATCTTAAATTATGTTCAATAAGTTTATCTCTTGCTTTAGGATCTTTATTTAACAATAAAGTAATATATTTTTCCTCTTCTTCTTTACTTAATGGTTCAGGAAATACATTATTAGAATAGGAAGTTGTAAAAAAAGTTAAACTTCTTATTAATTCTAAAATACTAAATAACATAAAATCTTCCTTTCTAATTTAAATATATTATTTATAAAGGAAAATATGTTATAATAAAAAAGAAAGATGGTAATGTTATGGAAAAAGATATTGAAAAGTTTATTAGGTATTTAAAAGAACAAAAAAATTATTCTAAATATACAATTATTAATTATGAAGAAGATTTATATTTTTTAAAAGCATATCTAGAAAAAGAGGATATTTCTTATTTAGATGTTGATTATTCTGTGATTAGGTTATATTTTAATTATTTAGATAGTTTTAATTATTCTAAAAATACAATTGCTAAAAAAATAACTAGTGCAAGAAGTTTTTATAAGTATTTAGCTAGGAATAATAAGATAAAAACCAATCCATTTTCTCTTTGTTCGTTACCTAAAAAAGATAATTTGCTTCCTAAATTTTTATATTATAATGAACTTGAAGAAATGTTTTCTTCTTGTGATGATTCTAATTTAGGTATAAGAAATAGATGTATTTTAGAACTTTTATATGCAACAGGTATGAGAGTAGGAGAGCTTGTTAATATAAAACTAAATGATATTGATTTAAAAGAAAAATATATTAAAATACTTGGTAAAGGGAATAAAGAAAGAATTGTATATTTCGGAGATTATGCAAAAGAATATTTAGAAAAGTACATTTATGAAGTAAGAGATAATTTATTAAAAAATAAAAAAAGTGATTATTTATTTATAAATAATTCTGGTACTAATTTAAGTGCAAGGGGAGTAGAATTAGTAATAAAAAATATTATAAAAGAAACAAGTATAAAATCTAATATTACACCTCACGTTCTAAGGCATACTTTTGCTACGCATCTTCTTAATGAAGGATGTGATATATTGAGTGTTCAAGAACTTTTAGGACATGAATCTCTTAGAGCAACACAGGTATATACTCATATTACAAATGAAGGTCTGAGAAATATATATAATATATCTCATCCCAGAAATCATAAAAATATAAAATAAAAGGATATTAAAAAATCATTGTTTTTAATATCCTTTTTGTATTTGAAAAGTTTTTCTTTGCTATTTTATCTAATACATCTTTACCATATTTTTCTACTAGTTCTTGTCCTATTTTATCAACATTATCTCCTGCACCTTTAGGAATAGGAGTTTTGTAAGTATCGCACATTTTATCAAATTCTTTTATAAAAATATATCTTGATATAACTGAAGCACATGCTACTGCTAGGTTTTTATCTTCAGCTTTTGTCATAAATGTTATATTTCTAACAACATTATTTACATCTTTTAAATAACTATAATATCTATCTTCTTTAGCAAATTCATCGACAATTATGTAATCAGGTTTTTCTATTTCGTTTAGTAAACTATAAAGCATTTTATTATGAAGAATTGCCTTAATCTTATTCATGTTTACATCATTACTATAGTTTTTATTATAATCTTCATTTGAAAGAATTGTACTTTTATATTTTATATTTTTAATAAGTTTAGGTACAACATCAAGAATTTTCTCATCTGTTAGTTTTTTTGAATCTTTAATACCAAGGCTTTCAACAAAACTTATATCTTCTTTTCTTACATATGCTGCAGTTACAACAATTGGTCCAAAGTAATCTCCTGTTCCAACTTCATCACTACCTATGCTTGTAACATTGTAATAGTCTTTAGAACAAGTGTTATCTGTGTTTTCTTGCCCATCAACAGCTTTCCACATATTAGCATCTACATATGCAGTTGTTCCTTGAAACATACATTTTTTAGATTGATATAAAGTTATAATGGTATCTTCTTCTTGTGCTTGAAAAATAGCATAAGGAGGAGTTTTTTCTCTTAATTTATCTTTATAATATTCAGTCATTTTTTTAACTGTATCATCGCTCACTTTAATAACAATATTCATATTTTTAATTCCTTTCATTGTCTAATAAGATTATATCAAAATGTCTAATTTTAGTCTATAAAAAAATAAAATTAGTGCATATTTAACATATTTAAGTTATAATAATATTGTAAGGAGGACTTTTTATGTATTTGTTTGATATAATTATAATTATATTTTTATTAATGTTTGCTGTTGTAGGGTTTAAAAATGGTTTTTTTAAACAAACAGTTAAAACAGTAGGGGTAATTTTAATATTTGTTTTTGCTTTTTATTTTAAAGATTACGTAGCGGATTTTTTAAGTTATACATTACCATTTATTAAATTTAAAGGTTCAATAGCAGGTCTTAGTTCATTAAATATAATTTTATACCAATTAATTGCGTTTTTAGTACTTTTAGGACTATTTTCTATTGCTTTTCAAATACTACTTAAAATATCAGGATTAATTGAAAAAGCCCTTAATTTTACAATAATTTTAGGTATACCATCGAAACTTCTTGGTATGGTTGTTGGATTAATCGAGGGGTATGTGATTTTATTTATAATATTATTTGTTTTAAATATGACATCATTTAATAGTCAGTTAGTAAGTGAATCAAGTTTAAGACCCAAAATATTAACATCATCACCAGTTTTATCTAATGTTGTTAAAGATGCCACTAATACAGTAACAGAAATATATGATTTCGTTGATGTTTATGTTAAGGATAAAGATAGTGATAAGTTTAATTATAATGCAATAGATACGATGTTAAAGAATAAAGTAATAACTCCTGAATATGTAGAAAAGCTTGTTAAGAAAAGAAAAATTGATGTAAAAAATATAGATAATTTAATTGAAAAATATAAAAATAAAGGAGATGAATAAAATGTTAGTACATTTAGAAAATGAAGATTTTAATGAAATAATAAAAGATAATCTTGTTATTGTTGATTTTTATGCTAATTGGTGTGGGCCATGTAAAATGCTTTCACCTGTTTTAGAAGAAGTAGCATCATCAAGAGGCAACATAAAAGTTGTTAAGGTTGATGTTGATAAACATAATGATTTAGCAAGAAAATATGGAATAATGAGTATTCCAACACTTATGTATTTTAAAAATGGAAAATTAGAAAAAACATCACTTGGTTATGTAACTAAAGATGAAATTGAAGAAAATATTAATAATTTAAGGTAGATTTTACATCTACTTTTTATTTTTTAAAGAAAAAGTTTGACATTTTTCTTGTATTGTGCTATAATTTAGACACTTAAGAAATTACCAATAATAAATAGGGGGTTAGGTAATATGGAAAATAAAAGGTTAAATTATCATTTTGAATATGTTGATGAAAATGAATTTAGAAAAAAAGAAAGATCAGTAAGAAAGTATAATATGCTTGCTTATAAAAAACTTACATTTGAGTATTATCCTAAGATAAGGGAAGGAAACTTTTTAGGAAAATTAGTAGAAACTTCTTCTAAAGATAATACAAAAAATTATGAATTAAAACTTCCTACTGATGCATTATTTTCTAAAGTACATGGAGATATAACACTTCATTATACAGTTTATGAAGATAGTAAAATAGTACTTCTTACAAATATTACACCAGATAGTATATTAGAAGAAGGACACAGAAGTGAACTTGCTACATATAAAGGTGTCATGATTTCTAAAACTAATGCTCAAAAAGATATGTTTAAAGTTAATTTGTTAAACGCATTAAACCAAAAATAATTTGGTTTTTTTGTATAATTTGCTATTTTTTAAAAAAAATTATGTTTTTATATTGCTTTTTACTAATGTTTTGTGTTATTATTAAAAAGCAATAGAGAAATGGACCCTTAGCTCAATTGGTTAGAGCAACCGGCTCATAACCGGTCGGTTGTAGGTTCGAGTCCTACAGGGTCCACCATTTATTTTGCGGGTATGGCGGAATTGGCAGACGCACTAGACTTAGGATCTAGCGGAGTGATCCATGGGGGTTCAAGTCCCTTTACCCGCACCAAACGAATATTAAAATGATCATTATGGTCATTTTTTCTTTTTAAACATAATATAATAAAATATCTATAAAATATAGGTAAAATAAGTAAAAAGTATTTGACTAAATGGTATTTTTATGGTATCATTCTATATGTTTGAAGCCTTTATATGCTTTAAACCACATCAAAAAGGTTAGAAGATCAAATATTGACACCTTAAGAGTGAGTCTTAGTTTATAAAAGGAGGTAAGTTATGAAAGCTATTATTGAAACAGGTGGTAAACAATACTACGTTAGTGAAAATGATGTTATTTATGTTGAAAAATTAGATGTAGAAGAAAACAAAGAAGTAACATTTGACAAAGTATTAATGATTGGTAGTGAAGTTGGTAATCCTTATTTAGAAGGTGCTAAAGTTACTGCAAAAGTTTTAAAACATGGAAAAAATAAGAAAATTAGAATTTTTAAATATGTTTCAAAACAAAAAAGTACTCGTAAAACTCAAGGTCATCGTCAACCATATACTAAATTAGAAATTACTAAAATTGCTAGATAGTTATGATTAAGGTTAAAGTATTAAAAGAAAATGATTTTTATAAAGAAATAATTATTACAGGACATGCTAATTATGATTCTTATGGTAAAGATATTGTATGCAGTTCTGTAAGCAGTATTGTTGTAACAACTGTTAATGCTATTATTTCTTTAGATAAAGATGCAATTAATTATGATGATAATACTGGAGTTAAAATTAAGGTATTAAAAGAAGATGAAGTTACTAATAAATTATTAGAAAACATGCTTAATTTATTACATGAACTTCAAAAAGATTACGAAAAAACAATAAAATTTTTATAGGAGGATTTAGTTATGATGAAATTAAATATCCAATTATTTGCTCATAAAAAAGGTGGAGGATCAACTTGTAATGGTAGAGATTCTGCTGGACGTAGATTAGGTGCTAAAATAGCAGATGGACAAACCGCAAAAGCAGGTAATATAATTTATCGTCAAAGAGGAACAAGAGTTTATCCAGGAACAAATGTTGGTATTGGAAATGACCACACACTATTTGCTAAAGAAGATGGTGTAGTTAAATATGAAAGATTAGGAAAAGACAAAAAACAAGTTAGTGTTATTACTAAATAATGTCTTTTCTTTTTTTTGGTAATTTATAACAATTTATAAAAAACTGTTTATTATATTAGAATTTTCTAATATAATATTTTTTTGAGTCTTTGACTTAAAGGAGTTTTTATGAAAAAATATATATTTATATTAATAATAGTGATCTTAATGTTTGTAATAAATATAAAATATGAAGCAAATACATATACATATATTTTAAACCCAAAATATATGTATAATATAGATAACTTTAATAAAATAAAAAAGGAAAATAAAGTAATAGATAAATTTACTGGTACGATAACAGGATATGGCCCTGATTGTTATGGATGTATAGGTATAACAGCATCAGGTTATGATGTTAGAAATACTATTTATTATAATGATAAAACATATAATAATGTTCGTGTTTTAGCAGCAGATAAATCTCTTCCTTTTGGAACAATTATAAAAGTAAGTAATTTAAAAGATTATAATGATTTTATAGGTATCGTTCTTGACAGAGGAAGTGCTATATCTTTTGATGGTTTTTCACAAATAGATTTATTATTTGAAAGTGAAGATTATTCATATAACTTTGGAAGAAAAGAAAATGTTATTTTTGAAATATTGCGTTTAGGATATTGAATTTAAATATTTTTTAAGATATAATAAAAAGTACTTGAAATGAGGAAGTTATATGGAAGAAGAAATACTAAAATTAAAAAAGACAATAAAAAGTAATGCTAAATTTAGTATTATTTGTATATCATTTATAGAAATAATGTTAATTGTATTGCCACTTTTATTTAATAAAGCTTTGCCTAATGTAACGGGAAATGTGGATAATTTATTTTTTATAAAGAATTATTTTCTAAAATTTTTTCCTTTTTTATCAGTAGGGCTTAATTCTTATTCAATAAAATTACTTTTTGATAATAAAAAATTAAATAAGGAAGTAGTAAATTTAGAAGTATTAGATAAAAAACAAAAGATTGAAGAAGAAATGAAACAAGAAGTTAAAAAAAGTATGATGTATGAAGAAACAAGGGAAGTTAATGATGATTTAGAATTTTTAAAATATTTATATAAAACAGATACAGATTTATACATAATGCTTTTACAAGATAATTATTTAGAAAGTGCATTACAAGAAAAAGGTTATGATGATATTACAATAAAAGAATTTATTACTTATGTAAAAAATGATATTAATGGTGTTAAACCTCTTGTTAGAGTTAAGTAAGAAGTAAAATTTATTTTATTTCTTTTCTTTTTATAAAATAATATTTATAATTAATATGAAAGGAAGAAAATTATGAACGAACAAATAATAAAAGATATAGCAAATAATTTAAATATAAAAGTTTTTCAAGTAGAAAATACATTAAAATTACTTGAAGAAGGAAGTACAATACCATTTATAGCAAGATATAGAAAAGAAGCTACAAGTGGTCTTGATGAAAAAAAGATAAAGGAAATAAGTGATGTTTATAAATATCAAGTTAATTTATTAAAAAGAAAAGAGGATGTTATAAGATTAATTGATGAAAAAAATCTTTTAACGGAAGAATTAAAAAGTAAAATATTAGCTTGTACTAAATTAGTTGATATTGAAGATTTATATAGACCATATAAGGAAAAGAAAAAAACTAAAGCAACAGATGCGATTAATAATGGATTAGAGGGTCTTGCTAAGATTATTATGAGTTTTCCTAATAAAAGTTTGGAAGAAATAATAAATAATTATACTTCATGTAAAGTAACAACATATAATGAAAAATATGAAGGGGTTATGTATATAATTGCAGAATGGATTAGTGATAATGCAAATTATAGAAAATATATTAGAAATTATATTTTTAATAATGGATTTATTGTATCTAAAGTAAAAAAAGATGGAAAAGATGAGTATAAAACTTATGAAATGTATTATGATTATAATGAAAGAATAAAATATATAAAAAGTCATAGGGTATTAGCACTTAATAGGGGTGAAGAAGAAAAGGTTTTAAATGTTAAATTAACTACTGATGATGATAAAATAATATCTTATTTAGAAAACAAAATAATAAAATATGATTATCCATGTAGTAGTCTTATAAAAGATGCGATAAAAGATAGTTATAAAAGGCTTATTTTTCCAAGTATTGAAAGAGAAATAAGAAGTGATTTAACTATTTTAGCAAATAAAGTTGCGATTGATAATTTTTCTTCAAATGTTTCTAATTTACTTTTAACACCACCAATGAAAGAAATAAGGGTATTAGGATTTGATCCTGCTTTTAGAACAGGTTGTAAACTTGCAGTATTAGATAAAAATGGAAGTGTTTTAAGTATAGATAAAATATATCCTCATGAACCACATAATAAGATTAAAGAAAGTGAAATAAAAATTGTAGAACTTGTAAATAAATATAATATTGATGTTATTGCCATAGGCAATGGTACAGCATCTAGAGAAAGTGAAAGATTTATTGCTAATACTATAAAAAATAATAGTTTAAATTGTAAATATGTAATTGTAAGTGAAGCAGGAGCAAGTGTATATTCTGCAAGCGATTTAGCTATAAAAGAATTTCCTAATTTAGATGTTGCAGAAAGAAGTGCAATTTCAATAGGTAGAAGATTACAAGATCCATTATCTGAACTTGTAAAAATAGATCCTAAAAGTATAGGGGTAGGATTATATCAACACGATTTAAAACAAAAAGAATTAGATGAAGCATTAGATTTTGCAGTTGGTTCAGTTGTTAATAGTGTAGGAGTAAATATAAATACAGCATCACCTTCATTATTAAAATATATTTCAGGCTTAACATTTAAAACAATAACTAATATTATAAATGAAAAGGAAAGATTACATAAATTTACTTCAAGAATGGAACTTAAAAAAATATTAAGTGATAAAGTATTTGAACAAGCAATAGGATTTATTAGGATAAATGATGCTTCAAATGTTTTAGATAGAACAAAAATACATCCTGAAAGTTATGAAAAAACATATAGCTTACTTAAATATTTAAATCTATCTTTAGAAGATATTGGAACACCTAAGATAAAAGAAGTGTTAAAAAATATAAACGTAGAAAGCCTTGAAAAAGAGTTAAAAATAGATAAATGGACTTTAGAAGATATTATATCTTGCTTAAAAGAACCATTAAGAGATCCAAGAGAAGATTATAGTGCCCCTGTTTTAAAAGAAGATATTTTAACAATAGATGATTTAAAAGTAGGGATGAAGTTACAAGGTGTTGTTAGAAATGTTGTTGATTTTGGAGCATTTATTGATATAGGATTACATAATGATGGATTGGTTCATATATCAGAAATTACTACTAAATATATAAAACATCCAAGTGAAGTATTAACAGTTGGTGATATAGTGGATTGTTATGTAAAAGAAATATATAAAGATAAAGAAAAAGTATCACTTACGTTAATAGAAATGTAGGAAATTAAGAAAGATAAAAATAAATCTTTCTTTTTTTATGTTTTTTTGGTATAATTTACTGCATAAGGAAGTGAATGTTATGTTCGTAGATGAAGTTAATATAAACGTAATTGCAGGTACAGGTGGAGATGGATGTACTGCTTTTAGAAGAGAAAAATACGTGCCGCTTGGAGGACCTTATGGAGGAAATGGTGGTAGAGGATCAAATATCATTTTCAAAGCAGATGAAGGGCTTCGTACTTTAATTGATTTAAGATATAATAAAATAATTAAAGGAGAACGTGGTGAAAATGGTATGGGTAAAAATTGTAACGGTAAAGGTGCTAAAGATGTAATTATAAAAGTTCCAACAGGAACAGTTGTTACTGATATGGATACAAATCTTGTTATTTGTGATTTAAAAGAAGATGGTGAAGAATGTATCGTAGCTAAAGGAGGACGTGGAGGTCGTGGAAATACTGCTTTTAAAACCGCTAGTAATCCTGCACCTAATTTTAGTGAAAAAGGAGAACCAGGCGAAGAAAGATATTTAAAAGTTGAACTTAAATTACTTGCAGATGTTGGTTTAGTAGGAATGCCAAGTGTTGGTAAAAGTACAATTCTTTCTAAAATATCACGTTCAAAACCTAAAATTGCGGCATACCACTTTACAACATTAAATCCAAATTTAGGAGTTGTTAAAACAAGTGATAATAGAAGTTTTGTTGTAGCAGATCTTCCAGGTTTAATCGAAGGTGCATCTTTAGGAGAAGGACTTGGAGATAAGTTTTTAAAACATATTGAAAGAACAAGAGTCATAGCCCATGTTATTGATATGAGTGGTTATGAAGGAAGAGATCCATATGATGATTATATAAAAATTAAAAAAGAATTAAATGACTTTGATTCAAAATTATTAAAAAAAGAACAATTAATCATAGCTAATAAAATGGATATGGAAAATGCTAAAGAAAACTTAAAAGAATTTAAAAAGAAATTAAAAGAAGATATAAAAGTATTTGAAATAAGTGCCATTAATGAAGAAGGCTTAGATAAAGTATTATTATATATGGCTGATTTACTTGATAAAGAAGTTGTTAAAGATGACTTTGAAGATGATTTATATGAAGATTATGTCTTATATACATTTAAAAAAGAAAATCCATTTACAATTGTAAAAGAAAAGGACTGTTTTGTAATTAAAGGAGATACAGTTGAAAAATTATTTAGAATGACTAAATTTAATACCGATGAATCTATCCTTCGTTTTGCTAAAAAATTAACTCGTATGGGAGTTGATGAAGAATTAGAAAAAATGGGAGCAGTTCAAGGAGATAAGGTAAGAATACTTGATTTTGAATTTGAATATAGAAATTAAAAAAACCTAGTTAATTTTAACTAGGCTTTATTTATTCTATAAAAATTTATACTTGGAATATTATTGAATCTTATGTTAAATATACTTTCACCAAGACCATTTGAAATATAAATGTCTGCATTATTAATTTTATAGTAAGGCGCATAATATTTTTTTGCACCATCAGGAAGAAAAATAGGTCTAACAAATGGTATTTTTACTTGCCCGTTATGTGAATGACCTCCAAGTATTACATCAATATTATAATCATTTATAAAATAATCGATATAATCTGTTTCATGTAATAAAACTATTTTTAAATTAGAAGAATTAAAACTATTATCTTTAAGTCCTTCGATATTAGGACTTCCATATGTTATATTATCAAATCCATATATTCCAATTGTAGAACCTTCTTTTCCATAGATAATATCATTTTTATTAACAAGTAGATTAAAATTAGAATTATAATATATATTACTAAGTTCATTATAATTATAATCATGATTACCTATAATACTATATTTACCTAAAGAAGCATTTATATCTTTTAAAGCATTTGTTAAAACATCTATTTCTTTTTTAGTATACTTTTCGGTATATCTTACATCAAGTAAATCACCTGTAAATACAACAATATCAGGTTTAAGTTCATTAATTTTAGTAATGACTTTTTTAATATTTTTACTATTAATACTACTTCCATAGTGTAAATCACTAAAATGAACTATTTTAATACCATGTAAATCTTCTTTAATATTGCTACTTAAAATAACTTTTTCATTTACTAGTAGTAAATTAGGTTCAATAAAGTAAGAATATATGAAAAATATGATTAAAAGACTGATTATAAAAGCAAGGAATTTCCTATTTCTTTTTTTTCTTTTTTCCTTTTTTTCTATCTTTACTTCTTTTTTAATTTCCTTTTCAATTTTTTTATTTTTTTCTAATCTTGACACCATATTATCCTCCAATGACGAAAACTAATATATAATTTAAGACAATAATTGTATTGTGCATCATATGAAATGACATAGGTACAAAAATATTATCTGTTTTAGAATACATGTAAGCAAATGCACATCCTAAAGCACTATAAGGTACTAAAAATACTAGTTCCACAATACTACTAGCAGATAAAAGATGCATAGAACCAAATATTAATCCACTTAAAAGAATATAAAGTACTTTATTATTAAAACAGTTTCTTAATGATTTTCTAAATACCATTTCTTCAGCAAATGGAGCATAAATGCAAGAGGAAAAAATCATATATATAGGCATAATGCTAATATATTCTCTTATTAATGTCTCATTAGTAGAATTACCTTCAACAAAGAAAGATATAATAATATTTGATATAATCATTACAAGAAGTCCTATAACATAATATTTAAAATTATCTTTTATATAAGTTTTAAAATTAGATTTAAAATCTTTAAAGTTTTCTTTAATACTTTTTCTATAAAATATAAATAGCATAATCATAAGTGACAAATTAATTAACATCATAAGTATTATTTTTGAAGTAGTAGGCAAGACTTTTAAATCAATTCCAACTTTAGTAATTATTGTAACTATAATATCACTATAAAATAAGTATAGTAAAAATATTAATATAAATTTAATTATTTCTTTTATTTTTATTTTCATAAAACATTTCCCTTCATTTTCTCTATAGTAATAATATCATAAAAAAATGATGTTGAAAAGTATTAATAAAATTATTGCTTTGTGACTTTTATTAATCTTGTAAAATATTATAAACATTTACTTTTTAAGTAATTTATGATATTTTTATTATGTACTAAATTAGAAAGGAACTTAATTATGAGTTTATTTTATCCAAATATTTATCAAAAAAATATATTAAGTATAGATTATAAAAAATTAAAAGAAAAGGGAATAAAGCTTTTAATATATGATTTAGATAATACTATTATTTCATATGAAACAAATATACTTGATAAAGAAATAATTGATTTATTTAAAGAATTAAAAAAATCTTTTCAAATTGTTGTTTTATCTAATACAACTAATTCTAATAAGATTAAAAATATATGTAATACTTTAAATATAGAGTATATAAAATTTGCGTGTAAGCCATTTTTTTTAGGATTTTACAAAATAAAAAGAAAATATAATGTTTCATACGATAAAATGTGTATGATTGGAGATCAATTTTTAACAGATATATATGGTTCTAATAAATTAGGTCTTACTTCTTGTTTAATAGATAAAATTAGTGATGTTGAAGGAAAATATACAAAATTCAAAAGAAAAATTGAAAAAAGAATAATAAAAAGTTTATATAAAAAATATAACTTTGAAAGAGGTAAATATTATGATTAAAAAATGTGTTGGTTGTGGGGCAATTCTTCAAGATAATAACCCATTAATCGAAGGGTATACAACTGTTTTAACAAATGATTTATGTAAAAGATGTTTTCGGATGAAAAATTATGGTGAATATGAGTTTGTTACAAAAGATAATTTAGAATATGTAAAGATATTAAATAATATAAAAAACAAATCATGTTTAGTTTTATATATTGTAGATTTACTTGCTATTCCTAAAGATATAACTAAAATTAAAGAATATGTGGGAGATAATGAAATAATATTAATTTTAAATAAAAAAGATGTTTTGCCATATAAAATAAAGGATGAAAAATTAATTAGTTATTTCAAAAATTATAATATTTTTAAAGATATCATTGTAATAAGTGCTAATAAAAACTATAATTTAGATTTATTATATTCTAAAATTAATAAACCACTTGTATATGTTGTAGGGAATACTAATGCAGGTAAATCAACTTTAATAAATAAACTTATTAAAAATTACTCAATTGATAAAGAACCAAGTATTACAATATCGCCAATGCCATCAACTACACTAAATGAAATAGAAATAAATTTAAATAAATTTACTTTAATAGATACACCTGGTCTTGTAGATAATGGTAATGTTCTTAATTATGTTAAAGAAGAAATGGTAAAAAAACTTATTCCAAAACAAGAAATAAAAACAAGAACATATCAGTTAAAACATAAAGAATCTTTAATTGTTGATACTTTATTTAGACTTGATTATTTAAATGATTTTAAAAATAGTTTTACTTTCTTTATTTCTAATGATATTGATATTAAAAAAATTAGTTCAAAGAAAAATCTTGAATTAAAAGATAAATACATAAAGAAAATAAAGGTTGGTATAAGGGAAGATATATGTATAAATGGTCTAGGTTTTATAAAAGTAATAGATCCATGTGAAGTTAATATCTATATTGATAAAGATATTGATGTATATACAAGAAAATCCTTAATATAAAATGCTTTAAAAATAAAATTTAAAGTATTTTTTTATGTTTTTTAATATTACTATAGTTATTCTATATAATGAGTTTTAATTATGCCATAAGTATTAGATGTAGGATCTAGAAATAACATATTTTTTAAAGGAAAATAAGTAAGCAATGTAAATACTATATATACTAAAGGTATAATATAAACCGAATATTTATTAATTTTACTATTAATTTTTTTGTTTTGTATTTTATACATTAAATAATTAGATATAAGAATTGTTATAAAATAAAGTATTAAAGTAACAACAAGTTTTTCTCCAAATAATAAATATATAGGAATATAAATAATTAAAAAGATAACAATATTAAATAAACTTGCAATGACAAAAGAAGATATTAAGTTATTTTCACGTTTTTTATTAAATAATATTTTTATAAGTAAATAAAACATATAAGAAGTGAAAATCATTTTCATATGTTCAAAGATAGATTCATTAACAGGAACAATAATGCTTGTTAAAAAACATGGTAAATAGTTATATAATGAATGAAATAAAGTACTTAAAATAAAAATAATAAAAGAAGATAAAATAATTTTTTTATACATAAAAAGCCTCCTTATAAATATTATGCATAACAAGTTGAAAAAATATACAAAATATGCTATAATATCGAGCACAAAAGGGTGAATGATATGTTAAATAAGGATTTAGAAATAATAAAGAAAAAATATGGTGAAAACATGATGAAGTTATGCCGAAGTTTTTTTTCAAGTATTCTTGAAGAAGAAGGGAGACTGTCAAGTATTTTACTTTCAAATTTTTATCCAAGTCACACTTTATATGATGATTTAGAGGAGCAAAATTTACTTGAAGATTTTAAAAACTTTATATATAGTTTAGCAAATTTTAAAAAGAATATATTTAAAACAGATAAAACCCCTGAAGAATTACTTGATGAAAAAGGTTATATTTTAAAAGAATGTTTAACAGAAGAAGAAATACAAGAATATAAAAAATATTACAAAAAAGGAGAAAGTTTATGTACTTTTAGAGGCAATAGACTTAATTCATGTAGAGTTTTCTTTGCTGTTAAAAAAGATGTTCTTGATATAAAAAGAGAAGACTTTAAAGATCCTAAAAGACAGGATTTATATGGAACCTCTGTTATAAGTATTCAGTTTACAAAAGATGGAACAAATACTTTATCTATTAAAAACCGATATAATCATAGAGTTGTTAACCCTGATGCAACTTTTTCTAATAACTTAGATAATATTAAAGAAGGTTTAACTTATGCTTTTGAAAAATATTATGGAATAGAGCAAAAAGTTAGTTCTTATTATTTTGAAATTCCAGGTTATGTAAGAGCAAATGATGGAAAATATTATAAATATAATTATGAAATAAATAATATTTATTATTGTCCTAATAATATAATAATTGATACTTATAATGTAAAACATTTAGCAAGTGAAAAATATATTGTTATGGACTATTTTATACTAGATTTAGTAAATAAAGAAATTAATAATTATGATATAAGAATTTTTGATAATTTTGCAAACTCTTTTTCCAAAATAGAAAAGATTGAAGTTACAAAACATAATGATTTTAAAGTAATTAATTTACTTCACGAAAATAATAATAAAACAGTTATGATACTTAATAAACTTAATAATTTAATAGGTTTATATAGTAATGATTTAATAGAAATTAAAGATAAATTTTTAGAACAAAATAAGTATTTAAAAGAAGTAAACTTACCTAATGTTTATAAAATAGGTGATGATTTTATATGTAAAAATAGATGTATAAAACAAATAAATTTACCTATTGTTGAAGTTATAGGAAATAGATTTTTAAACAATAATTGTAGTTTAGAAAGTTTAAGTTTACCATTACTTGTAAAAGCAGGACATGTATTTATGACTTGGAATGAGGTTTTAGAAGAAGTTAATTTTTCATCTTTAAAAGTCGCGGGGTTTGATTTTTTACAAAATAATAAAGAAATAAAAGTGTTAAATTTACCCTTATTAGAAAAAATAGGCGATGCATCTTTTCTTATGAATGAAAAACTTGAAGTTTTTAATGCTCCATGCCTTCAAGAAGTAGGAGATTGTTTATTAAGATATGATGAAAATTTAAAACATGTTATTATGCCTTCTTTACTAGGAATAGGGTATGATGTTAATATAAAAATAAAAGAAGAATTAGATAAAAATATAAAGGTATTAAAAAGGTAGTAATTATGTTAAATAAAGATTTAGAAATAATAAAGAAAAAATATGGTGAAAATATGATGAAGTTATGTCGCGAACTTTTTCCAAGCATTCTTGAAGAAGAGGGTGTTTTATCTAAAATAATTCTTTCTAACTTTTATCCAAATCATAATTTATATGATGATATTATAGATAATAAATTAGAAAATAATTTTAAAAATTATATTTATAATATGATAGAATTTTCTAAAGAACAAGAAAAGGTAGAAAAAACGCCAGAAGAATTATTTGAAGAAAAAGGTTATATTTTAAAAGAATGTTTAACAGAAGAAGAAATACAAGAATATAAAAAATATTACAAAAAAGGAGAAAGTTTATGTACTTTTAGAGGCAATAGACTTAATTCATGTAGAGTTTTCTTTGCTGTTAAAAAAGATGTATCTGATATTAAAAGAGAAGACTTTAAGGAACCAAAAAGACAGGATTTATATGGAACTTCTGTTATAAGTATTCAGTTTACCAAAGATGGAACAAATACTTTGTCTATTAAAAATAGATATAATCATAGTGTTGTTAATCCTGATGCAACTTTTTCTAATAACTTAGATAATATTAAAGAAGGATTAACTTATGCTTTTGAAAAATATTATGGAATAATTCAAAAATATAAAAGTAATAACTTTGAAATACCTAATTATGTAAGAGCAAATGATGGTAAACTTTATAAATATAATTATGAAATAAATAATATTTATTATTGTCCTAATAATATATTGATTGAAAACTTTAGACCAAGACAACTTGAAAAAGAAAAGTATGTACTTATGGATTATTATTTACTTGATTTAGTAAATAAAACTTTAAAAAGATATGGACGTAGTAAAGATTCTTTCATAGATTCTCTTTCACTTGTTGATAAAATTGAAGTAATTAATAATCATGATAAAAAGACAGTTAAACTACTTCATGAAAATAAAAACGAAACAATTATTGTTTTAGACAAATATAATAGAATAATAGGTTTAGCTAGTAATGATATTGAAAAGATTGAAGATGATTTTTTATTTCACAATAGAGTTTTAAAGTGTATTGAACTTCCAAATTTAGAAAAGGTTGGTATGAATTTTTTAGATTATAATAAAGATTTAACAGAAATAAGTTTTCCTTCTTTAAAAGAGGTTGACAGTAGATTTATTTCTTGTAATTCTAATATAAGCAAATTAAATCTTCCTAATTTAACTAAAACAGGTTCATGTTTTTTAGAAAGTAATGAAAAACTTGAAGAATTAAATCTTCCAAGTTTAAGATATACAGGAAATGATTTTTTAAGAAAAAATAGAATAATTAGCAAAGTTTATATGCCTAATCTTTTTATGGTAGGGAATGATTTTCTAGCATGTAATAAAACTTTAAAGGAGTTAAGTTTACCTTTATTAGAATATGCTGATGAAAGTTTTTTATGTTATAACAATGGTATTAGAAAATTAGAATTACCAGTTTTAAAAGAAGTAGGAAAATTTTTTTTGATGGGTAATGGAAATTTACTTAAGCTAAATTTACCAGCATTAAAAGAAATAAAAGATTATTTTTTAGCTTATAATAGTAAAGTTATTTTAAATATGCCAAATTTAAGAATAATAAGTGATAAACAATCTTCACATATTAAATTTATGATATATTGTAATAAAATGTGTAATTATGCTAGAAAAACATCTAAAATAAGGAAATTAGTAAAAAAATAATATAAAATTTGTTGAATTTTATTTAAATATAATGTATAATTTAAAGAGCAATTGACTTAATTGTCAAATATTAAAGAAAGTTTAAGAGGTGAAATTTATGGCAAAATTAGAAAATAGACAAAGAAAAACACTTACATGTACTGAATGTAAATCACAAAATTATCGTACAGAAAAAAATGTAAAAAAGACTACTGATCGTTTAGAATTAAACAAATATTGCCCAAAATGTAAAAAGCATACAGCTCATAAAGAAGAAAAATAATAATTAAAAAGGATTTGATAATATGATTAATGTAAATGATTTTAAAACTGGAATGACTATTAAATATGAAGGCAATTTATTTATGGTTATTGAATTCCAACATGTTAAGCCTGGTAAAGGGGCAGCATTTGTTAGAACAAAATTAAAAAACTTAAGAACAGGTGCTACAATTGAAATAACATTTAACTCTGCAACTAAAGTAGAATTAGCAAGAATTGAGAAAAAACCAATGCAATTTTTATATGCAAATGGTGATGATTATGTATTCATGAATATGAATGACTATTCACAAGTTGAATTAAACGCTAAAGTTCTTGGTGATGATACTAAATTTCTAAAAGAAAACTTAGATGTAGATATTGCTTTTTATGAAGGAGAAATGCTAGGGCTTTATCTTCCTGATAAAATAGAAATGGAAGTTGTTAAAACAGAACCTGGAGTAAAAGGTAATACACAAAGTAGTGCAATGAAAGATGCAACACTTGAAACTGGTATGGTTATAAGAATTCCTTTATTTGTAAATGAAGGCGAAAAAGTAATTGTATCAACAAAAGATGGAAAATATGTATCAAGAGCATAATTGCTCTTTTTTCTTTTATAAAAAATGTGATATAATGTATTTATATATTAAGGAGAAATTTTTATGAAGTTAGTAAAAATAATAGAAAAATTAAAAGAACAAGGTTTACTTGTAAGTTATGAAGGAAATTTAGATATAGAAATCGAAAATGTATGTTATGATTCAAGAAAAATTGATAAAAATTGTATCTTTGTTGTTAAAGGATTAAATTTTAAAAAAGAATATTTAACATCATCAATAAATGAAGGTGTTTTAGCATATATTTCTAAAGAAGATTTAAATATTGATATTCCTAAAGTTATTGTAAAAGATGAATTAAAAGCAATGGCAATAGCTAGTGAACTTGTATATGATGATAAAAATTCTAAGTTAACTCTTTTAGGTATAACAGGTACTAAAGGAAAAACAACTGCAGTTAGTTTTTTACATAATATTTTAGACTATGAAGCAAAACAAAAAACAGGATTTTGGACTACAATAGATCATTTTACAGGTAAAACATATGGAGCAAGTCATAATACAACACCTGAAATAGTAGATTTATATAAAATAATAAGAGATTGTAAAAATGAAAATATTCCATATTTAACATTTGAAGTATCATCTCAAGCTAAGAAATTAGATAGAATTTATGGCCTTAATTTTGATATAGGGGGTATAACTAATATTAGTTATGATCATGTTTCACCATTAGAACATAAGGATTTTGAAGAATATTTTAATTGTAAATTAGGCTTTTTGAAACAATGTAAAACAGTATTTTTATATAAAAATATTGAAATGTATGATAGATTTGCCTATGAATTAAAAGATAAAAAAATTTATACTTTTGGTGATGATTCTTCTTGTGATTTTTATTATTTTAATATTAGAAAAGATGAAACAGGAACAATTTTTAGTGTAACTGATAATATAAATAATGTAACAAGAGATTATAAAATAACTATTGCAGGAGAATTTAATTGTATTAATGCTTGTTTAGTAATAGGTATTTGTTCTATTTTAAATATTAGTTATGAAAGTATTTTAAAAGGACTTTTAAAAACAAAAGTTATTGGAAGAATGAGTATATATAAAGGTAAATGTACTTTAATTGTAGACTATGCTCATAATAAAATAAGTGTTGATGCTTTAATGAAAGCTTTAAAGAAAGACTATCCTAATTCTAAAATTAGACTTGTATTTGGTTGCCCTGGTGATAGAGGAGTTAACAGAAGAAAAGATGTTGGTATTTTAGCAGGTATGTATGCAGATTATATTTATTTAACTGCAGAAGATCCACAAACTAAAAAAATTAGTGATATATGTGATGAAATAATTTCATATATAAAGCCATTCAATAAACCATATGAAGTAATTGAAGATAGAGAACTTGCCATTAAAAAAGCTTATGCTGATGCTTCTAATGATGATGTTATTGCTGTTATTGGTAAGGGAGATGAAACATATCAAATTGTTAATGGGGAGTATGTTTATTATAAATCGGATGTAAAAGTAGCTGAAGAATTAACAAAAAATACTGTTAATGTATAAGGGGGAAATTATGTTAAAATTAAGTTTAGATGAAATAGTAAAAGCAACCAAAGGAAAGCTTTTATTAAATAATAATAAAGAAGTTGAATATATATCAACATCAAGTAAAGATATAAAAGAAAATACATTATTTATTCCTATAAAAGGAGAAAAATATGATGGACATGCTTTTTTAGAAGATGCTTATAATAATGGATGTAGAATATTTATAATAGATAAAAATCATGAATTTTATAAAAAAGATATATCTTTGATTGAAGTTAATGATACATTATTAGCATTAGGAAGTCTTGCTAGATTTTATTTAGATAAATTTAATGTAGACTTAATCGGAGTAACAGGAAGTGTGGGTAAAACATCAACAAGAGATATAATTTATAGTGTTTTAAATGAAAAATATAAAACACTTAAAAATAAACTTAATTATAATAATGAAATAGGTATTCCTAAAACTTTATTTAATTTAGATTATTCTTATGAAAAAGCTGTTATTGAAATGGGAATTGATAAAAAAGGTGATATTTCTTATTTTAAAACTATCGCACCATTAAAACACGCAGTTATATCTAATATAGGATTAAGTCATATTGCAAATTTTAAAAATCAAGAAGGTATTTTTCATGCTAAAATGGAAATAGCAAAAGACTTTAATAAAGAAAATACCCTAATAGTAAATGGTGATGATAATTTTTTAAAAACATTAAAAGATAAAAAGCTTCCATACAATTTATTAACTTATGGTTTTGATAAAGATAATACAATTTATTGTGTTTCTTATGAAATAGTAAATGGTAAAATTAATTTTAAAGTTAATTTTAAAAATAAAGTATATGATTATACAATTCCAAGTATAGCAAAACATAATATTTATAATGCTATGTCTGCTATCCTTATAGGAAATCTTTATAATTTAACTTATGAGGAAATAAAAAAAGGTTTAGAAAGTGTTTCATTTACTGAAGGTAGATTAACTATTATAAATAAAAAAGATATAACAATTATAAATGATTGTTATAACGCTAGTTTAGATTCAATTAAATCAGCATTAAATGTTTTAAGTACTTTTAAAACAAGAAAAGTAGCAATACTTGGTGATGTTCTTGAAACTGGTAGTTATGAAGAAGAAATACATAAAAATATTGGTAAAAGTATAATAGGTAATACTGATATATTAATTCTTGTAGGGAATTCAATAAAATACACTTATGATGAAGTTATAAAAAATAACTTTAATAAAGATAATATTTATGTTTTTAATACATATGAAGATGTTATTAAAAATATAGATAACATTATAAAAAAAGGCGATACAATTCTTCTTAAAGCATCACATGGTATAAAATTATCAAATGTTGTGGAGTATTTAGATAAAACTTATGAAAATTAATTATGATTTAGTTTTAGAAGAAACTTTAAAATCGTTAGATAGTAAAAAAACACTACTTATTCATTCTTGCTGTGGACCTTGTAGTAGTTATGTTTTAAATTATTTAAAAGATTACTTTGATATAACAATAGTTTACTATAATCCTAATATATATCCTAAAGAAGAATATGATAAAAGATATAGTGAACAAAAAAGAATAATTAAAGAAATGTTTAATAATGAAATAAAAATACTTGAATGTGATTATGAAAATGAAGAATTTGATAAAGTAGCAAAAGGATATGAAAATTTTCCTGAAGGTGGGATAAGATGTACAAAATGTTTTAATTTAAGATTAGAAAAAACAGCAAAACTTGCTAAAAGAAATAATTTTGATTATTTTACAACAACTCTTTCTGTTAGTCCTTATAAAAATAGTGTTATTTTAAATGATTTAGGGAAAACATTAGAGAGAAAATATAATGTTAAATATCTATACGCCGATTTTAAGAAAAAAGATGGATATAAAAAATCAATTGAATATTCAAAAAAATATAATTTATATCGACAACATTACTGTGGTTGTAAATATAGCTTAGAAGAAAGTTTAGAAAAACAAATATAAATTTATTTGTTTTTTTTGTTATGAAAAATATGTTAAAATGTATAAAAAATATTGACAACCTGGGGGGGGT
>ULXZ01043062.1_pt1 | contig 41772 bp, 50 predicted proteins | sample 1961701 | NCBI WGS metagenome assembly ULXZ01 (sample SAMEA4835850, study PRJEB28245) | human gut metagenome | biome: gut microbiome; material: fecal sample | place: Denmark | collected 2008 | reverse complement strand
TGTAAATATGAAAGAAAAAACTTTATATTAATAAAAAATAATGTTATAATTATAAAAGAATAAGGGTGATTATAAATGGAAAAAGTAAATGGACGTAAATTAAGTTTAATTTTTATATTTATTTTAATACTTTTAGTTATAGCTTTATTAGTGGGTAAATTAACATTTTCTTATTTAGGACCAACTTTAGGGGAAGATTTAAGTAATGAAGGTGAAGTTACTGCTAGTGGGGATACTTTAATATTTACAAAGGGTTCTAACCTTAGTTTAAGTGCTACAACTGATAATTTTCAAACTGGTGGTTCTAATTTAAGTAGTACAACTAATCCAAAGGTTAAATTAGTAGCATCAAGTAAAACTAATAGTGCTAGTGCTACTTATTATGTGGGAGTTGTTATAAATAGTAATACATATACTTATACAACTAGTGATAATACTGCAGAAGTAATACTAACTATTAAAGATGAAAATGGTAATAATGTTACTTCTGGAGTAGATGGTTTAACTTATGTTACTTCAGGTGGAGTTTCAGGTTTTGATGTTACTGGTAAAACTGGTTTATTTAATATTAAAACAGATTATCCAATTTCTACGACATCATCAAGTACTGGAACTACTCACACTTGGACATTTACTTTAACATTTGTAAATTTAGGTACAGACCAATCAGATAATGAAAATGCTAGTATGGATTTAGATATTTATTTACAAAAGACAAAAATACTGACTTTAACAGATTATGTTATCTCACAATATACAGGAACTCAAGGAGAAAATGGATTATATTATCATGATAGTAGTCTAGCAAATGGAGCAGGAGATAATTCATACAGATATGCAGGCCCAAGTAATACAACAAACAACTTTGTATGTTTTGGTTCTAATGCAGCAACATGCCCAACAAATAACTTATATAGAATTATCGGAGTATTCGAAGATAAAGTAAAATTAATCAAATATGATTATGTGACAAGCGCATTACTCGGAACTAATGGCGATTATAAAGGCTCAGATACTCCAGATTCAACATACTATAAAGGAAGTTTATCAAAAGTAGATACATATTTCTGGAATTATAGAGCAACAAATAGTTCAAGTAATACATGGAGTACAAGTTTACTAAATAAAATAAACTTAAATACAAATTATTTAAATAATATAGGTACAATGTGGTCAAATATGATTGAAGATGCTACATGGAAAGTAAGTGGGCATTCAACAAGTGATGTAACACCGAGTGCGATGTACACAGCAGAAATAAAAAATGCTACTAAAACATATGGACCTAACGATGGCACATCAAAAATAGGATTAATGTATGCTAGTGACTATGGGTTTGCAGCAAGTCCAAGTGCATGGGCTAAAACTCTATATAATTATGATGGTAATGATGCAAATGGAACAACAATAAAAACAATAAATTGGATGTACATGGGATATAATGAATGGACATTAACGCCTTATTCTTCGACCAGCAATTATTTGTTCAGTTTGTACCGCAACGGCCACCTGTACAACGGCAACGCGGACGATGGGTATGGCTCTCGTCCAGTCTTATATCTAAAGTCTTCTGTTCTTTATGCTGGGGGATCTGGAACTAAAGATTCGCCAATAACTTTGGTGGTGTGATAAACTTTTGTTTTGCGCGGCTGGCGGGAGTATCCGCCCCGCGCCGCCGAGCTATAAACATAGTTTTGAATTCATTAAGTTAACTGTGTTTTAGTTTATCTAGTTCTTGTTGCATCTTGTTTAATGCATCTAGAAGGAAGTCTACTTCGTTTCGTTGGTTTTGGTTACTTCTGTGGTTCTCATTATCTGTGTATGGGGAACCACCTTTTTTTGCTTTCTTGGAGTTGGAGTTGATGTTGTGGTTTTCAATTCGTGACTCAATTAGTTGTTGTTGTGCTGCATGAGTTAATATATATTGTCCTACAAGAATTAACCAGTTACCAATTGAGTTTTGTTCATTGGCATTATAATCCCCGACGCAAGCATACCCAACTGCTACGGCGATGATTGAAAAAGTATGTGGGTCTATTGAAGGAGGAAAATTAGTATTGTGCATGTAGTTTTTCCTCCTTTATTTGTTAATAATATATATGAAAATTTGCATTTTTAAATGAAATAATATATAATTAAGTGGGTGATGCAAATTATGCAAATTGAAAGTGTGAATGAACCAATTATTGCTGTAAGAAGAAGTCAATATCCAGAAGATAAAAAGTCAGAGTTTTTACTTGTGGGTAGAAGTAATGTTGGAAAGAGTAGTTTTATAAATACATTAATTGAAAGAAAGAACTTTGCTAGAACAAGTTCTAAACCTGGTAAAACTCAAACATTAAATTTTTATAAAGTTAATGATGCATTTTATTTAGTTGATGTACCTGGTTATGGTTATGCAAGTGTTAGTAAAGATACTCAAAAGAAGTTTGGTTTAATGATTGAAGAATATTTAAAATCTAGAGAAAATTTAAAACATGTATTTATGTTAATAGATTATAGACATAAACCAACTGAAGATGATGTTTTAATGTATGAGTTTTTAAAGTATTATAACTTAGATATTACTATTGTTGCTACTAAATATGATAAAGTAGGTAAAAATGGTAGAATTAAACAAGATAAATTAATTAAAGATACTTTAAAATTTGATGATAATGAATTTATAACATTTAGTACAGTTACTAAAAAAGGAAGAACTGAAGTATTAAGTATAATCGAGGAAAAAATATGAAAAAAAAGAATGGCTTTACATTAATTGAATTATTAGCAGTTATAGTAATACTTAGTATTATTATATCTATGTCTACTTTTGGAGTAATGAGAATTAGAAATAATTCTTTAAAGAAGTTATTAGATACTAAAATAAATGAATTAGAAGCAAGTGCCATTCTTTATGGGCAAGAGAACCAAAGTTCTCTTGGTGGTGCATGTACTGTAGATGGGGTTGAAAGTAAGTTTTGTAAAGTAATAACAGTTAAAGAACTAATAGATAGTGATTACTATAAAAGTAATGAAGTAAATAGTAGTAATAAGAAAGATTTAATAAATAATGTTACTAATAAGAGTATGTTGTGTGATGAAATACAAATATATAAAAAGAATAATAGAGTATATGCTAAAGCATTAAATATTAAAAGTAATGATGTAAATAATGTATGTGATAAAAGTTATTAGATAAGGAGGTTAATATGCAAACAGTATGTTTAGTTGGTAAACCTAATGTTGGTAAAAGTAGTATATTTAATAGATTAATTAAAGAAAATAAATCTATTATTATGGATACACCAGGAGTTACTAGAGATAGAATATATGGTAAAGTAGAGTATAATAATAAAAGATTTCATTTAATTGATACAGGAGGTATTTCTTTTGGAGATGATGATTTTCAAAAAGATATACTTGCTCAAGCTACTTTAGCAATTGATGAAGCAGATTTAGTTTTGTTTGTAGTAGATGGTATTGAAGATATTGATGCAAGTGATAGAAAGGTTGCAGAAATATTACATAGAACAAGTAAACCAGTAATTGTAGTTGTTAATAAACTTGATAATGATAAAAGAAAAGATAATTTATATAATTTTTATGAATTAGGTTTTAGTGAGTTAATTGCTGTTAGTGCTTCACATAATATTGGTATTAATGAATTAGTTAATACTATTACTAAAGATTTACCAGAAGAAGATATAGTTGATGATAATACAATTAAGTTTTCTATTATTGGAAGACCTAATGTTGGAAAAAGTAGTTTAATTAATGCAATATTAAATGAAGATAGAGCAATAGTTAGTGATATTGCTGGTACTACTAGAGATGCAATAGATACTAAATTTAAATATAATCATGAAGATATTACTGTTATTGATACAGCAGGAATGCGAAAAAAAGGTAAGATTTATGAAAGTGTTGAAAAATATAGTTTAATACGTAGTCTTAAAGCAATTGATAGAAGTGATGTTTGTGTGTTAGTAATTGATGCATCAACTGGTATTATTGAACATGATAAACATATAGCATCATATGCTTTAGATGCTGGTAAAGGTATTGTAATTTGTGTAAATAAATGGGATACTATAAATAATCCAGATAGTGATATAAGAAATTGGAAAGAAGAAATAAAGAATGAATTTCAATTTATTCCTTATGCTCATGTAGTATTTTTAAGTGCTAAAACTAAAAAACGTGTTAGTACTTTAATGCCTGAGGTAATAAATGCTTATAACAATAATAGAAAAGAAGTAAAAACAAGTTTACTTAATAATATTATTATGGAAGCAGTTAGTTTACATGAACCACCTTCTTATAAAGGTAAAAGACTTAAAATATATTTTGTAAGTCAAACTGGTAATTGTCCTCCGAAATTTACTTTTTCTGTAAATAATAAAGGCTTAGTTCATTTTAGTTATGAAAGATATTTAGAAAATCAAATTAGAAATAATATTGATTTTGATGGTACACCGATTATACTTCAATTTAAAAATAAAAGTGAATAAAGGGCATAAGTAATTTATGTTTATTGGACTAGCTCATATGATATAGTAAGATAAATTAACCTTTAAAGGGGGTGATATCTTGACTATATCATTATCAGTTATAATAATGCTTGTAGCATATATTTTTGGAGCAATTACAAAAATATTTATTGAGAATGTTCCTAATAAGTTTATTCCTATTCAAAATGTTGTGATTGGCATTTTAAGTGGGGTTGTATGTTTTTTTCTACATATAGATGATAACTTGCTTAATTCTATTGTTGTATGTATTATGTCTACGATGAGTGCAGGCGGAATAGCAGACTTAATTGAAACAAGAAAACGACAAGATAATGAAACGAAAGGTTAAAGAAAAATAACGCACATGATAACATGTGCGTCTTTTATATTAAAAATTTTTTTATGAAAGAAGGTGATTTTTGAAGAAGATTTTATCTTCAACAAAAAATGTTTCCATGATGGTGAAAAATTTGCAAGTCTTACATAAGAAAAATAAATTGTGTTCTAAGTAGTTAAAAAAAATCATAGACTTATTCTGGGAGGACAAGCATATGGGTTTAAGCGAAAAAGAAGTTATACAATCTAGAAAAGAACATGGTACAAATGAAATTACTAAGCAAAAGAAGAATACTTTTTTGCATCTATTATTGGAATCTTTAGGAGACCCAATTATTAAAATATTGTTGATAGCATTAGGTATTAAAGTAGTAGTGCTTTTTCGTGATTTTGACTGGTATGAAACTATTGGTATTTTAATTGCTATTTTTTTAGCATCATTTATTTCAAGTATTAGTGAATATGGTTCTGAGAAAGCATTTTCAAGATTACAAGAAGAGCAATTAAAAACTAAAGCGTGTGTTAGAAGAAATGGTAAAATTGTCGAAATACCATCATCTGAAATAGTAGTTGGTGATGTTGTTATCCTTAGTAGTGGTGATAAAATTCCAGCGGATGGTTACTTAATTAATGGTTCTTTAAGTGTTGATGAGTCAGCTTTAAATGGGGAGACTAAAGAAGCTAAGAAGGTAAGTAAAAATGGTCCGGTGATTAGTGATGTAAATAGAGTTTATCGTGGTTCAGTAGTTTATAATGGTGAAGCTGAAATGCTGGTAAGACTTGTTGGAGATAAAACAATATTAGGTAAAATATCTCAGGAATTACAAGAAGTTGTTCCTGAAAGTCCACTAAAAATAAAGCTTCGTGGTCTTGCTAAAACTATAAGTCGTATTGGTTATGTTGGAGCTATTCTTGCAAGTATATCATATTTATTTTCTAGTATTGTAATTGAAAATAGTTTTGATATAGATTTAATCAGAGCAACAATTAGTAATTTTCCAGTGATGTTTAATCATTTGTTATATGCTTTAACATTATCAGTTACAATTATAGTGGTGGCAGTTCCTGAAGGGCTTCCAATGATGATTACATTAGTATTATCAAGTAATATGAAAAAGATGTTAAAAGATAATGTTTTAGTTAGAAAATTAGTAGGTATAGAAACTGCTGGTAGCTTAAATGTCCTCTTAACAGATAAAACAGGTACTTTAACTAAGGGTATTCTTAAAGTAACTGAGTTTGTTACTCCTGATAATAAGGTTTTTAAAGATGTAAGTGAAGTAAAAAAATGTAAGAATTATGAAGTAATGTATAAATCATTTTATTATAATAATGCTAGTATAATAAGTGATACAGGTATTATAGGAGGTAATTCTACTGATAGAGCATTAATGTCTTTTATAGGTAGTGATAAAAATATAAAAGATAAAGTTATAAAAAAAGAACCTTTTGATAGTAAATATAAGTATAGTAGTGTTACATTAAGTAATGGAGTAACATATTATAAAGGGGCTTTAGAAGTAATAATGCCAAAGTGTAAGAAATATTTAAATTCTTTTGGTAGTGAGGTTGTTTTAGTAAACAAAAGTGTTATTTTAAAAAAGATAAATATGTATACTAAAGCATCTGGAAGAGTGTTAGTATTTGCTTATGGTGAGTGTTTCGATGAATTAACTTTGTTAGGTTTTGTTAATATAAAAGATGAATTAAGAGATGAAGCTAAAGAAGGAATTAGATTAATTAAGAGTGCTGGTATTAAACCAATTATGATAACGGGGGATGCAATGGATACTGCGACTTCTATTGCACGTGAGGTTGGTCTTATTGATATAAATAGTAATATGGTAATAAGTAGTAGTGATTTAGAAAAAATGAGTGATGAAGATATAAAGAAGAATTTAAATAAAATTGCTGTTATTGCAAGAGCATTACCTCAAGACAAAAGTAGAATGGTTAGCATTATAGAAGATATGGATTTAGTTGTTGGTATGACTGGAGATGGTGTAAATGATGCTCCAGCTTTAAAGAAAGCTAATGTTGGTTTTGCTGTTGGCAGTGGTACTGAAGTTGCTAAAGAAGCTGCAGATATAGTAATATTAGATAATAATATTTTATCAATTAGTAAAGCTATTTTGTATGGTAGAACTATTTTTAAAAGTATTAGAAAGTTTATTATTTATCAATTAACTGTTAATATGTGTGCACTTGTTTTATCAATAGTTGGTTCTTTTATTGGAGTTACAACACCAATTACAATTGTGCAAATGTTATGGCTTAATATGATTATGGATACTTTTGCAGGGGTAGCATTTTCTTATGAAGCACCTTTAATTGAATATATGGAAGAACCTCCGAAGAAAAAAGATACACCGATTATGAATAAATATATGTATAGTGAAATTATTTGGACAGGTGTATATTGTGCATTGTTATGTATTTTGTTTTTAAAGTTACCTATATTTAAATCATTAATTAGAGTAGGTGATAATAATAAATATTTAATGACTGCTTATTTTGCAATGTTTATATTCATGGGAATATTTAATGCTTTTAATGCTAGAACTGTTAGAATTAATACATTTGCTAATTTAGGTAAGAATAAAGTATTTATTGGAGTATTTACATTTATCTTTGTTGCGCAGATGTGGATTATATATAATGGGGGAGATATTTTTAGAACTTATGGTTTAAAATTAAATGAATTATTGTTAGTTTTAACTTTAGCTTTAAGTGTATTTCCAGTTGATTGGCTTCGAAAATATATTTTAAAAAAGAAAGGTATTGCTATAAGAGTATAAATTCTTATAGCTTTTTTATTTTAAATGTTTTATAATTTATGTGGTGATTATTGTGAAGAAAATAAATAAAAAATATTTAATTATTGGTATTTTGGTTTTCGTTTTTGTATGTTTGGTTAGTTTAGGTATTTACTTTTCTAATAAAAAGGAAAATACAAATAACAATGATGATGTAAAGTTGGTTATAAAAAAAGATGTTAGTGTTGAAGTTATGAGTGAACTTTTAAATGCTAAAGATTTTTTTAATGGAGATATTAATAATAATGCAAAAATTTTATATTATCTTGATGATGAAGAAATAGATTTTAATCTAAAATATGATAAAGTTGGTACATATAAAGTAGTTATAAATATTGATGATACAAAATATGATACTACTTTAAATGTAGTTGATACCACAAAACCAGATTTAAAATTAAAGAGTGTTAGTATAGTTGTTGGGGAAAAATACGAAATAACTGATTTTGTTGATAACTGTACTGATAATAGTGGTGAAGAATGTATTTTATCATATAAAGATGATAAGATTTATGATAAAGTAGGTACATATGATATTGTTATTATTGCTAAAGATAGTAGTGGAAATGAAGTAGAAGAAACTACGAAGCTAGAGATTTTAAAAAAACAAACAAGTAATACAAAAAACAATAATAATAGTAATAATAATAAAGTAAAATTCGTTAAAGAAGAAACTGAAACAGAAAAAGAAGAAAAAGATTTAAAATATGGAACTAAATTAACTTCTTGGCATGTAAAAACTTATAATGTATATAGTGATGGGTCTAAAAAGAAAGTTAATGAATATACTCACAATGAAGTTGATGCTAAAAATTTTAATGCAAAAACTTCGGATATGTTACCTGAAGCTATTGAAAATATGAGTATATACCAAAATGAAGTGAATGATGTAGTAAAATATACCAATGAATTTAGAACTGAAGCAGGTAAGGAACCATTAAAACTTGATGAAACTTTAACTAAAGCTGCAATGGTTAGAGCTATTGAAATGGCTTATTCAAATAAATTTTCTCACGAAAGACCTGATGGAAATATGTGCTATTATATAATGCGTGATTTTGGTCAAGATATTTATGGTGTTGGTGAAAATATAGCAATAGGGCAACGAAATGCTAAGGAAGTTTCATATGCTTGGAAAGGCTCTCAAGGTCATTATGAAAATATGGTTAGTTCTTCTTTTACTAGAATTGGTGTTGGTGTAATTAAATTTCAGGGTACATATTATTGGGTACAACTTTTTCAATATTAGGAGGTATTATGGTAGAAAAAATAGATGTAGAAAAAATGGATAGAAGAAAAACTTATGAATGGTTTAAGTCTTTTAGAGATTCCACTTATGGGGTTAATTTAAATATTGATGTAACTGATTTGGTTAAGTTTTCAAAAGAAACACATACTTCATTTTTTATTAATTTTTTGTTTGTTCTTGTTAAATCTTTGAATAGTGTTGATGAGATGAAAATGAGATTTTTAAATAATGAAGCAGTTATGTATGATGTATGTAATCCGGGTATAACTGTGTTAACTAAGAATGATACTTTTGAAAATGTTAGATTTTGTTATGTAGATGATTATAAAAAGTTTTATAAGCTTGCTCGTGAAAAAATAGATCAAGCTAAAAATGAAGAAGTGTTAACAAATGATTCTTATAACTTAACTGATGCATGGAATGAGTATTATATTACTAGTTTACCTTGGATTAGTTTTACTGGAGTTACTCATCCGATTCCAGATGATGTTCATTCTCAAGTTGTACCAAGAATTTGTTTTGGAAAATATTTTTTAGATAAAGATAAGTATTTTGTACCATTTAATATAACAGTAAGTCATATATTTGTGGATGGATATCATATAAGTAAGTTAATTAATGTTATAAATGATAATTTAAAAGATTTTGTCATTAATGATAATAATTTACTTAATGATACTTGTAATAATAGTTGTTAATTGTTATAATATTGGTGTTCTAAGGAGGTTTTGTCATGGAATTATTTTGTATTAAACCATATAAATTAAGTTATAGCAATGGTTTTTCTTATTATCATGATGGAAGATATATTGATGTTAGTCCGCATGTAAGCAAAATTGAACAAGGTTTTCTATTTTTTGAAAAAGAAGAGGAGTTACTTAATTGGTTTTATTTAAATGATGGTATACCAATTCCTAAGGTATATCGTGTAAAATATTATGAGTCTTTCAAAGGCTTAAATGATGTAATTGAAATAACTGATATTACAAATACAACACATGAAATTTATACTCTATGGAATAAACAGTACAATCTTGAGTATGATTTTAGATTAAGTGATGAATATCAAAAAGATATTTGGAAAGAGAGTCCGATTAGTTTTTTTCATCTTTTACCATATTTTAAAGAATTTAAAAGAAGGGGTATTATATTTAAAAATGATTCGTTAAATAATGAAATTACTTTGATATTTAATGATAAAATCCGTGATGCTTTATTTGATGAATCAGGAATGACTTTGAAAAATAATGATGAAATTTTTGATGCTGTTTGTGATATTGAATTTGAATCACAAATGATAAAAGATAAGGAAGTAATATTAAATAGAATAAATCCAAAGTATAAAAGAATTAGTTGGTTTTAACTGATTAACTGGATGCTTTTTGTCAGTTTTTATGAAAAATATCAAAAAAGTCTTGCAAAAAGGCTTTTTTTTTGGTATGATTTAGTAGTCATGGCGAGATAGCTCAGCTGGCTAGAGCATCCGGTTCATACCCGGCAGGTCGAGAGTTCGAATCTCCCTCTCGCTACCAAGAGTTTACTAAAGAATATTAGAAATAATATTCTTTTTTTTATGCAAGTTGGCCATTAAAAGTAAAAAAATAAGTTATTATTACATAAATAAATGTATGTATAAATTTGACAATTCTTATATTATTATGATATATTTTAAATACTGGAAGCAATAATGCTTTGTCATGGTGGACAGATTTATAGTGGTCTGTGGACTAAGTGTATAATTACACCACATAAACTGGAGAGTGGTACAATTCCACTTTTTTTATTTGTAGAAAATTTTTTAACCTTGTGGGTATGAACTGAATGCCCAAAATAATATACTTTAATATGGATGAAGATTTAAGTAGGTTAAAAGATATTAAAATAGAAAATTATATTTGGATAATATATATTGGTATTATTGTTTTAAGTTGGTATGCAAATAGTAAAGAAAAGAATTATATTTTAACTAAAAGTGAAAAAAGTAAAAAAGAATATCAATGGTTAATGATACTTATTTTTAGTGTCTTGTTACTTATTTATTATTATTTTGCTAAAGATTCTTATGATGATATATTGGAATTAAAACCTGGAGATAGTAATAAGAAAGTTTTACTTAGATATGCCTCATTTATTGGTTCATTCTTAATTTTAATAAGTGGTATTATATTTTTGATAATTGCTATAGTTGATGATAATATTGATACAGAAATTGCATTTAATTAATTTTTTTCTTTACTAATATTGTATCACATGATACAATATAGTTAGGAAGGTGATATATTGCCAAAGAATATAAGTATAAGTAAAGATAATATTTTAAATACAGCTTTAGAAATAGTAAGAGAAAAGGGAATTGATGCTGTTAGTAATAGAGAGATTGCTAAGAAACTAAATTGTTCAATAAGGCCAATATATTATCAGTTTAAAAATAGCGAAGAATTAATGCGAGAATTAAATAAAATGATGATTAAATATTTTTATGATTTTTTAACAAATAATATGAATGATGAAATGCCTAAGTATAAACAAACTGGTATTAATTATATAAAATTTGCTAAGGAAGAAAAGAATTTATTTAAAGTGTTGTTTATGAGTAAAACAAATCTTTCTATAAGTGAATTTATTGGTGCTGCTGAAGATAATATTAATAATATATTTAAGTTAATAAAGGGAAGTACTAAATTAAATGATGAAGAGATAATGTCTTTTCATACAAAAATGTGGTTGTTTACTCATGGTCTTGCAACACTCCTTGCATGTGATGCAATTAAACTTAATGATAAACAAATTAGTGAACTTTTATCTTGTGAGTTTAAGGCATTGATGTTACTTGAGGAGGAAAAATAATATGAAGTATGATAAGTTGTGGAAGTATATTAAAAATAAAGATGTAAGGAAAATTACATTTAAGGAAATTGAAGAAATATTAATTTTTAAAATTAATCATGCGTTTTTAAATAGAATTTGAATAAGTATGGTTATAAAATAAGTAAAATTAGTTTAAAAGAAAAAATTGTGTATGTAAGGAGATTAGATAATGAAAAAAGTAATTGAAGTAAAGAATTTAACAAAAGAATATAAGAATTTAAAAGCAATTGATAATTTATCATTTGATGTTTATGAAGGAGAAATATTAGGACTTTTAGGACCAAATGGAAGTGGAAAGTCCACCACTATTAATTCAATTTTACAACTATTAAATTATAGTAATGGTAGTATTAAAATATTTGGGCATGAAATGAAGCCAGATGCATATGAAATAAAAAAAAATATCGGGGTCATATTTCAAGAAGTGGCAGTATTTCAAGAATTAACTGTTTATGAAAATATTGATTATTTTTGTGGGCTATATATAAATGATAAAGAGATTAGAAGAAAATATGTAATGGATGCTATTAATTTAGTGGGATTAAATGACTTTATAAAGTTTTATCCTAAAGAGTTATCCGGAGGATTATTACGTCGTTTAAATATTGCTTGTGGTATTGCTCATAAACCTAAACTTATATTTTTAGATGAACCAACTGTTGCAGTTGACCCTCAAAGTAGAAATAATATTTTGGATGGTATAAAAAAACTTCGTGATGAAGGTGCAACAATTGTTTATACAACTCATTATATGGAAGAAGTGGAAATTATTTGTGATAGAATTATTATTTTAGATAAGGGTAAGATTATTGCTAAAGGTACTACTGATGAATTAAAGACTCTTGCTAAATTAGAAGAAAAAATAACTGTGGAAGTAAAAAATATAAGTGAAGAAACATTAAAAGAAATTAAAGAATTTAAAACAGTTTTAGATTTAAGTTATCAAGGAAATACTTTAGTGATTGTTTATAAAAAGGGAAAAGATAATCTAGGTGAATTAATAGATTATTTACATGAAAAAAAGGTTACATATTCAAAAATATTTTCTGAAAGACCAACACTTAATGATGTTTTTTTGGAACTAACTGGAAAGGATTTGAGAGATTAATGTTTAAACATAATTTTAAATATTCTTTAAAAATACTTTTTAGAAATAAGAGTTTAATTTTCTGGACATTTATATTTCCAATTATTCTAGGTACATTTTTTAAACTAGCTTTTAATGATATAGAAAATAATGAAGCATTTCATCCATTTGATATAGCAGTTGTAGAAAGTAATGATTTTAATAATAATAAAATATTTAAAGATGCAATTAAGAGTGTAAGCAAAGATAATGATAATAAGTTATTTAATGTAAAATATGTAAGCAAGAGTGATGCTAATAAATTATTAGAAGATAAAAAAGTAACTGGATATCTTGAATTTATTGGTAATGATGTAAATATTAAAATAAATGATAATGGAATATATGAAACAATACTTAAGTTTTTTGTTGATGAAGTAAATAGTGAAAAAAATATGATAAATTTAAGTATTAATGAAGAAGTAAGTAAAGGTAATTATGATATAGATAATATTACAAATAATATATTAGATAAGTTAAATAGTGAAGTAAATATTAAAAATATATCAAGAAGTAATTTAAGTTATACTATGATTGAATATTATACTTTAATAGCTATGGCTGCTTTATATGGAGGAATATTATCTATGTATATTATTAATAAAAGTATGCCAAATTTAAGTGATGTAGGTAAAAGAAGTAGTATTGCACCAGTTAAAAAAAGTAATTTAATATTAAGTGGTTTACTTGCTAGTATTATTGTGCAATTTGTAGGATTAATTATTTTATTCTTATATACAATATTTGTCTTGAGAATTAATTATAATTCTAATATGTGGTACATTATATTACTTGCTATAGTTGGTTCAGTAGCGGGTTTATCGCTTGGTGTGCTTGTGGCATCAATATTTAAGATAAATGAAAATGCAAAGAGTGGCATATTAATTGCAGTAACAATGTTTTTCTCATTCTTATCTGGTATGATGGGTATTACAATGAAATATGTAATTGATAAAAATATACCAATTATAAATAAAATTGATCCAGCAGCGATGATTACAGATGGTTTTTATTCTTTATATTATTATGATACCTTAAATAGATATTTCTTTAATGTAATTAGTTTAGTAGTGTTTTCTGGTATAATACTTGGAATATCAAGTATCGTTTTAAGGAGGCAAAAATATGATAGTATTTAAAGCTTTTTGGAAAGTTGTTAATAAATATAAGGGGACAATAATTGGTTATACTGTTATGTTACTTATATTTGGTACTTTAAGTATGAGTAGTAACGATGTAACTGATGACTTTAAAAGTAGTAAACCGGATGTAATAATAATTGATAATGATAAAAGTGTACTTTCAAATAATCTAGTTAAGTATTTTAATGATAATGCAAATATTCTTAATATTGATTTAGAAGAAGAAAAAATAGATGATGCATTATTTTATAGAGATGCAAATTATGTAATTTATATAGATGGAGGTTATGAAGATGAAGTGTTAAATGGTAATAATCCTTTAATTAAAATTAAATCAAGTGGGGATTATTCATCAAGTTTAGCAGAAATGTTATTAAAAAGATATTTAAAAACCCAACGAGTTCTTCATGATGAATTTAGTGATAAAAATATTTTAGTAGAAAAAATAAATAATTCTCTAGAAAATAGTGCAAATGTAGAACTGGCAACTAAAATAAATACTTCTGAATTATCAAACATGTCAAGATATTACAATTTTGCAAGTTATAGCATTATAGCAGTTGTTATGTTTATTATTTGTTTAGTATTATCTTCATTTAATGAAGAAAGTGTTAAGAAAAGAACTATTGTAAGTAGTATGAATTATAAAAAATATAATAAGTGTATTATGTTATCAAGTATTTTATATGTGTTATTTGTAGTTATTTTATATACTATTTTAGGGTTTATTGTATTTGGTAATATTATGTTTAGTAAAAGAGGTTTAATTTATATTTTAAATACATTTATATTTGCTATTGTGGCTTTAGCTTTATCTCTTTTGGTTAGTACTTTAGTAAATAAAAAAGAAGCAGTATCGGGTATTGTAAATGTTGTAGCTTTATCTCAAGCATTTTTATGTGGTGCTTTTATACCTGTAATGTGGATGCCTGATAGTGTTTTGAAAATAGCCCATGTGTTTCCAGCATATTATTATATTAATTCTAATGAATTACTGGCAAGTTTAGAAGTTTTAGGCTTTAGTAATTTAAAACCTATTTTTATTAATATGGGCCTCATGATTTTATTTATAGTGATATTTATTATATTAAATAATATTTTTAGTAAAAAGAAACAGGTATTAAGATGAATAGATGTAAATGGTGTAATTTAAATAATCCTTTATATGTAAAGTATCATGATAATGAATGGGGAATACTTAATTTAGATGAAAAGTATTTATTTGAAATGTTAATATTAGAAAGTTTTCAAGCAGGGCTTTCCTGGGAATGCGTTTTAAATAAAAGAGAGTTTTTTAAAGAAGCTTATGATGATTTTGATATAGAAAAGATAGTTTTATATGATGATGTAAAAATAGAAGAACTTTGTAATAATAAAAATATTATTAGAAATAAATTAAAGATTAAAACAAGTATTAATAATGCTAAAGTATTTATGAATATTGAGAGTGAATATGGAAGTTTTAAAAATTATTTACTTGGGTATTTTAAAGAATATCCAGTAAAAGAAGTTGGTAAAACTACATCTAGTATATCTGATGAATTATCAAAAGATTTATATAAAAGAGGAATGAGGTTTGTTGGTTCAACAATAATTTATTCTTATTTACAAGCAATTGGGCTTATAAATTCCCATGATGAAAATTGTGATGTAAAGTTATAAAAGTTTAGAAAATATTAATTTTTTTTGTGAAATTTAAAAAAACTAGTTTTCTTATTATAAAAAAAATGGTATTATTATCTTATGGTGAAGAATAAATTAAAGAGGAGTAATAATATGGAAAATAAAAAAATAAAAATAGTTAGTATTATATCTGTAATTGCGCTTGCACTAACTCTAGTTGCTGCAACATATGCATATTTTGTTGCTCAGACAGGTGAAGGTGCTCAAACTGATATTAAAATAAATGCGAATACTGTAGATACCTTTACATTTGAAGCTGGTTCAGCATTAACATTAAATTTAACACAACAAAATTTTGCAAGTGGCAAAGGAAATCAAACGGGTACAACGTTTGCAAAAGCAATGCTAACAGCAAATAATAAAACAAATACTGCAACAGAACATTATTATGTTTATTTAAATATATCAAATAATACATTTACTTATTCAATAGATAATAATACACCAGAAATTTTATTATCTATTAAAGATGGTAGTAATAATGAAATAACTACTTTAACAGGTTTAACTTATAAAACGGTTACTGATGGAAAAGGTGCATCAATAAAAGGCTTTGATATAACAACTAAAACAGGATTAATAACAATATTAAATAATAGAGAAATAACAACTACAAGTTCAAAAACAGAACAATGGAATGTAACAGTAACATTTGTAAACTATAATTCTAATCAAGCTGGTAATGCAGGAAAAAGTTTTACTGCTAAGTTAATGATACAAAAAGAAAAAATACTAACATTAACAGAGCATGTAATTTCACAATATACAGGAACCCAAGGGGAAAATTCATTATACTATCACAATGCTTCATTAACAAATGGAGCAGGAGATAATAGTTATAGATATGCAGGAGCAAGCGATAGCGTAAATAATTATATATGCTTAGGTTCGGAAGAAACTGCATGTCCAGATGCAAACTTGTTTAGAATAATAGGGGTATTTGGAGACCAAACAAAAGTAATAAGGGCAAAATCAGTCGAAAATAAAGCGTGGCACTCATTAAATTCAAATACATGGTCAACATCAAGTTTAAATACATATTTAAATGGAGAATATTTGACCAGTCTAGGAACATTAGCAAATAAAATAGCAACAACGACATGGAAAGTTGGAGGTGGAAGTAGTACAAACTTATATGATGTACCAAAGACAGCATATCAATATGAAGTAGGAAGTAGTGCATCAGCCACAACAAATGATGCCAAAATAGGATTAATGTATGTAAGTGATTATGGATATGCAGCAGACCAAAGTGCATGGACAACAAAATTAAGTTCTTATAATAGTAATACATCAAAAAATTGGTTATATTTGGGTTCTGATGAATGGACTATTTCGCGCTATTCCGGCACTACGTTTAGTGCGTTCTATGTGTCTAGCACTGGCGGTGTCGACAGCGATACCGTGACTCTTAGCTGTGCGGTGCGCCCGTCCTTCAATCTTGAGTCTTCGGTAAACTATGTATCAGGGTCAGGAAGTATGAGTGACCCTGTGAGAGTAAACTAAGTTAGGACATATTGTTTGTCTAGCGACGAAGGTGCTAGGCAAACGGGGAAAAAAATTATGCAGTGGCAAGAAGGACAGCAGTAAACTTGAGTAGAAAAATGTCTGTCCTGTCTCGCGGTTTGTGCAGGCGTGACAGTTGGCGCAAGTTATCAATAAGAATATTAGGGTGTTAATAATTTATTATAGTAAGGGAGTAAGATAAAAATGGAAAAAAGTAATAAAATATATATGATAGTGATATTTGTGTGTGCAGCACTTGTTATTGGTTTATGTGGTTATGCAATAATAACTCATAAAGATGAAAAGATTAGTGATGCAATGAAGTTTAAAAATGAATATGAAGCATTAAATGAACTTGTTAATGAAAATAGTGATGAAAAATATGTTAATGTAGAAATACCTGAAGAAAATCCAATTGTTTATAAGACAGGTAAGGAAATTCTTGATGTATTAAAAAATGAAGATGCAATAATTTATTTCGGTTTTGCAGCATGTCCATGGTGTAGAAATGCTGTTCCAGTATTAATTGATGTTGCTAAAGAAATGAAACAAGATAAAGTTTATTATGTAGATATTCTTGATATAAGAGATACATATAAATTTTCTGGAAGTATTGAGCCTGAACAAACTAAAAAAGGTACTGATGCTTATTATGAAATATTAGAATTTTTAGATGATTATTTAGAAGAATTTTATGTAAAAGATGATGCTGGTAATATGTATGATACTGGCGTTAAAAGATTATATGCTCCAACTGTTGTAGGAGTTAAAGAAGGTAAAGTTGTTGGTATTCATGTAGCAACTGTGGAAAGTCAAACTAATCCATATGAAGTATTAAGTGATAAACAAAAAGATGAATTAAAGAGTGTTTATAAAAAGATTATAGAAGATGTAAATAAAAAAGAAAATAGTAAATGTACTGATAAAAAAACTTGTTAGGAGTAAAAATGGCTAAATCAAAAGGTTGGAATTGGAAAATTGTTAAAGATGATATGAATTGTCCATGGAAAATTCCAAGTATTGAAGCATATTATCTACTTAATAGATGGAAAAATTTAGGTTTTAAATCTTTTCTTGATTTAGGATGTGGTTTAGGTAGACATACAGTTTTATTTGCTAGTAATGGATTTGATACTTATGGATTTGATATAAGTAGTGATGGGTTAAATAAAACTAAAGAATGGTTGGATAGTTTAGGTTTAAATGCTAATTTAGTGGAAGGTGATATGCTTAGTCTTCCATATACTGATGAATCATTTGACTCAATATTATGTCGAAATGTTATATCTCATCAAGATACTTGTGGAGTTAAGAAAATAATTGGAGAACTTAAAAGAGTATTAAAATCTGGGGGAGAATGTTATTTAACATTAGGTTCTAAATCTACATGGGGATTTAAACAAACTTCATGGCCATTACTTGATGAAAATACAAGACTTAGAATGGAAGAGGGACCTGAATATGAAATACCACATTTTTATGCGGATTATGATTTAATAAAAGAATTATTTAAAGATTTTAAGATAGAATTTATTAATCATATTGAAGATTTTTATGAAGCAAATGGTAAAACTTATTCCTCATTTCATTATCATGTTTTAATAAGAAAATAAGGTTATATATAAAGACTTTTTTGAAAAAAAGTCTTTGTTTTTTGGGGAGAATATAGTATAATTAATATAGAATGAAATGGGATGGTAACATGGCTAAGAAAAAGATGATAGTTGTTGATTATGATAAAGAACTTACTCCAGTGACACTTGCTGTAAAAGAAGATAAGAAAAAAGCAAGTATTTTTGGAATAGTTTGGATAGTTTTAATATTTGGAATATTTATTCTAGGTGTTATTTATTTACCTGATATTGCAAGTTTTGTAAATAATTATTTTAATCCAGATGTTGTTACTCCAAGTGGTGGAAATAATAATAAAAATAATGGTAATGATGATGTAAATAGTGATGATGAAAAGATAAAAGAATATGTAATTAGTGATAACTTAGAAATAACATTTGATAGTTTTAAGATTAATAATATTAAAAAAGAAAATAATAAGATAAGTATGGATATAGTAAATACAAGTAATGAAATATTAGATTTATCTAAAGATAATTATTTTATTAATATGTATAGTGAAGGTAAGAAGTTACTTAAAAGAGTAATGTTAGGTGATGTAATAGTTAGTGTTGGTAGTACTTATACTGTTAGTTATGATGTTGATGACAATGTTTATATGTTAAGTGTTTATAACTTAAGTAAAGAAGATTATCCTGCATATGTAGTTACATCTGATGAAAGTAATATGGGAACATTAACATGTACTAAAGAATATGAAAAAATAGATTATTTAACAAATAATAATAAAGTATATGCTATTAATTTATTAAATGAAGTAAGTAGTAGTGATACTAATTTTAATACATTATATGCAACATATCAAGCTATGAAAAATACATATGATAGTGTTGAAGGAATATCATCTAGTTTAGATGTAATAAATAATGTTTTAACATTTAGAAGTATTATTAATTTAAATGTTGTATTAGATGGAAGTATTAATTTAAAAAGTTATTATCCAAAAGATACTGATGCTAAAGTAATATATTTTGAAATGACATCAATGGGATATACATGTAAATAGGGAGGTTTTATGAAGCTTTGTATCAATGATTTTGAAGGACCACTTGATTTACTTCTTCATTTAGTTAAAACTGCTAAAATGGATATTTATGAAATAGATACTAAATATATAATTGATAAATATTTAGAATTTATAGAAAGTATACCAAAAGATGATTTAGATGATGCTAGTGAGTATTTAGTTATGGCTGCAGAATTAATTCATTTAAAAAGTAGATTATTACTTAATTTAGATACTGATGATAGTGATAACGAAGAATTTAGTATTAATAGTGAAGAAGATTTAAAAAATAAATTAATTGAATATGAAAGATATCAAAATGTAACTAGTGTTTTTAAAGAGTTAGAAGAAAAAAGAAGTGAATTTTTTACAAAGTTACCTGAAAATTTAAATGAATTTATTGATAAAAAAGAAGTTTTAGAAGGTAATATGGATGTAGAACTTTTAAAAAATGCAATGTTAGAATTAAATAAAAGAATGTCTTATCAAAAACCAATTAATACAAGAATTACTAGGAAAGAAATAAGTGTTGAAGAAAGAAAAGAATATATTAGAGAATATATTAGTAAAAGAGGTAATGTTAAGTTTACAGACCTTTTTGAAGAATATAGTAAGGATTTAGTAGTTGCAACTTTTTTGTCTATTTTAGATATGTGTAAACAAAGAGAAATTACTTTAAAACAAGATAGTAATTTTGGAGAAATATATATAGAAAGAGTGAATGTATGAATAAAGAAGCTATTTTGGAAGGGCTTTTATTTGTAGTAGGTGATGAAGGTATAACTTTAGATAATATTGTTGATGTTATGGCTATTACAAAAAAAGAAGCTCAAGAGTTACTTAAAAAATTAAGAGAAGAATATAATAAAGATAATAGAGGAATTAGAATTAGTTTTATTGGAGATGCTTTTAAACTTACAACTAAAGGAGAACATAAAGAATATTATCAAAAATTAATTACTACGAGAGGTTCTAATACTTTATCTCAAGCTGCGTTAGAGACTTTAGCTATTATTGCTTATAATCAACCAATTACGAGAGCTGAAGTTGATGAACTTAGAGGTCTTGCAAGTATTAATATGATTAGAAAGTTAATGGCTAAAGATTTAGTTAAAATAAGTGGTAAAAGTAATTTACCAGGTAAACCTAATTTATATCGTACAACTAGTGAGTTTTTAGATTATTTTGGTCTTGCAACAATTAGTGATTTACCAGATTTACCAATTGAAGCTAAAGAAGATGATGATGAACAAGAATTGTTTACTTCAATATATAAAGAAGAAAATAACATATTTTAATAAGTTTAATGCATAATATTTATTGGTGATTATTATGACTTTAAAAAAAATTAAAATAATTAATGTTGTTTTTCTTTTTTTACTATCTTTTTTATGGCATTTTATGTATGATTTGTTTCCAAATAATATTTTTGCTTTAGTGTTTCCAGTTAATGAAAGTATCTGGGAACATATGAAAATTATTTATTATTGTCTTCTTTTAGGAAGTGTATTAGAATTTGTTTTATGTAAAAAAAATAATATCAAAATAAATAATTTTTATATTGAAGCAATGGTTAAATCTTTACTTGGGGTTATATTTTATTTAATTATTTTTATTCCACTTTATTTATGGCTGGGTGAGTCAATGATTATATCTATTGGTTTAATGCTTGTTACTTATGTTTTTTTGGAATATATCGGTTACAAAATATTGGTTAGTGAGGAATTAAATATTAATATATTACCAGTTATAATTATTGCTTTAGGTTGTATTATGTTTGTTATTTTAACTTTTTATCCGTTACATAACTTCTTATTTTTTGATGAAGTAAAGTTTGGTTATGGAATATTAAAGTAAAATCATGTAAATTAAAAAAGTCCACATATGAGGACTTTTATTTATTTTCTGGTGCCTGGTTGGTGAAATTACAACAACTACAAGGTGTAAAATCCTAAATAATAATTATTAACTAATTAAATTATGTTATACATTTTTATAAAATTGTAAAAAAAGATTTAAAAGTTTTTGATAATATAGTATAATGTAAATATGAAAAAGGAGGAAAAATAATATGAACACTAACAACACACAAAAATTTTATTGTTATAATTGCAATAAAGAAACACTTGGGGTTCTTACTGATATTCAAACATCTCATGGAATAAATCAGTGTATAATTTGTACTAACTGTTTTAGTGTAATTAGTCTTTCACTTCTTGATAGAATTAATAGAAAAGTGGATGAGTTAAAAAGACAAACTGCAAAAATAGAAATAGATTCAACTACTAAGTTTGCTAGAGATAGTAAAGAATATAATGATTATTATTATCCTAAAATTGATAAAAAAGGAATGCATAGATAAAAGTTATGACGTGTTTCAATAAAAATGATACTTTCTTTTGCTTTTAATACGGACTCCTGAAGGTAAACTATAATTTTGTTTGACCATATCTGTTGTTAAAAATTGTTGTATTTGGTTTCAAAAGTGATTTTTCTTTGCACATCGTTATTGAACTCCGTCAATAGCGTAGTGTGTTATTAAATTGTCAAAACGAAACTACTCTCAAATTAAATTGAGAGTAGTTTTTATATTGTCTCGAAAAGCTTGAGTTTTGTAACAATTTGGTGCCTGTATCCGGACTTGAACCGGAACTCCACTAATGAAAATAGATTTTGAGTCTATCGCGTCTACCAATTCCGCCATACAGGCAAGTACATATTGATTATAACATATATTTGTTATAAATGGTATATTTTTTTGACAAAAATATCTTTAATATGTTATAATTTAGGTGTTTTGAAAGGGTGTTTTTTATGAATTATTTTGAAAAGTTTTTTCATCATCATAAAATTATGCACTTGGAGTTACGACATTAAAGTTGTTACAAGTGCTTTATTAGAGTGCTTGTTTTTTAATATTAGAAAGGAAATTAAATATGAAAATACAAAATGTAAAAGGTGGTTATGATTTTTTACCTAAAGAACAAAAAATTAGAAATTATATAAATGGTATTTTAAAAAGTACTTTTGAAGAATTTGGATATCAACCAATTGAAACACCAATACTATGTTATTTAGATATGCTTGTAGATAAGTATGATGAAAATAATGATTTATTAAAGGAAATATATAAATTAACTGACCAAGGGGACCGTAAGTTAGGTCTTAGATATGATTTAACTGTACCATTTGCAAAGTTTATTGCTTTAAATAAAAATAATATTAGTTTTCCATTTAAAAGATATGAAATAGCTAAAGTTTTTAGAGATGGCCCAGTTAAAGTTGGTAGAGATAGAGAATTTACACAATGTGATGCTGATGTTGTAGGTATTTCTGGAGAGTTAGTTGAAGCAGAATTATTAAGTTTATATATTACTGCTTTTAAAAGATTAGATATTGATATCATTATTAAATATAATAATAGAAATTTAATGCGTGGCCTAATTAGTGAAGTTGGTATTGAAGAAAGCAAAATAAGTAGTGTTATTACTATAATTGATAAAATGAATAAAATTACTGAGGCAGAACTTATTAAGTATTTAGTAGATTTAGGTATTGAAGAAACTAAAGTAAATAGTTTACTTGCAATGTTTAAAATGGATTTAGAAAGTATTAAGAGTAAGTTTGAAAATAGTAATAATGAAGTATTAAAAACTGGTATTATGAAAATTGATAGTTTAAGTAATTATATTGAAAAATTAGGATATAATGAAAATTGCGTTCTTGATTTAACTCTTGCTCGTGGTCAAGATTATTATACTGGTAATGTATTTGAAGTTTATGATAAAAGTGGTGTTGTTACAAGTTCTATCGGTGGTGGTGGAAGATATGATAATATGATTGGTGAATATATTAATGATGGTGAAGTATATCCTGCCGTTGGTATTAGTTTTGGTTTAACATCAATTTTTGAAATATTAAAAACTAGAGAAGAATTCAATAAGAATAGTAGTGTAGAAGTATTTATTATTCCAATGGGAGTTAAAATTGAAGCATTAGATTTAGCTAATAAACTAAGAGAAATGGGAATAAATGTGGAAATTGAAATGAAAGATAGAAAGTTAAAAAGAAGTCTTGATTTTGCAAATAGAGAAAATATTCCATATGTAATTATTCTTGGTGAAGATGAAATAAATAATAAAAAGTTTGTGTTAAAAGATATGTTTGGAAGTAATAATATTGATGTAAGTATGGATAATTTAGATGTAATAAAGGATTGTTTAAAATAATGGCTAGTTCAGCAATTCATTTAGCTGTTGCTAAAAAATATTATGAAAAAAATAATATATCCGATTATGATAATTTTATAGCTGGTAGTTTATATCCAGATGCTGCAGATGATAAAGATCAAGCTCATTATACAGAAAGTAATCGAGGAAATAATAATGTTAGTTATTTACAAAGTAAAGTTAATTTATATTCATTTTTAAAAAAAAGAAAAGAATTAGATGATTTTGAATTAGGATGGTTTCTTCATTTAGTAACTGATTATTTGTTTTTTGATGAATGTTTTGATAAACAATATTTATTAGAAAATAGTTATGAAAAATTTCGAGAAGACTTGTATTTTGCTTATAATTGTTTAGAAAAATATGTTTCTGATAAATATAATATAGATAAAAATGATTATAAAAGTTATCCAAGTGAATATTATCCTGGTTTTGAATATAAAGAATGTATTTTATCAAAAGAAATGATAGATGAATTTATTGATATAGTTAGTTCTATTGATATAAATGAATATATTAAATTGATTAAAATAAATAAAGCAAATATAAAACCTAGTAGAGTTGTTAGAAAATAAATGATAATTTTTCAACAGCTCTTTTATTTTTCTAAAAAATTTGGTACAATTATAAAGGATGGTGGTATAAATGAATACAAAAAAAAGAGCTGATTATTTATCTTGGGATGAATACTTTATGGGAATTGCAAAATTATCTGCTTTAAGAAGTAAAGATCCATCAACACAAGTTGGGGCTTGTATAGTTAGTGATGATAATAGAATTTTGTCAATTGGGTATAATGGGGCTCCGAATGGTTTTCATGATGATGAGTTTCCATGGAGTAGAGAAGGTGAAGCTTTAAATACAAAATATATGTATGTTTGTCATGCTGAACTTAATGCAATACTTAATTTTCGAGGTAATAAAAGAGATTTTGAAAATTCTAAGATATATGTAGCTTTATTTCCCTGTAATGAATGTGCTAAAGCTATTATTCAATCAGGAATTAAAGAAGTAATTTATCTAAGTGATAAATACCATAATGAAGATAATGCTATAGCATCTAGAAGATTATTTGATGCTTGTGGAGTTAAATATCATGAAATAAAAGTAGATAAAACAATAGAAATAAAATTAGATAAATAAAGGTGATTACTATAAAAGCGGATAAGAAAACTAAGAAGAAATTAAAAGAAGAAGATAAAAAATTAACATATGAAATATTAAAAGAATTAAATATTGGGGATACTTTAAGTAATGAAGAAGATATAGAAAAAGAAGAGGTTAAAGTAAACCATAAGAAAATATTGTTTTTAAGAAAAGAGTTTGTTTATTTATTTTTAGTTTTATTTGTTATATTCGGTGGTTATAGTGGAGCTAGAATACTTTTATGGAGTAATGATGCTAGAAGTACAGAAAAACAAATAGAAAAAATTAATAATGAAGTAAATGTTGAAGAAGTAAAGGATACTTCAGAAACTATTATAGTTAATCCTCCGAAGGAAGAAGAAGTACAACGTGAAAATCCTTATTGGGATTATATTAAAATGAATTTAATAAATGTTGATTTTAGTAAATTAAAAAGTATTAATAGTGATACTGTAGGATGGATTAAAGTAAATGGTACTAATATAAATTATCCTTTTGTTCAAACTTTTGATAATACATATTATTTAAAGAAAGATTTTAATAAGAAATATAATTCTGCAGGTTGGGTATTTATGGATTATCGAAATAGTGTTAAAGATTTTGATAAAAATACAATACTTTATGCTCATGGTAGAGTGGATGGAACAATGTTTGGGTCTTTAAAAAATATTACTAAAAGTAATTGGTATAATAATAGTGATAATCATGTTGTTAAATTATCTACAGAATATGAAAATACATTATGGCAAGTATTTAGTATTTATAGAATACCTGAGACTAGTGATTATTTAGATATAGATTTTAATAATAATGAAGAATATGTTAAGTTTTTAGAAATGTTACAAAATAGAAGTGAATATAAATTTGATGTTAGTTTAAATGAAGAAGATAAAATACTTACTTTATCAACTTGTTATAAAGAAAATGATAGAGTAGTATTACATGCAAAATTAATTAAGATGGAGGTAAGAAATGGAAATAATTGATATATTAAAAAATAAGAAAGGATTTATTGCTGCTTTAGACCAAAGTGGAGGAAGTAGTAAGAGGACATTAGCTAATTATGGGATAAGTGAAGAGCTTATTACAAGTGATGATGTTATGTTTGATTTTATTCATGAGATGCGTTCTAGAATAATTAAAAGTGATGTGTTTGATGAAAGAATACTTGGAGTAATACTTTTTAAAAATACTATGGAAAGAGATATTGATGGTGTTAATACTGTTAAATATTTAAGTGATAAAGGTATAGTTTCATTTTTAAAAATAGATGTTGGTTTAGAAGATATTGATGGTGGGGTTCAATTACTAAAAGATATTCCTAATTTAGAAGATTCTTTAGAAAATGCTAAAAAATATGGTATTATTGGTACTAAAATGAGAAGTGTTATAAAAGAATATAATGAATATGGGATTAAAAAAATAGTTGAACAACAATTTAATTTAGCAAAGATAATAATAGCTCATGGCTTAATTCCTATTATTGAACCTGAAGTTGATATTGATGCTGCTAATAAAAAACAAATTGAAACTTTTATGAGAAATGAAATTTTAAAACATTTAGATAAAACTAAAAAAGAAGATTATTTAATGTTTAAGTTTACTTTACCAGAAGTTCCAAATTATTATAATGATTTATTAAGACATAAGAATGTTTTAAGGATTGTAGCTTTATCTGGAGGTTATGAAAGAGATTTAGCTTGTCAAAAACTAAAACAAAATAAAAAAATGATTGCATCATTTTCTAGAGCTTTACTTGAAGGTTTAAATGTTAATATGAGTGATGAAGAATTCAATAATACTTTAGATAATACTATTAAAGAAATATATGATGCATCTGTTAAAAAAGAAAAGTAGAATTGCTTTATAAAAAACTATGTTAATTTCAGAATAAAAAGCACTATTTACACAAAATGTGTGAAAATAGTGCTTTTTTTTTTTTTTTTTTCGGTTAAAATGATTGTGTAAAATAAAATATCCGTGCGTGATATTGTTAAGGAGATGATGTCAAATGAAGAAAAAATATATAATTTTATCAATTGTTACACTAACTTTATTAGTATCATTTTTAGGTTATTCAAAATATTTAAAAACAACTAATATTTATAAAAAAGAAAATGTAAATAATTCAACAAAATTAACTAAAGGAATATCAATGAATTTGGAAACATCTGCAGGCTCTGGTGATTATAAATTAGTTACACAGAGTACATGGCCTTTATGGGGTTATGCTCTTAATAATGATTTATCTAAATGTGAAAATGGTTCAACAATAATCTGGGATGATGAAAATAATGCGGTGAAAATAAATGGAAGATTAACTGATAAATGTTATTTTTATTTTGATAAATTACCATTAATTACGTTTAAAATTGATAGTGTTGAATATCAATCTGAGCAAGGAATGTCATTTTTAGAATGGAGTAAAAGTGAGTTTAATACTTTTGGGTATTATATTCCTTTGAATGATAGAATAACCAAAGATTATGACTTCAAGTTTATTAAACAGAGTGCAGAAGTAATTAAAGAAATTAGCTCTGATGAATATTATATTAATTATTATAGTGAATATGTAAGCAACAGAATAAAGAATGGTAATCTTTATGGAGATATTCCAAATTATGAAAATGTTAAATTATTATGGAATTTTAAAGAAGAAAATATTATTGATGTTAATGATAATTTATTACTTTATAAAGATTATTCTTTTGTAACATTACCTGTTTTGGCAGAACCTAAGGATCAAGGTATTCTTCAAAAAGATGAAGAAGGAAATTATAAATATCTTATTACTGTTCCACAATTGTCCGAACAATATAAAAATTATGCAATACTATATTATAATTATGAAAATAGTATGTGTGAAATTATGGATGTAGCTGAAGAAAATATTTATTTTAACAACACCCAAATAACTTTTTATAGTAGTATTGAAGGTTTAATATTTTCTATTATTGCTAAATAAAATGTAAAACATCTTGAAAATAGATGTTTTTTTCTTGGAAGTTTGATATAATTAAATAGGGAATTTAAATGGAAAAAAATATTAAGAAAATATTAGAAACTTTAGAGAATGAAGGTTATCAAGCCTATTTAGTTGGAGGTTATGTTCGTGACTATTTACTTGGAGTTACGTCTTTTGATGTTGATATAGCAACTGATGCACTACCTAAAGATATACATAGAATTTTTAATAGTAGTAAAAATAATTATGGTAGTGTAAATATTAAAGTAGATAAATTAAATGTTGATATAACAACATTTAGAAAAGATTTAAATTATGTAAATAGAAGACCAAGTAAGGTAGTATATATTAATAATTTAAAAGAAGATTTAGAAAGAAGAGATTTTACTATTAATGCTATTTGTATGAATAAAAATGGTAAGATTATTGATTTACTTAATGGATGTAAAGATTTAGATAGAAGAACTATTAAAATGATAGGGAGTATTGATGTAAAGTTAAAGGAAGACCCATTAAGAATAATGAGAGCAATTAGATTTGCGTGTATACTTGATTTTAAAATAGAAGATGAATTGTATGAAAAAATAAAAGAATATAGTTATTTAGTTGGAGATTTATCTAAAGAAAGAATTAAAAATGAACTTGATAAAATATTAATTAGTAAGAACTATAAATATGGTTTAGAATTAATGAAAGATACTAAAATTAGTGAAGTTTTAGAGATTAATTATGATGATATAAACTATGTTGATGACTTGCTTGGAATGTGGGCTCAAGTAAAAGTTTTAAATATACCATTTACAAATGTTGAAAAAGGGAATATAATAAAAATTACCGAGGTATTAGATTTTGGTAAAATTGATAATGAAATATTATATAAATATGGGTTATATATATCTAGAGTAGCAGGTAAAATATTAAATATTAAAACTACTAAAATTAGTAAAATGTATAATAAATTACCTATTAAATCAAGAGAAGATATAGATATAACAAGTAAAGAGATTAGTTCTATAGTTGGTGTTGGAGAAGTAATCGGAGAAACATATAAAATAATAGAAAAAGAAATATTAAATTATAGATTAAAAAATAAAAAAAGTGAGATATTAAAATATTTAGAGAAAAGGAAGTGAGAATTATGTTTAAAGATAATAAAAAATTTGTGGCAGAAACTATATTTATTAAAGAAGCCTTGAAATTGAATTTATCTTTAAATGAATTTTTACTTTTACTTTATTTTGATAATGTATTTGATGAAGTATTTGATATGAAAGTTGTTTCTAAATGTCTTAATATGAAAGAAGAAGATGTTTTAACTGCTTATGGTTCTTTGATGGCTAAAAGATTAATTAAAGTTGATGCTGAAAAAGATGATTTAGGTAAGATTAGAGAAAGAGTTTCTTTAGATAATTTTTATAATGAAATAAGAAGTGATTATAAGAAAAATGAAAAGAAAGAAACTAAAGATGATATATATCAAGTATTTGAAAGAGAATTTGGAAGAACTTTATCTACTATGGATTATGAAATAATTAATGCTTGGATTGATGGGGGATATAGTGAAGAGTTAATTATAGCTGCTTTAAGAGAAGCTGTTTATAATGGTGTAACTAATTTAAGATATATTGATAGAATATTAAATGAATGGAATAAGAAAGGAATTAAAGCACCTGAGGATATAAAGAATGCTATGGAAAAAGAACCAGAAGCTCCATTATATGAAACTAGTGTTATGAATTTTGATTGGTTAAATGAAAAGTAGGGAAGTAATAGAAAAATTAGATAAAGTTGTTCCTAATCCTGTCTGTGAACTATTATATAATAAAGATTATGAATTATTAATTGCTACTGTTTTAGCTGCTCAATCAACTGATAAAAGAGTAAATTTAGTTACTAAAGAGTTGTTTTCTAAATATGATATTTTTTCTTTAGCTGATGCTAATATTAATGATATAGAAAAAATTATTAGACCAGTTGGTACTTTTAAAAGAAAAGCTGTTTATATAATTGAAATTGCTAAAAAATTAGTGAGTGATTATGGAGGAACTGTTCCAAATAATAGAGATTATTTAGAAAGTTTACCTGGTGTTGGTAGAAAAACTTGTAATGTGGTTTTATCAAATATATATGATGTTCCTGCCATTGCTGTAGATACTCATGTAGCTAGAGTTTCTAAAAGATTAGGATTAACTAAAAGTGATGATGTTTTAGAAATAGAAAAAGATTTAATGAAGTTTTTTCCAAAAGATAAATGGAGTAGAGTTCATCATCAATTAGTGTTATTTGGAAGATATACTTGTAAAAGTATAAAGCCAGATTGTTATAAATGTCCTTTTCAATGTAAATTTAGCAATGTGAAAAAATAGAATATGTGAAAAAATGAAATATGTGTTGACACGTGTTTTGTTTTTTGCTATAATATATTAGAAAGGAGCGTAAATGGTAGTTGTAAAAAAAGTGATAAAATCACTCCGTAAAGATGGTTGGGTTCTAGTGAGTCAAAAAGGTTCACATTTAAAATACAAAAAAGGCACACAGGTTTGTATTGTTCCCAACCATAAAGGTGATATCCCTGCGGGTACTTTATCAAACATTGTAAAGAGTACAGGGATTAAATTATAATCCCGCTCGTTACAATAAATTACCATTTAGAATTTGTGTTATGAATAATTATTTTTATCCAGCAATTTTTTCTAAAGAAGGAAATTCATATAATGTAAGATTTATTGATTTTGATAATATTTTTACATTTGGTAATGGGTTTAATGAAGCATATTATATGGCACAAGATGCTTTGTATAATATGCTACCAGAATATGAAGTTTTACCTGTTCCAACTTATAATTATATGAATATTAAAGTTGGGAAAGATGAGTTTATTACAATGGTAGAGTTAGATGTTTTAGAACACGAAAGAAAAATTTCTTCAAAAACTGTAAAAACTACAGTAACTATGCCTGAGTGGTTAAAATTATTGGCAGAAGCAAAAGGTATTAATTTTTCAAAAATATTGCAAAAGGGCATAAAGGAAGAATTAAATCTTTTATAAAATTTCCAATTTACGTTTCTGAATTAAAAAAGAGTCATGTGCCTGACTCTTTTTTTAATCTAACCCATAATTCTTTTCGGTGTCTGTATCATCACTTGGATTTGGTTTTATAATATCTTCAATGTTACTGTCAATGTTTGAATTTACTTTAATTGTTAGGTCATCACTCATATTTTTAGTAAATAGTGAGTATGCTGATTTTATTACATATGTTTTGTTACCTCCGGTGCTATTTGTTACTGTATAACTTGTACCATCAGTACGACCAAGGTAATTAAGGGTTCCATCATCATTTTTTTCATAAATGTTGTAACCTAGAGAACCTATATAAGTATTGTTATAAGCAATTCTTTCTTCATAATACTTATTAGCACTGGTGTCATAATATTTATTGAAATAATCTTTTAAATAACTTGTGTTAATAGCATCTGGAGTTTTAATTCCGTTCCATGTTAATTTTATCTTTGTGCCATCGAATGTATATGAACCATTTGTTGGAGAACTTAGTTTATCAAATCTTGCTGAAGTTTCAGTTGGTTCAGTACCTTCTTTAAATATTTCTGTATATCTTAAACTGTCTGGAGTAAATTCACTGGCAAGTTGAGTAGGGAATGTTTCTTTTTCAATTTCTACTTCAATGATGCCACTCGGAACACTGAATGTTTTGTTTTTAGAATATACTCTAGACCCAACAGCTTTCATAACAGCATTTCTAACTCTACCACCGATTGTTGCTGTTAAATAATGTTCTGAATTATTGATGTCATATCCAATCCATAAAGCTATTGAATATTCTGGGGAGTACGTAATGTTCCAAGCATCTCTAGTAGCTGATGCAGGAATTCCTAATTTTTCAGTTGTTGCTTTATCTAAGTTTGTTGTACCAGATTTAGCAGCGATGTTTGTACCATTTACTTTGACACCCCCAACACCACGTTCAGCAGCAGTCATTAAAATACTTGTAATCATGTAAGCAGTTTCTTCACTCATAACTTTGACTTTTTCATTTTGTTTTTTATATACTTTACCAGTATCTAGTAAAGTTACTTCTGTATATGAATATGGTTCAATATAGTATCCACCACGTCCATATGCTGCATATGCTGCAGACATTTGCACTGGACTTACACCATCAAAACCACCGATAGCTGCAGATTCATAAAGTTCATCACCATAGTTAATGCCTAGACTTTTTACAAATGTTTTAATATAATCTGGATTTTCTTTATTAACTGCTTGGAAAGCCCTTAATGCGGGGATATTTCTTGATGCTGCTAGAGCATCACGCATTGTCATTAAACCATTATATTTACCATCCGCATTCTTTATTGGTGTGCCATTTGTATAAGTTGTTTCTTCATCTAAGAATAAGGATGCTGGTGAACCATTTAAGTATTCAATGTAAGGACCATAGTCAAATAGAATTTTGGCTGTTGACCCAGGTTGTCTTTTAATAGTTGCTCTGTTTGTTCCACGAGCTCCATAATTTCTACCACCAGATATTGCTGATAAGCCACCAGTTGTCATATCGGTAATAGCTATACCTTCTTGCATTGCATCATTTGGAAACTTATATATTTCACCTTTTTCAAGTTTATTTAAAACCTCTTGAGCATCTTTATCAATTGTTGTTATAACTTTCATTGGAACTTCACGTAAGTCATATCCAGTATCACTTTTTATTTCATTAATTACATAGTCAATTGCTGCACGGCTTTCACCATTTCCATCAGCTTCTTTTTTTACTAATAAAGATTCAATGGGAATTTCTAAAACAGCATTTTTTTCTTCTTCAGTAATATATCCATGATTTACCATTAATGTTAAAACTGTTTTTTGACGCTTTCTAGTATTGTTAGGGTAGGTATATGGGTTATACCAAACAGGATTTTGAAACATACCTGCAATAATTGATGCTTCAGCTAGAGAAATATCTGAAACTGATTTACCAAAGAAGTTTTGACATGCTTGTTCAACTCCAGCAAAACCTGAGTTGTTTAGGGAACCTGTTGACCCAAACCATTGACTATTTATATAGAACTCTATTATTTCTTCTTTTGTATAATTACTTTCTAGTTTAAATACTGCCATGTATATATCTTGAAATTTACGAATTATACCTTTTATACCATGACTTTCTTTATTAGAATATATTTGTTTTGCAACTTGCATTGTTAAGGTAGAACCTCCACCAGCTTTATCATTACCTAGGATTTGTCCAACACTTGCTTTGGCAAAACGGGCCATGTCTAAACCATTATGTTGAAAGAACCTTGAGTCTTCAGTAGCAACAATAGCATCAATTAGAACTTCTGGTAATTCATCATAATTTACTAAAACTCTATCATATTGACCAAGTCTAGCAAGTTCAGTCTTACCATCATTAAAATATAATACACTAGACTCTTTTGAATACAATTTATCTTTATCAAAATCTGGTGAAGAAATAATTATGTAAAGAGCAAATACTAAAGCAATTGAAATTATAGCTATACCTGCAATTAAAATAATTGAAAGTATATTATCTTTAGTAAAAACTTTTTTATTTCCTTTTCCAGTCGATTTTTTCTTTAAATTAATTTTTTTTAATTTTAACTTTTTCATATTATCTCCTTTAATTTACTTAAATAATCTAATCCTTTTAAAGTCATATTTATTTTTATTCCATTTTTTTCTAGATATTCATAAGGAATACTTTTTCTTGTTTCATTATCAATAAAGTTTAGAAAATCTTTACCCATTAATATAAAATATTCATCATTCATACTTATTATTAAGAATACAATACCTTGATGGTTTTGAATATTTCTTATATGTTTTATTTGATGAGGATGGACATTGGATAAGGGAAAAGAAGTTTTATTATTAGTTTCTTTAGCATCAAATTCAATGTATTTTCCTTGATATATTCCATTAAAGTCTAGTGTGGATGGCATTTCATAAAAAGCATCTGTTATTCTTTTACCATAAGAACAATATTCAGTTTTTACAACTCTAATTGGAGTTGGCTTTTTATATATGTAGGCGATATCATTATCTCTATAGTAAGTATTTTCTTGTTCAATTAAATATTCAAGACTCATACCACGATTTTTATGAGATATTTCCTTTTTATATGTTTTTTTAATATTATTAGGATATAACATTTAATCACCTAGAGGTATTATAACATATTTTTAAGTTTTTTTGAAGATAGGTAGCCTTATTTGTCAAATATAGACAATAAAAGTTTTGACTTCTTTTGTCGAAAGTAATGTTTTTTTTAGAATTTTGGTGTATTATTTTAATGGTGAAGGAAATGAGAATGGAATACTATATAAATATAATGATGGAAAATTTAGATTGGGGTACTTTGAATGTCCCATTTTTGGATGTGGAAGAAATTAGTAGTGGGAGAGATATTGACTAATCTAAAAATTTAAGATATAATTTTCTTGTTAGTAGGTGATATTTTTGTATAACGATCGATTATATTTAACTCCTCAAGAAATACTTGAGAAAGAATTTAAGATTGATGCCAGGGGATATCGACCTCAAGAAGTTGATAAGTTTTTGGATATGGTTATCCGTGATTATACGGAATATTCTAATATTGTAAGAAAATTAGAAAAAGATATTAAAGATTTAACTGATGATAATATTAAGTTAAAACAAGAAATAAGAAGACTTCAAGAAGTAGCAAGTACAAGTAGTGATGCACCTTCTAGAAGTATGAATAATGTTGATTTATTAAAAAGAATTAGTCAACTTGAAAAAGTAGTTTATGGAAATAATGAATAATCTAGTGGCAAATGCTATATAAAATAGTTATATAGAGGAAAGTCCATGCTCGCACAGACTGCGATGTCTGTAGTGTTTGTGCTTAGGGAAAAAATAACCTGAGGTAGTGTATGCTAACGGCTTCGAGGAAACCTTAAATGGTTTTATTAGATATAAAAGTGCCAAAGAGACGAGTTACAAAGGAAACTTTGTAGGTGGAACGTGGTAAACCCCGCAAGCGAGAAACCCAAATTATGGTAGGGGAGCTTAAAGTAAAGAAATGAATTTACTTTGGGTGCAGAAATGTAAGATAAATATTTGCCTCTTCTTTATGAAGAACAAAACATGGCTTATTAAGATTATTTTTTATTTTTTTAATTTGAAAAAGGAGTGAAAAAGTTTTGAACGAAATTGGTGAGGAGCTTCAGTATGCAAGGGAGTCATCAGGTGTTAGTTTAAATGAAGCAAGTAAAGATTTAAATATTAAAGTAGAAATACTAGAAAATATTGAAGATGGAAGAACAGGAGCATTTAAAGATATATTTGAGTTAAAAGAATATATATCTAGTTATGCTAAATATTTAGGTTTAAATGAAGAAGAATTAATAGATGAATTTAATGAGTATATGTTTGAATATACTTCAAAAATACCTATTAAAGAAATTGAGAAAACTATTGAACTTAAGATAAAAGAAGAAAAAAAAGAAGATGATGAAATAGCATCTCCATATACAAAAAAGACTAAAAAATATAATAAATGGGTTTATATAACAATTTATGCTTTAATATTTTTATTAGTTTTATTTACAATTGTGTGGTCAGTTAAACAAGTTACTATAAATCGAAATGTTACTGATACAATAAGTTATGGAAGGTAGGAAAGTTTATGAATTTACCAAATAAAATTACAATTACAAGAATATGTTTATCAGTTTTATTACTTTTGTTGCTTTTACTTCCGTGGAGCCAACTTGGAGTAGAATTTCCTGTTTATCAAGTAGTTAATATAAATGTTAATTTAAAATATATTATTGCAGGTATTATATTTTTAATAGCATCGACATCAGATTTTTTAGATGGATATTTAGCACGTAAGAATAATATGGTTACGGATTTTGGAAAGGTAATGGATGCTATTGCAGATAAATTACTTGTTAATGGTTTACTTATTATTTTAGCTTATGATAGAATTATTTCTATTGTTATACCAGTTGTTATTATTTCAAGAGATATAGTTGTTGACTCTTGTAAAATGATTTCTGGACAAAATGGTAAAGTTGTGGCAGCATCAATACTTGGAAAAATAAAAACTATTTGTATGATGAGTGGTCTTACTCTTACTATGTTTTATAATTTACCATTTGAACTTATAGGGTTCCCTGTTGCAGATATTTTATTAATTGCTGCAGTGGTATTATCAGTAATTTCTGGTTGTCAATATTTCTATGGAGTTAGAGATATATTATTTCCTAAAAAGAAAGCAAAATAAAAGGATGCAAATGCATCTTTTATTTTGTTTCTTTTTCTTCTTTAGCTTCTTTTTTTGCTACTTTAGGTTTGATATTTTCATTAATTTCTTTTGTGTTTTTCCAAATCATAATATTAATCATCATCAATTCATATGCAATTCTTATAATGATTGGTCCAAATATTAATGTTAATAAAAATGAAACGAAACTAGTTGATATTAAACCAAATGAGAATAATATAACGAATATTGTAAGTGAAATGTATACAACCTTTAAAATAGGTTCGATTAACATTGTTTTAAAATCTAATAAATCTTTTAGTTTTTTTAGATTTTCACTTACTTGTTTATCACTTTTAACAAACATAAAGTAAACCATGATACCTGCTGCAATAGCAATAATAAAAGCAATTATTGTCCAGATAAGGGTTCCGGCAACATTTGCAGCTGCTTTTGTTGTTTCACCAGCTATATAATCGTAATCGTACATTTTTTTAGCTCCTTTCTATTAATATATTAGCAAAAATATAAAATTATTACAAGAATAAATTGTCAAAAAAGAAAGAATTTGATACAATGTAGCTGGTGTAGTAAAAATGATAGAAATAGTAAAAAATAAAAATAATTTGTTAGAAAGTGATATAAATAATGAAGTTACTCGAGTTAAAGCCTTAATAATAACTAGTGATAATAAAATATTATTAGGTCATTCACATTGTGAATATCAATTTCCTGGTGGACATATTGAAGCTGGTGAAGACTTGCTTTTGGGACTTCGTAGGGAACTTAAAGAGGAAACGGGATTAGAGTTTGATACAAGCAACTTAAATCCGTTCGTGGTGAGAAATTCTTATTATAAGGATTATCCAAGTGAAAATGTTAATACTAAAATAGTAATTTATTATTATGTAATAAATGATGATAGAATACCAGATTTAAAAAAAACTAATTATACATTAGAAGAATTAGATGGTAATTTTAGTTTAAGATATATTCCTTTAGAAATAGTTAATGATGTTTTAAAAGAGAATATGGAAATGTCTGGTGATACAAGTGGAATTTCTAGAGAAATGCTTGAAGTATTAGATTGTTTTAATAAAATAAATGTATAAAAATAATAAATCCTTGCCATAAATAATGGGAAAGGATTTATTTTATGGCAAAATATAAAGTTGATATAACAGGTATTAATACTAGTGAGATTGAAGTTTTAAGTAATGAAGAAATGACTAAGTTGTTTGTAGAATATCAAAATGGTAATTTAGATGCTAAAGATAGACTAATTAATGGAAATTTAAAACTTGTTTTAAGTATTCTTAGAACGTTTAATAAAGGTAATGTTAATTTGGATGATTTATTTCAAGTCGGTGTTATTGGGTTAATTAAAGCTATTGATAATTTTGATTTATCTTATGGTCTTAAACTTTCTACTTATGCTGTTCCTTTAATTGTTGGAGAAATTAAAAGATATTTAAGAGATAATACTGCAGTTAGAATTAGTAGAAGTACGAAAGATTTGGCTTATAAAATTATTAAGTTTAAAGAACAATATTTAAGTGATTATGGAGTTGAGGCTCCGGCGAATGTTATTGCAGAAGCTTTAGATATTCCTGAGTATTTAGTGGGTTATGCTATGGATGCCATGAGAGACCCCGCAAGTATTTTTGAACCAATTTATAATGATGGTGGGGATACAATTTATTTATTTGACCAGATAGCTGATGTTAAAGATAAAAATAGTGATAAAGATATGATTATTTCTTTAAGAAGGGCTCTTTTGAAAATTAAAGAAAGAGAGAAAAATATTTTGCTACAAAGATTTATGATTGGTAAAACACAGATGGAAATAGCTGATGAGTTGGGGATTAGTCAAGCACAGGTATCAAGATTAGAGAAAAGTGCAATTGAAAATGTGCGTAAATTAATAAAGTAAAACATATAATTTATGGGGGATATTATGTATTTAAGTGAACTTCAAAATAAAGATATTATTAGTGTTAATACTGGGGCTAATTTAGGAAGAATTGTTGATGCAGAAGTAAATAGCGAAGGAAAAGTAATAAGTTTGGTGGCGGAGAATAAAAAAATATTTAGAAAGATGCTTAAAAATAGTGAGTTTAGTTTTAGTTTTGCAGATATAACTAAAATTGGGGCAGATTGTATACTAGTAAAAAAATAAAAAATGTGATAATCTTATTTATAATTAATTGTTTATAATAATTACCAAAATGATAATTAAATAATTTTATTTATAGTTTACACATTTAAATTAGTCAGACGTGTCTGACTAATTTATAAAGAAAGAATTTATGTTGGGAAAAATAACGAAAATGGTTTGAAAAAAATAAAGTAATGTTACATTGTGTTTTTTGCAATAGTTTTTATGAAAATAATGCAAAACTAGTGATTTTTCGTTAGAAATTTGATACAATAATAGCATGAGAAAGAAAAGTTTATTGATTGCTATTATTATTTTTTTGTTTGATATACTTATTAAATATATAGTTGATAAGTCATTTTATTATGGAATTTTAAAAAGTATTATTCCTAAATTTTTCTATTTAACGAAAGTATATAATGAAGGAGCAGCATGGAGTACGTTTGAAGGAAGCAGGTTTTTACTTATTGGGATTGCAGTAGTATCATTTGTTTTTTTGATGATTTATCAAAAAAACTTCTTGGATAATAGAAGAAACGTAGTAGCATTTAGTCTTGTTTATGGTGGACTTTTAGGTAATTTGCTTGATAGAGTAGTTAATGGTTATGTAATAGATTATTTGAAATTTTATATTGGGGGTTATGAGTATCCAGTATTTAATTTAGCAGATGTTGTATTGGTAATAGGTTTTATCCTTATAATATATGCAATATTTAAGGGAGAAGATAAGTATGGAAGTAATAGTAGATGAAGAAAATATAAGAATAGATAAGTATTTAGCAAGTAAGATAGATTTTAGTAGAGAAACCATAACTAAGATGCTAGCAGAAGAATATATTTTAGTTAATGGTAAAAGTATTAAAGCATCATATAAGGTTAAAGTTGGTGATGTAATATTAATTAAAGATGGTTTTGTTAAAGAAATGACTTTAGAAGCTACTAAAATAGATATTGATATTGTTTATGAAGATGAGTATTTAATGGTTATAAATAAAGATAGTGGGGTTGTTGTTCATCCTGGTGCTGGTAACAATAATAATACATTAGTAAATGGTTTACTTTATTATAATAAAACATTAAGTAAAGGGGAAGAATTTAGACCAGGGGTTGTACATAGATTAGATAAAGATACTAGTGGTTTAATGATTATTGCTAAGGATGATAAAGCTCATGAGTTATTAGCAGATGATTTCAAAAATAAAAGAATTCATAGAGAATATATTGCATTACTAGATGGAGTTTTTCCCCAAGAAAAGGCAGTTATTGATGCTCCGATTGGAAGAAGTAAACAATATTTTGATAAAATGGAAGTATGTAAGGATGGTAAAAAAGCTATAACTAATCTTGAAGTAATAAAAAAATATAAAAATTATACTTTAGTTAGATTAGTTTTAGAAACAGGAAGAACTCATCAAATTAGGGTTCATTTGGCATATATTGGTTATCCAGTTCATAATGATCCAGTTTATTCTAATAAATCTTGTACAGATTTTGGACAATTTTTACATTCTGCATATTTAAGATTTAAACATCCAATAACAGGTGAGTTGTTAGAATTTAATAGTGATTTACCAAAAGAATTTCAAGATTTTATAGATAATTTATAAGTATTTTAAAGAAGTAATAAATGTTAATTAATAAATAAGGTATTGATGTAAGAGGGATGTAACCGAGTACTTTTTTAATATCATGTAGTAAAAGAATTGATGCAAGTAAGAGAAGAATAGAACTTATTAGTGCAAATAAATAATTATGAAAATAATAAAAGAAACATGATGTTGAAAAACATAATAAATAGTTTGTAGCAGTTGAAAATATTAAAGCATCATTAAATAAATGATAATTATTTATTTTAAGTAAGATGGTTACTAATAAAAATAGACTTATTAAGTAAAATAGGTATTCTATCATATGACACCTCTTTACTAAATATATGATTTATTGTACAATATTATGACGAGGAGATGGAAAAATGTCTAATGTATTAATTAGAAAAAGTGACCAAGTAATGATGAGTTTAGTTCATTATTTTGTTACAAAAGAAAATTATGCTCCGATAAATGTTCAAGGAGTTAAAGATGAAATATGGTTAGAAAATTTAAATGGGCCATATAGAATTATTAGAATTAGTTGTAATTCAATTATAAATGAAGAACAATTTGAATTTGATATATTTAAAATGAAACATATAATGAGACAAATTAAGAAGAAAACAATGTCTTTTAAAATAAATGCTTTAAATATATGTTTAGATTTAAGTAAAAAAGTTGATGAAGGTAATATTAAAAATATTGAAACTATTAGAGTTGAAGATATAAAAGATATTTTTAATAGTGAGATTGTAAAGAGCTTTCCTAGTATAAAAAATGAATTGTTAGAAACTGATGATGGTTTAGAATTAATTATTAATGTTACTAATGATATAAATGAAAAAACTGAAAAAGAAAATGAAAAATTTAATGATGTTTTTTCTCCGAAAAGAATTATTTTTACAAATATAATATCTTTAATTTGTATATTAATGTATGTTATTGTAGGTATTTATGGTAATAATTTCTTTAATTTTGATGCTAATGTTTTAGCTAAGTTTGGTGCTAATAATATATTACTTGTTAAAAATGGAGAAATATACAGACTTCTTACTTGTGCATTTTTACATGTTGGTTTAATTCATTTAGTTGTAAATATGTATTCCCTAAGAGTTATTGGACCAAGTGTTGAAAGTTTAATTGGAAAAGGTAAGTTTGTATTTATCTATTTAATTAGTGCCATTAGTGCTAGTTTAATGTCTTTAGTATTCGTGGATTCTAATATTGTATCTGTTGGTGCTAGTGGAGCAATATTTGGTTTAATGGGAGCTTTACTTTATTTTGGTTACCATTATAGATTATATTTAAATGATGCAATTAAAACTCAAATTATTCCAGTTATATTATTTAATTTAATTATTGGATTTATGATGCCTGGTATTGATAATGGTGCTCATATTGGTGGTTTAATTGGTGGTTATTTAGCTACAATGGCGATTGGTATAAAAAATAAGTCTGAGAAAAAAGATATGATTAATGGTTGGATTGTATTAATTTTATATTTAGCTTTCTTGAGTTACATTGTATTTTTTGTAAAATAATATAAAAAAAA
>ULXZ01009761.1_pt1 | contig 41837 bp, 42 predicted proteins | sample 1961701 | NCBI WGS metagenome assembly ULXZ01 (sample SAMEA4835850, study PRJEB28245) | human gut metagenome | biome: gut microbiome; material: fecal sample | place: Denmark | collected 2008 | reverse complement strand
CATTATCACTAATAGTATTATGGACAAATGATTATCATCATCTTTTTTATAAACATTATTCCATCAATATAAATGAAGGTGTCCCTGGTAGTTATATGATTGTTCACAATATTTATTCATATTCATTATTATTGCTTGGGGTTTTCCAAATGATAAAAGCAACTTCGAAAAATTCAGGTTTCTTTTCAAAGCAATCTTTATTGCTTATCCTAGGAATCAGTATTCCTTTGGTAACTAATATATTAGGAACTTTTAAGATACTTCCTATGACTGTTTATATAACTCCTATTTCCTTTGCACTTACTATGATCTGCTTTGCATTTGCAATTTTTAAATTTCAATTCTTAGGAATTGCTCCAATTGCAGTTCAAATAATTGCAAATAGGATTTCCGATAGTTATCTTGTATTAGATGACTATTTAGTTATGTCAGATTTCAATGAGACTTTTTTAAAAACTTTCAGGTTGCATGATTATGACATTAGAGGAAAAGATATTTTTACATTTTTTAAAGAACATAAAAAATATAAAGTAAACGTAAAGAGATTTCAAAACGCTATTCAAAAAGCTATGGCTTCTAATGAAACTGTTTCTTTTGAAATTCACATAGAATCACTAGACAAATATTTTAAAATCGAAATTTCAACTTTATATAACAATGATATTTTTCTAGGTACTTTATTACTATTTAAGGATATTACTCAGCATAAATTAGATATGCAAGCTCTTAAAGATAACCAAGATATTTTAATTGAGAGGGAACGTTTGGCTTCTCTTGGTCAATTGATTGGTGGTATTGCTCATAACTTAAAATCTCCTATAATGTCAATTTCGGGAGCTACAGAGGGTCTTACAGATTTAATTAAAGAATATGAGGAGTCTATAGTTGACAAAGATGTTACTATTGATGACCATTTGGCTATTGCAAACGATATGAAGGATTGGATTTCTAAGATAAAATCATATTTAGAATATATGTCAGATATTATTACAGCTGTTAAAGGTCAAGCTGTTGCCTTATCTGAAAATACTGTTGATTCATTTACGGTTGAGGAACTTACTAAAAGAGTTGACATTCTTATGAAACATGAGTTGAAAAAAGCCTTAATTACTTTGAATTTAGACCTTAAAGTTCCTACTTCCCTTATGATTCATGGCAATATAAATGGTTTGGTTCAAGTTATAAATAATATGATATCAAATGCAATTCAGGCCTATAAAGGTAAAGAGGGGCAAACAATAGATTTAATTATAACTCAAGAAAAAAATGATGTTATTGTTTCTGTTAGAGATTATGCTGGCGGTCTTCCTAAAGAAGTTCAAGAGAAACTATTTAAAGAAATGATAACAACTAAAGGCAAAGATGGAACTGGAATTGGCTTATTTATGTCATATTCAAATATACGTGCACATTTTAATGGAGATATTACATATTCTACAGAAGAAGGAAAAGGCACAATATTTAATATTATATTACCACAATAGTTAAAATAGAACTGTAATGTAAGTAAAATTTTACTTTTATTACAGTTTTTTTCATTTTTTTCATCTTTCTTATTGATTTTTTCCCCACTTTATAATATAGTATTGTTTAATACAGAGGTGATATTATGAGAAAGCATATTCAATCTAATACCACTACAGGATATAAAATAATAGCAGTTGATGATGATAGCGGTGTATTAGATTCTTTATCTGTCCTTTTGAATAGAAATGGTTATAACTTTGTAGGAATAACTGATCCAATTCAAGCAATAGAACGTGTAAAAAAAGAACATTTTGATTTAATGCTATTAGACTTTATGATGACACCTATTCATGGAGATAAAGTTGTTGAGGAAATAAGGAAATTTAATAAAGAACTTTACATTTTATTACTAACAGGACACAAAGATTTAGCTCCACCATTAGAGACTATAAGAAAATTGGATATACAATGTTATTGTGAAAAAAGCGATAAATTTGACCAATTGCTTCTATTAGTTGAGGCTGCAATAAAATCTGTTGAACAATTAAATGAAATAAATCGTATAAATAATGAATTATCAGATGCTTACAGTGATCTGGAAAAGGCATATTTAGACATGGTTGAAACACTTAGATTTACAGTTGAAGCAAAAGACCCTTATACTAGAGGTCATTCAGATAGAGTATCTGCATACTCTGTTTTAATTGGTCAGCATCTTGGTTTATCTGACTCTGATATTAATACTTTAAAAATTGGTGGCTTATTTCATGATATCGGCAAAATAGGAATTCCAGACAGCATATTGCTTAAAGATAGCAAACTTACAGATGATGAATATTCTGAAATTAAAAATCATCCATCTATTGGTGCACATATTTTATGCAATGCAAAAGTATTTCAAGATATTATACCTATTGTAAAACATCATCACGAAAGATATGATGGAAAAGGATATCCTTCTCAACTAGCTGGTGAAGATATTCCATATTTCGCCAGAATAGCTGCTGTTGCTGATACATTTGATGCTATGACATCCAAAAGAACATATAGAGATGCTTTACCCTTAGAGGTAGTCAAAGCAGAAATAGAAAGGTGCGCCGGAACACAGTTTGACCCTAAAATTGCTAAAGTATTCTTAGATATTTTGAATAAAAATTATGAAGAAATACAAAAAATTCAAGAACAATATAGGTAAATATGGACAAATAAATGTCCGTATTTTATTTATATTATCAGTTTTTTTAGATTTTCATTGATAATTGTGCTTTTTTCCTATCTTCATCTATTCCTATTATTTTTACTTTTACTACATCTCCCACAGATACTACATCTGAAGGATTTTTTACAAAACTATTGCTTAATTGTGAAATATGTACTAGTCCATCATGTTTCACTCCAACATCTACAAATGCGCCAAAATCTGTTACATTTCTTACAGTTCCTGTTAGTATCATTCCTTCTTTTAAATCTTCAAATTTCAATACATCTGCCCTTAATACTGGTTTTGGCATATCTTCTCTTGGGTCTCGTCCTGGTTTTGAAATCTCTTGCATAATATCTTTTAATGTTATTTCCCCCACATTTAGCTCTTCTGCTGTTTCCTGCGTTTTTATTTCTGATAATTTATTTTTTATTATAATTAACTTTTCTTTATTTAATAAATCTTCTTTTTTAAAGCCGATTATATTTAATAGTTGTTCTGCAACTTCATAGCTTTCTGGATGAACAGCTGTTATTTCTAATGGATTTTTTCCATCAAATACTCTCATAAAACCTGCACATTGTTGAAATGTTGCTTTTCCCAATTTTGGAACCTTTAGTAATTCCTTTCTTTCTTTTATCTTTCCATTTTCGTCTCTATATTTTACAATATTGCTTGCTAATGTTTTATTAATTCCAGATACATAAGACAATAAAGAAGGTGTTGCTGTGTTTACATCTACTCCAACTTTATTAACTGCGTCTTCTACTACTCCTGTTAAACTCTCTGATAATTTCTTTTGATCAACATCATGTTGATACTGACCCACACCTATTGATTTTGGATCTATTTTTACAAGCTCTGCCAGTGGATCTTGTAATCTTCTTGCTATCGAAATTGCTCCTCTTAAAGATACATTTATATCCGGATATTCTTCTGTTGCAAGTTTTGATGCAGAATATACAGATGCTCCTGCTTCACTTACTATAGCATAATGAACATTGCTTAACTCCTTTATCATATCTGACACAAAGTTTTCTGATTCTCTTGATGCTGTTCCATTTCCTATTGCAATAATGTTAACATTGTATTCTTTTATTAGTGCTATTAATTCTTTTTTAGCTCCTTCTACATCATTTTGTGGTTCTGTTGGATACACAGTTGTTGTAGCAAGTAGTTTTCCGGTTTCATCTATTACCGCAATTTTACAGCCTGTTCTATATGCTGGGTCAAACCCCATTACAGTTAGCCCCTTTAGCGGTGCTGCTAGCAATAATGGTTTTGCATTTTTTCCAAATACTTTTATAGCCTGCGTTTCTGCCTTTTCTGTTAAGTCAGAGCGTATCTCTCTTTCTATTGATGGCTCTATTAGTCTTTTAAAGCTATCTTCTATTGTTTCTTCTAACATTTTAGTATATTGCGTAGAACCTTTTATAATATCTTTATTAATCATTTCTAAAATAGTAGTTTCTGGTTTTTCCATTTTAACTTTTAAAAATTCTTCTTTTTCTCCGCGATTTATAGCCAAGATTCTGTGACTAGGTATTCTGTTTACTTTTTCATTAAAATTATAATACATATCATATGCCGATTTTTCTTCTTTTGTGCCTTTAACCATTATTATTCCTTCTCTATAGCACATTCTTTTAATTTGTTTTCTATAATTAGGATTATCTGATATATTTTCTGCAATTATATCTTTTGCGCCTTGAATTGCCTCTTCTACGTTTAAAACTCCTTTTTCTTCATCTATAAATTCTTTTGCAATTTCTTCTATATTTCTTTTATCATTTTGTTCAAATATTATTTGCGCCAATGGTTCTAGTCCTTTAGCCTTAGCTATTGTTGCTCTTGTCTTCTTTTTTTGTTTATATGGTCTATATATGTCTTCCACTTCTGAAAGTGTTTTGGCATTTTCCAATGATTGCACTATTTCATCTGTAAGTTTCCCCTGTCCATCTATTGATTTAATTACTTCTTGTTTTCTTTCTTCTAAGTTTCTTAAATATTTAAGTCGTTCATCTAAATCTCTAAGTGTCTCGTCACTTAAACCACCTGTAACTTCTTTTCTATAACGTGCTATAAATGGGATAGTATTACCATCATCTATTAATTTTATAGTATTGGTAACTTGCTCCTCTTTTACATTTAATTCATCTGCTATTATTTGAATAATTTTATTCATCTTTTTTGCTCCTTTTTACATTTTTCGAGTTTTTTCTTACTACTTTACTTGATTTTTTCATATACTTAATATATCATAATATTATAAAAAAGGAAAGGAGATTTTATATATGAATTTATCAAGTTTTAGAGCAAGAGCTCGTGAAAAACTATCTGGAAAATGGGGAAAAGCAGCTTGTATAACTCTTGCATATATGGCTATAAATTTTATTTTTAATACCATTTTAAGCTATTCATTCAATGGCCTTAATACTATACTTTCTATTGGTTTTGCTATTATAAATGTTCCTTTAGCATATGGTTTATTAATCCAATTTGTAAAGCTTTATAATGGCGAAGATACATCAGCATTTAACTTTTTTACATTAGGATTTAATAATTTTGCTAGAGCTTGGAAAGTAGCTCTTAATGTGTTTTTAAAATTATTAGTTCCATTTATACTTTTAATAATCTCTTCAATACTTCTTACTTCATTAGGTATAGTCTTTTACTGGACTCAGCCTGCAAACCTTACTGTATTGGTCATTTGTTTAGCTATTATTTGCCCAGTTTCTTTAATATGGCTTATAGTAAAATCATACTACTATATAATGTCTGATGTGATATCTATTGAAGAAACTGAATTACAACCAAAAGATGCAGTTGCAAAATCAAAAGAACTAATGACAAATAACCGTTGGAAATTCTTTATACTTGATTTAAGCTTTATTGGTTGGGCTCTATTAGCATCTTTAACCTTTGGTATAGGTATGCTTTGGTTGTTACCATATATTCAATTAACTCATATAGCATTTTATAAACATATATCTAAAAAAGAGGATGTTATTTAATTAACATCCTTTTAATATACATAATTTTGTGGATCATATCTTACTCCATTTACTCTTACCTCTAAGTGTAAATGATTTCCTGTTGACCTTCCTGTTGTTCCAACTTTTGCAATTACTTCTCCCTGACTTACGCTTTGCCCTGTTGATACTAATATTTGACTACAATGTGCATATGCTGTTTGAACTCCATTTCCATGTGATATTACTACCAAATATCCATAATCATCTAACCAACCTGCTGTTGTTACAGTTCCAGATGCTGCTGCCATTATAGGTGTCCCTCCTGGTGCTCCAATATCAAGTCCTCCATGATTGTTTCTTGTTCTTGGTCCAAATCTTGAGGTTATTATTCCAGATATAGGTTGTATTAAACTAATTCCTATATCAACTTTTGCATTTGAATTTCCAGAAGCATATCCTGCAACACTTGCGTATACTATCTGTGGTGGCGGTTCTACATATAATTTAGCCACACATTTTTCAACATCTGTGAATTCTTTTAATTCTGTCTCGTATTTTTCTACAATTCCTAACTCTTCTTTGTTATCACTATCTTTTTCCTTTAATTCCGCAATAACTTTTTCTGCCTCATTAAATGTCGCCACATAAGCCTTTTCCTCTTTATCATCTGTTATTGCGTAATATTTATAATATGCTGTCCCATCTTCTATAGCCTTTGCATAAATTTCTTCGTCGTTACAATTTACATTTTTCTTTAATAGGCAAAGCTTATATTCTGGCATTTGGTCAACTTGAATAAATGCAACATTTGATTGTTCTTCTGCATTTATATATTTATTTATCTTTTTTTGCATATTACTTTTGTTATCTGTATATCCAACAAATTCCCCATTTAATGTTACTGCATATGTCGGTTTGTAGTAAAAAAACACAATACTACCAATAAAAATAACCGCTAATGCCACTAAAACAAGAATTTTTATTGTTTTTCTTGAGTATATAGCTACATTTTTTAGTATATTAATAATAAACACTCTCCTATCATTATAATCTGTATTATTTTATACCATTTTTATTTATTTTACAATAACAACTTCAACTTGAATTCTTTCTTTTACGTGCTTACATAGTGTTTTACTGTCTTTTCCTCATTTTTATACTGTTTTTCTTCCATTTTTATTCAATTTATTGTATAAAATGAATATTTAATGTTCATAATATCTTTATATTACTTATGAAAGGAAGGGTGAAAATGCCAAATTTAAGTCAAGTAGAATTACAGAATTTAAGACATTTGATAGGAGCACACGAAACATCTTATCAAAAACTAAACACATATGCTTCACAAGCAGTAGACCCACAAATTAAGCAAATTTTTACAAAATCAGCTCAAGATGCATTAAATACTAAACAAAAATTAATGTCATTTTTAAATGGATAGGAGGATTTTTTAATGGATGAAAAAACAATGGTTAACGACGTCTTAGACGGAGTAAAAGCAAGTCTTACAACATATCAAGGAGTCATTTCAGAAGCAGAAAATATGCAATTAAGACAAACTATACAACAAATACGCAATAGTGATGAAAGCTTTCAGTATGAGCTATTTAAAATAGCACAAAACAAAGGCTATTACAAACCTGCTCAACCAGCAACAATAACAGAAATACAAACAGTAAAAACAGAACTTCTCAATTAGGAACAGTCCCTAATTGTTCCATTTGCACAATTTTGGACATCCTTGTTTAAGAGCAGTCATTCTGTGTACTGAACTGCTCTTATTTACATATAACTCAATTTGTTATTCTATTATTTCTAATTCCGCAAATTTTGCCATTAACCTTTTATGTCCTACTTTATCAAACTGTATGTCTAACTTATAATCTTCGCCTTCTTGTTCTATTTTATTTATGGTTCCTTCTCCAAATTTTTTATGATAGATTCTTTGTCCTTCTTTATATTTAGTTATATCCACTTGTCTACCACTTGCCTTTTTATTTAATGAATTTAAAAAGCTCTCTGCCGTTCTAAACTGAAATGCCCCCACTTTTTCTTTAACTTCCGGTATTTTCTCTACATTGTCAAATTTATATGTTTTAACTTTTCCTGCATAATTTGTTCCATATTCCCAACCATAATTTGAGTCTTTAAATGAATTATTATCTTCATTGTCTATTTCTTCATAACCGTCTAATAAATCTTTTGGTATTTCTTTTAAAAATCTTGACATCTGGTTGTAGCTTGTAGAACCAAATATTGTTCTTCTTCTTGCACAAGTCAAATATAAATACTGCATTGCTCTGGTTATTCCAACATAGAATAATCGCCTTTCTTCTTCTAATTCTTTAATTTCTCCTATTGATTTATATCCTGGAAATATTCCTTCTTCCATTCCTACTAAAAATACCACTGGAAATTCTAGCCCTTTTGCACTGTGCAAAGTCATTAAAGTAACGGTATCTTCGCTTTCTTCCATATTATCTATGTCGCTTGTTAGACTTATACTTTCTAAAAATTCTGCCAATGTGTTTTCTGCCATTTGCTCCTCGAACTCTATTGCTACTGTTAAAAATTCCTCCAAGTTTTGTATTCTACTTTCCGCTTCAATTGTATTTTCATTTTCTAATGCTTTTACATATCCTGTTTTATTTAATGTCAATTTTATTAGCTCTGATATAGGAATTTGGTTTACTTGCTTTCTTAGCTCTTCTATTACTTCCACAAATTGTATGCTATTTGCCTTTACCCTATTTAGCTCATATTGTTCTGCATATTTTATTATTTCATACATTGACTTACCTGTTTTATCAGATATATCTTGTATATTATCTAGGCTTGTTTTTCCTATGCCTCTTTTAGGTTCATTTATAATTCTTTTTAGTGATAAATTATCTGAAGTATTAAATATTAATCTTAAATATGCAATTATATCTTTTATTTCTTTTCTTTCATAGAATTTTAGTCCTCCAATAATTTTGTATGGAATATTTTCTCGTCTGAATATATCTTCTATTGCCCTTGATTGTGAATTCATTCTGTACAATATTACAAAATCAGATAATTTTAAATATTCTTCCATTTTAAGCATATTTATTTGCTTTACTATGTATGATGCTTCATCATATTCGTCTTCTGCTTTATAGATACAAGGTAGTTTTCCTTCTTCATTTTCTGTCCATAATTTTTTATCATATTTGTTTTCATTGTTTTTTATAACTGCATTTGCTGCTTTTAATATATTACCTGTACATCTATAATTTTGCTCTAGTTTTACTATTTTACTACCCGGAAAGTCTTTTTCAAAGTTTAGTATGTTTGTAATATCTGCTCCCCTAAATGAATATATCCCTTGGTCATTATCGCCTACAACTGTTATATTTCCATATTTTGAGGCTAATATAGATACTAACATAAATTGTGCTTTGTTTGTATCTTGATATTCGTCTACAAGTACATATTTAAATTTTTCTGTATAATATTCCAAAACATCCGGATTTTCTGTTAATATTTTAATTGTGTAGTTTATAATATCATCAAAATCTAGTGCATTGTTTTCTTTCAATTTTTTTTGGTATAATTCATATACTTCGCCTATTTTTTCTTTTCTAAAGTCTCCATTATATTTTACTTGATATGCTTTTGGTTCTAACATATCATTTTTTCCGTTACTTATTTCAGATAATACACTTCTATCTGTAAAAAGCTTATCATCTAATCCTATTGATTTTATACATTCTTTTACTAATGTTCTTTGATCTGTCGAATCAAAAATCAAGAATGTAGTGTCAAACCCTATTCTATCTATGAATCTTCTTAATATACGTACACAAATAGAGTGGAATGTTCCTAGCCACATTTCTTGAGATGCTTCGCCCACTAGTTTTTCTACTCTTTGTTTCATTTCGTTTGCCGCTTTATTTGTAAATGTTATTGATAGTATATTCCATGGTTTAACATTTTTTTCTGACAATAGATATGCAATTTTATGTGTTAACACTTTTGTCTTTCCGCTTCCTGCTCCCGCTATAACTAGGCATGGTCCTTCTGTTGCTAAGACTGCTTCTTTTTGTTTATCATTTAATCCTTCTATTAGATTCTGCATTTTTGTTTATATTCCTTTCTTAGAATTATTGTCTATCAGCATTTCTAAACATTGCTTTATTTCTTCTGCACATTGTTTATATGTTTCTATATTGCACCCCCATGGGTCTTTTATGTCCATATTTTTTCCTTCTTTTCCAATTCCAACATATTCTTTCAATGTATATACCTTACCAGTTAATTCAGGATACATATTTAGCACTATCTGCTTATGAGATACTGTTGCACACAATATTAAATCCATCTGCTCAATTTTTGTTTCTTTAATATTTGTTGCTCTATGATTATTCATATCAACACCATATTCTTTCATTACATCTATTGCACTATATGTTGCTGGTTCTCCACTATCTGCATATATTCCGCAAGAATATACTTCTACATTATCTTTTTCTTTTATCATTTTTTCAAGCATATGATGTGCCATTGCACTTCTACATGTATTTCCTGTGCATACAAACATTATTTTCAATTGCTTCACTTCCTATCTTTTTCTTTAGTATTAATATTATAACATTTATATTTTTTATTTTTCAACATATTAGGTAATATTTAATGCTATTATCCCCAATAATAATCCACAAATGTTACCAATTGCTGTCATTCTACCACTATATAACTTATTTGCTTCTGGTGTTAGCTCTCCCGAAACTACATAAATCATTGCTCCTGCTGCAAATGCTAAGCATAGCGCAATTATAGCTTGCGATATTGAACCTATTAATCCACCAAAAAAGGCACCTACTCCTGTAGTTATTCCAGATAAAATTACGTAAAAAACTACTCGTATTTGGTTCATACCACCATTTTTCATTGGTACTGCCATAGAAATTCCTTCTGGTTGATACAAAAATAGGCAGTTTAACCTTTTATTTAAGACTAATCTAATATTTAACATTAAATTAGCCTTATGTTTTTTCTTTTAAGTTATTTAATTGTTTAAAATTGAAATATAAATCTACATGTTTATCTTGATGTATCTCAATTCTATTAATAATTACTTTCATAAATTCTGGTGTTAGTTCTTTTAACTCTAGAAATTCTTGTACAACACTTTTTATCTTCTCAGTATTATCTTGTTTTGATTCTTCTTTTTGCTGTTTAATCTCTAGGTATTTGTTTTCTTTTTCCCCTATTTCATTCTTAAATTTCTTCAATAATCTTTCATACATTTCTTCACTTATCTTATTGTTTAATTTGTCTACATACATTTGGTCAATATTATTATTTATCAATTTTATCTCGTTTCTTAGTTTTATAAGTATTTTTCCATAATCATATTTTGTCATTCCATTTTTCACTTCTAATTCTACTTTTTCACTATCTATTTTTTGAAATAAATTTTTTATATAGTTAATTATAGTCTCTTCTAAATTAGAATAGCTAAAACCATGTGATGTGCAAAGTTTTAACTTTGAATTTCTGCGATAATTATTACATACCATATAATAATTTCCATTCTTTTTTCCTCTTACTCCTATTTTATGTTTGCATTCATAACAAAAAAGTAAACCATCTAGCAAAAAGGTATTTTTCTTTTCATTTCTATTGTAGTTTTGAACTATTACAATTTTTTGCACAGTATCAAATATTTTTTTATCTATTATTGCATCATGTGTATTTTCTACAGCTATCCATTTTTCTTCTGGATTTGGTCTAATTTTTCTATTTTTATAACTTATTCTACTTCTTTTATTTTGCACTGTTGTGCCTATATAAACCTTATTTTTTAATATATTTTTTACTGTTTTATTTTCCCAAAATGAATCTTTATTATATCTTGATTTATTTGCTGTTGGAATATTGCTATTGTTTAAGTAATCTCTTATTGCCCCAACTTGGTTCCCATTAGCTGCCATATTAAAGATGGTTCTTACTATTTTTGCCTCTGGTTCATAAATTATTAACTTATTTTTGTCAGTTGAATCTTTTATGTATCCAAGTGGCGTTTTTCCTCCTACCCATTTCCCCTGTTTTTGCATTGTGTGAAGTGCTGTTCTAATTTTTTTTGATAAGTCTTTTGAATACATATCATTTAATATTGATTTAAAAGGTGCAATATCATTATTTCCATTTGATGTTTCAAAAGTATCTATACCATCAGTTAGAGAAACATATCTAACATTGTTTTCAGGAAACCATTTTTCGATATATTCTCCTGTTTCTATGTAATCACGGCCTAAACGGGACAAGTCTTTTGTTACAACCATATTAACTTTTCCTAAATTGATATCTTTAATCATTCGCTGAAAGGCTGGTCTATTAAAGTTTGTTCCTGTAAAACCTTGATCTATATATGTATCTATTAATTGGTACTTCCATCCTAATTTATGCACATATTCTGTTAGTAACATTCTTTGATTTTTTATACTTTCACTTTCGTCATAGCCTCTATCTACGTCTTCTTTTGATAGCCTTATATAAATTGCTACCTTGTATATTGTTTTTTCTATTTGTTCAAGCATCTTTTCTCCCTTATATGCTGTTAATAACAAAAGCGGACATTAAAACATTGGCACTTATTAGAACATTTTAAAGTCCGCGTATTTGTATCTAATTTCTATTATATTTTATTTAGAACAAATTTTTAATGCCCAAAAGTATTTTTTTTAAGGTATTAATTATTAAATATTTTATTAATCTTTCTAACTCTTCACCCTTTTCGTCGAAGTACATATTAATTTTGAAAGTTTTACTCATATTAATTCACTCTCCCTATACTATATATACATCCGTTTTCTTACAAAAATTCTTCCTTATATTAAAATTTATTTTTGATTTTTTAAATATGTCCACATCTGTTCATAAATAGTTTAAGGGTAGGTATACCATATCTTTCGATATCGCATACCTACCCTTGTTAGTAAAATATATCATCCATTTTGTTCAAAACATTGGTATTGCTGACTTTTATAATTATAAAAAATGTCCAATTCTGGAGTTTGTTTTGTTCGAAAATTTGGACATTTTTAGCTTATACGTAATTTCATAAAAAGTAATGAAATATTTTGTTTTTATGTAATATTCTTACAAAAATTTTTTATTTTAAAATTAAGAGCGAATTACAAAATTCACATTTTAAAATTTAGTTTTAGCAACAATAATTGTAATTTATTGATATGAACAAAAGCTTTTACGTTATCATTTTATATTTCATCATCTAAATCTGCAAAATGTATTAACTTTAATATAATTAATGCAAAATTATAAGATAACCATTGTATATCCAAACGATTGCCTGCAAAATATGTATTTCCGTTATACTCTGGGAATCTAAAATACTCAACATTACCCCCTTCAATATAATTACAGAACTTTTCACAAAATAAATTCACATCATCCATATACTTATCATTAATATCATATACCGAATATAAAAAATTAGATAATTCCTCTAAATCATGTGTTTTAAATATTTTTCCAGTTTTCTTTAATAATAAATATTTTAATCCAAGTTCTACTGCATGTCTAGCAACATAAATTGTAATTATTGAATTTGGTAATAGAGTTATAAGTTTATCAAATCCATATATATATTCTAACCAATAATATTTCCATAATAATATTCTATCTTCTTTTTTAAAATTTTTTTCTGTACCATTGAATACATTTATATATTTCATAACATCTTCAATTTTTTCTACAGATGATAAACTAGTCTTTCTAGAATTTTTAGCTAAATACTTACTATCAACCTCATTAAATATTGGTGATTTATCATAATTTATATGAGCTACTGCAAAAGTTCCATCAAGTTGTAAACCATCTTTATAACTTAATTCATTTTCAAATGTCTTAAAAATATTCATTTTAAATATCATCTCCACAAATTACTATTTGTCTTCTCCATATTTTTTATTAATTGCTGTACTCTATCTTTAAACATTTCATTTTTTGTCAACTCAATTAAAATGTCATTATTTTACAGTATCTTTTAAAAAAAGTCTTATATTCCTTATCTTCATATATCTTTTTTATATGTTGATTAATTGCAGATGTTGATACACCATATAATACTGATAACATTTTTTGAGTTAACCAAATATTTTCATCTTCATATCTAGGTTCTACTCCATTTTGTCCAGCAGCTGCTACATATGTTAAATACTCAGCAGCACTTGAACGAGTTAATTTATCTGCTTTTTTTCTATTATCATATTTCATTTATTATTCTTTCTCAACAACTTAATATTATATTTATCAATTTTATCTCGTTTTTTAGCTTTTGAATATCTGTATTATAGTCATTCAATAAATCTTTATTATATATAAAATTATTTAATATTTTATCATAATATTTAAAGCTTTTTCATAAACTTACAAAATTTATTTTTCTCAATTTTATATCAAACATTTGTTTTTGTCAATACTTAAAAATAAATTTCAAAGTTTTTTTCAAACTCTGAAATTTAAGTATTTATATTAAATTCAAATTGCCTTATCACGCATACTGTCTACTTTGGAATATTCCTTCTGGGATATCATGTAAGCATATTGCTATTGCAAGTGATAGTCCTAGTTTTATTGATGCTTCAAATCCCGAGCCAATCGCTAACCCTTCCGGGAAGTTATGCAATGCTAATCCTATACTTACTATTATTCCTGTTTTTAGCAATGTATTTTTATTGTCTTTAAATTTAATTTTATTATTAAATTTTTTATCTACTAATATATCACATACTATCATTGTAACTATTCCAAACATTATTCCTATAAATATGTTTACTATGCCAGTTAAATTAAAGGCCTCTGGTATTAACTCAAAACATACTATCGAAATCATAAGTCCGGATGCAAATGCTAAAACAAAACTTAAAAATTTCTTTGATGTATTTTTAAAGGTAACTCCTATTATTCCTCCTATTGTAGTTCCAAATGTGCCAAAGAAAAGTCCTATTAATGTTGTTTTTAGCAGATTGTTCATTTATAATCTCCCTTCTAAAGGCATTAAATAGATAGTATTCTACTTTAACCTTTTACAAATTATTTTATTACTAATATATTGAAGAAAAATTATAAAAATTACATATAATATTTTTATTTAGTATATGGTAATGTTTCATATCCTTCCCAGTTTGCTAAATGTCTTGCTAATATTACACAATCTTTTGGATTTAAATTTCCACTGCAATCTACATCTGCATTTAAATTTCCTTGCTCTGTTAATTCATATCCTTCCCAATGTGCTAAATATCTTTCTAAATGAGTAACGTCTTCTTCGTTAACTATTCCATCACAGTTTACATCTCCATATAATCTTGTTTCTGAGTATGGTAATACTTCATATCCTTCCCAATTTGCCAAATGCCTTGTTAAAATTAGACGGTCTCTATTGTTTACTTTTCCATTACAATCTACGTCTGCATTTAAAGCTCCTTGCTCTGTTAATTCGTATTCTGGCCAATTTGCTAAATATCTTGTTAAATATTCTACATCTGCATTATCAACTACTCCATCACAATTTACGTCCCCATATAGTACTGAAGTTGATGGTTTTACTGGTAATGTTTCATATCCTGCCATTCCTTCTATATGTCTCAATATTATCAATGCATCAGCATCATCTATTTTTTTATCTTCATTAACATCTGCATTTACTCTTCCTTGTGGTGTTAGTGGATATCCTTCCATTTCTAATAAACTATTTTGTAAATATTCTACGTCTGCTTTATCAACTATTTTGTCACAGTTTACATCTCCATATAATACTGATAATATTGGTTTAAATGGTAATGTTTCATATCCTGGCCAATTTGCTAAATGTCTTGCTAATATCATACCATCTCTATTGTTTACTTTGCCATCATTATCTAAGTCTGCATTTATCCATCCTTGCTCTGTTAATTCGTATCCTGGCCAATTTGCCAAATGTCTTAGTAGATATGTTTCATCTTCTTCGTTAACCATTCCATCACAGTTTACATCTCCATGAAGCAATGAATTTAAATTTCCTTCTGGTATTTCTGCTTTTTGTATTTGAATTGGTTGTCCTATAGATACTAATTCAAACTCCTTTGTTCCATTACTTTCTTTTGATTTTATTACTGCTGTATTTTGGTATATATCTATTTTACTAGTATCTTGTATATCAAATAATGAATTAACTAAAAAGCAATATGTGTATGTTGTTGTATAAATCCCATTACTATATGATATATTAGGAATGTCTATGCAATTTACACTATTATATTTCTTTCCTGCTTTTGGTAATTCAGTTATACTTTCTAAGAATTTTTTCAACTCTATTTCAGAAATTTTTTCCAAATATTCTCCCATTCCAACTACATTTATTTCTTTATCTTCTAGATTTATATATAGTGTTGTTAGCAATTCACCATTAGGTTTATATATTTCAAAGTCTAATATTGTATCTTGTTGTGAATAATTTTTTATAATTAATTCGTCTTCAAAAATAGATTCTTTTGAATTACTATCTTCTTTACTATTTTGGTCGCATAAAATATTTTTCTTTAAATTATATATTTTATAGTTTAATGGTAATTCTCCTTCTTTTTCAACATCGTTTCTTCTTACTGACACAAATAATTTTGCATCATTGTCCTTAATTTGCATTTTAGATATCAATATGCTAATGTTGTCTGTTATCTGTATAGGTTGATAAGATATTGTTATATCTCTGTCAGATAATATTTTATCTTTCTTATCTGTCTCTGTAGATTGTGTAATCCAATCTTTTATCATGAAAAATACGTTATCGTATCCCTTTGTTGTTGCATATATGTTTCCTCCTCCAAGTGCTAATACAGCACACGCTGCAACTGATAATATAATTTTTAGTGCTTTTCCTTTTTTCTTTGGTTTTTGTTGTTTTTCTTCGTTTATAGTTTCATTAATATTTTCTTCCATTTTTTCTCCTCCTATTATTTTTAGTTGATTTTCAAATAGTTCATCAATTTTATGTGGTATTTTTCCATCCTTAATATTAGATTTTATATATAAATCTTTCTCTTTATCACTAACCATTTACTTCCCTCCTTTCTCGTACTAACATTTCATATAACTTTTCTCTTGCTACTGCTAACCTTGATTTTACAGTTCCTTCTGGTATATCCAGTGTTTGTGCAATTTCTTTAATTGATAAATCATCATAATAGTACAATGTAGCAGTGAGCCTTAGCTCTGGTTTTATTTGTTCTAGAAGCTGAACAAATGAATCTTCACAATCATAAACATCCTCTTTTGTTTCTTCATAACTTTCTGCCATTTTTGATGTTATATCTATTACTTTTTTGTTTTTATTTATTAAATCATAACAGCAGTTAATTATTATTCTTCTGCTCCAGGAATTAAATGCTTCTTTACTTTCTAATTTACCTATGTTTTGGTACATTCGTATTAGTGCATTTTGTAGAGCATCATAAGCATCATCTTCATTTTTTAGTATTATCATAGTTGTTTTGTACATTACCTCTTTATTTTGCATTATCACTCTGCTGAATGCTTCTTTATCTCCTTTTATGGCTCTTTCTATATCTACCATTTTTCTTCCTCCTATTAATAAGACTTTTGCCTTTGTGTTTTAGTTCATTTTTTTTATTATATATCTTTTATCTTATTAATTGCAATCTAATTATCTTTTTTAGAAAAAAAACCTAATAGCTTAAATAGCCATTAGGTTTCTGTTGTATAATTATTTTATTTATTCAATTTTTTGTTTATCTCTGTTGTATTTTTACATATTACAAGTTTGACTAGTAATAGTTCATATATAACTCTGGTTAATACATTGCCTATAACTAATGTTAATAAAAATGCTAAAAAACTTATTGATATTAATCCAAATGATGACAATGTAACAAATAAAGCAACTATAATATACAGTATTTTTAATACGTTTTCTATCATCATTTTTTTAAATGTAAGAAAATCATACAACCATCCTAGAAATCCTGTAAATTTTCCTTCATTTTTTTTGCTCAAAAATGTAAAATATAATACTATTCCTCCAATTATTGCAAGTATTACTGATACAATTGTCCATATACCACTAGCTACAAACTTTGGTGAAGAATCTAATATTGTTGAACTCACACCGTAACTATTATACATTTCAAACTCCCCCTTTCTTTTTCTTACATATTACAACAAAAAATTCCATTTTTCAATCTTTTTTATATTTCTTTAAAATGGATGATTAAAATTGTTTATTTAAACATTAAGTTTAACTAGCAATCATTTGTACTTTTTAATTTTTCTGCTCTATCTGCGGCAATTAGATTATCTATCATTTCATCTAGGTTTCCATTCAAAAAGTCCTCTATTTGATAAATAGACATTCCTATTCTATGGTCTGTTATACGTCCTTGTGGATAGTTGTATGTTCTTATCTTTTCACTTCTATCTCCACTACCTACTTGTGTTTTTCTTTCATTTGCTAACTTAGCGTCTCTTTCTTGTTTTTCTTTTTCATATAAACGTGATCTCAACATTCTCATGGCATATTCTCTATTTTGAACTTGTGATCTTTCTGTTTGACATTCTGCAACCATTCCTGTTGGTATGTGTATTAATCTAACTGCTGATGAAGTTTTATTTACGTGTTGCCCTCCTGCACCAGATGATCTAAATACTTCCATTTTTATATCTGCTGGGTTAAGTTCTATATCCACATCTTCAACTTCTGGTAATACTGCAACTGTAGCTGTAGAAGTGTGTATTCTACCACTTGCTTCTGTGTCTGGAACTCTTTGTACTCTATGGACTCCACTTTCAAACTTTAATCTACTATATGCTCCTCTTCCAGAAATCATAAATGATATTTCTTTATATCCGCCCAACTCTGTTTCATTTTCATTTAATACTTCTAATTTCCAGTGTTTTCTTTCTGCATACATTGAGTACATTCTATATAAAGTTCCTGCAAATAGTGCTGCCTCGTCTCCTCCGGCTCCTCCTCTTATTTCACATATTACGTTTTTATCATCATCTGGATCCTTTGGGATTAGCAGTATTTTAAGTTCTTCCTCTATCTTTGGTAGTTTTTCTTTCGCTTCTAGCATTTCTGTTTCTGCCAATTCTTTCAATTCTGGGTCATTCATCATTTCTTTTGCTTCTTCTAAGTTTTTTTCTACTTTTTTGTATTCTCTGTATTTTTCAACGATTGGCTCTAATTCCGAATGCTCTTTCATCATTACTTTCCACTCATTTTGTCTGCTTATAACTTCTGGGTCGCTTATTTTTTCTGTTAAGTCAATATATTTTTTTTCTACGTCTTCTAATTTTTGAAACATTTTTTCCTCTCCTTAATAAAATTTGACTTATTCATTATACAACATATTTATAGCTTTTTCAATGCCTCTGCAACTTTAAAGTTCTACACTATTGTATATACAATTTAATTTATCTAGTATGTTCTTTTCTCTATTTGTACATGTAAATATAATTAATTGATGTTGTTTATATTTTTGAGTTAAATATTTAAGTATATTTTCTAATCTTTCATCATCAAAGTATGCAAATGCTTCATCTAAAATTATAGGCATTTTTTCTTTAGAAATTTCTTCTATCATAGATATTCTTAGAGATAGGTATAATTGATCTATTGTGCCAATGCTCAATCTTTCTGCAGGTATATATTCTCCATTTTGAATCTCTACAATTAATCCGTTTTCATCATTAACATTAATATTTGTGTATTTTCCATTAGTTATATTTTTTATATTTTCTGATAAATTAAATGTAAATTTAGGTGTAATATTTTTTTTCATTTTTTCATATGCTTTTTCTAAAAAGTCTTTTGCTAAATTAATTTCATAGTTTTTCTGTTCAATTTCTTTTAACTGCTCATGTATTGTTGCAAACTCTTCTTCTAATTTTATTAAGTCTTCAAGTTTATTTACTATACTTTTTTCCTCTACTTCTAATGTGTTTAATTTTATTTTTTCTTCATTTATTCTGCTTGTTATTTCTTCTAAATCATTTTTACTATTTTCTATGTCGTATAACTCAATATTATATTTATTTTTTATTTCTTCTTTTTCTTTTTCTAAATTATCTTTTTCTCTTTTTATATCTTGTTCTATATCATTTTTCTGCTTTTGTAAAAAGTCAATTTTTGTATTTAACAAATCAATTTTATTTTTTTGTAAATCCTTATTTCTTTTAATTTTGTTTATTTTTATTATATATTCTAATACTAATGTACATGTTAATACTGTTAAAATAATATATGTAATATATTTGTTTTTTAACGCTATTATACTAATAGCCATTAAAACAATCATTATTGCATTTATTATCCAATACCATTCATTTTTATTTTTCTTGTTTCTTGATATATTTGTTATTTCTTCTTTTTCTCTCTTCAAATTTTCTATTTCATCTTGCTTTTCTTCTTTAATTTTATTTTTATAATTAACCTTTTCACTTTCTATTCTTATTTTTTCACTTAATTCACTTATTTTTTTTATTAGCTCTCTTCTTTGCTCTTGTCCTTGTATTTTGTTCTCTAAATCTTTTTTCTTTTGTTCTATTGTTATTTTTTCTTGTTTGTACAAATTTAACTTTTCTAACATCTCTGATATATATTTAATTTTACTTTTTAGTATATTTATTGGCTTACCTTGCGTTCTTTCTGTCCCAACTTCTTCTAATTGTTTTTTATTTAATTTTTCTCTTGCTTTATTATAAGATAAATTTGAATCTCCTGTTCCCGCTATGTTAGCTATTTTTTGTACCAATACATTTTGTTGTTGTTCATTTAATTTGACTTCTTGTTGACCTGACATTATTGTTGATGTAAACATATTCTCGTCTAAACCCACCTGCTCTATAAAAAATTGTGAACCTTCTTTTTTATCCATATTAAATTGTTTTGTTATATCTTCTAGATTATCATTATATATTTTAGCATTTTTTTTATTAAAGTCTCTAAAAATTTCATATTTGCTTCCATCATCCAAAATGTACTTAATTTTCCCAGAAAATTCTTCTCCACTCCATGGTTTATATTTGTCAAAATCTGATATTTGTTTACCATTTTTATTCTTTGATATTCCATAAAATGCTGTTTTTATATATGTTAATAGGGTAGACTTACCACTTTCGTTTTTTCCATATATAATGTTCACATTTTTATCTAAATTAATTTCTTTATTTTTTAATGTTCCAAAAGAATTTATTTTAATATTTTCTATTTTCAAAATTTGTTCTCCTCTATTTTTCTAATATATCCAATCCTATTTCTAATACATTTTCTAACGTATTCTTATCTATATTGCTGTTTTCCATTTCATTTAAAATTTCCTTTACAAATAATCCTTTTAAATTATTTTGTCTAGCTACTGCTGATATGTCTATATCCGGTTTTGTATTGTCTTTAATTTTTACTATTCTGTCATCAATATTTAACTTATATAAATTATAAATATTAATTTCGAATTTTCTTTTTCCTGTTAAAATTACTTTATATAAAATATTTTCTTCTAATTGCAAACTGTTTAATTTTTCTGCTAATTCTTCTTTATCATTTATGTTTGTTACTTCTACATTAATTTCTTTTAATTCTTTATTATCTACAGGAATAAACTTTAGATTAATTTTATCTTTTTCCAATTCTCCCACTATCATTCCATGTTGTCCTAATTCGTCAAATCCTAATGATATTGTAGAGCCTGGATAAACTATTCTTTGATTTTCTTCTGTATTATAGTTCAATTTGTGTATATGCCCCAGTGCAATATAGTCAAAACCCAATTCTTTTAACATAGACTTTTTCATTGGATTGTATTCTACATTTTCTAATGATCCATCTACGGTTCCGTGTACTACCAAGATGTTCAATTTGTCTTTATTATTTATTTTTATTTCATTTACTTTTAAATCTTTACAATAGAAGTCTGTAAATGCAATACCATATATATCAGCATCTGAAGTTTCATACACTTTTTGGTTTTGAGAAAATATTATTACATTTTCTGCCCATTGAAATGTTTTATAATAAGAATTATTTATATAAGGGTCATGATTGCCTGGTGAAATGAATACTTTCGTGTTAGGAATTTGTTTAAATAAGTCATTTATGTATTCAATTGTTGATTCTCTTATTTGTTCGTTTTCGTATAAATCACCTGCCACAAATAAAAACTTAATATTATTTTCTTTTATATAATTTATTATTTTTTTTAGTGCATCTCTTTGCTCTATTCTGCGTATTTCTCCCCAATTGGTTCTACTATTTAAAACTACAAATGGCGCATCAAAATGCATATCTGCTATATGTACAAATTTCATATTGCCTCCTTTATACAGAACAATTGTACTCCATATTTATTATATTGTCAATAGAAAAAAGCATTCGTTTTGAATGCTTTTCATTTATGAATTTTTATTTGATGTATCTGAGCCTTCGGTTCCAAACAGTTCGTCAAACTTTGCTTCTAATTCCTTTTGTATATCATACGAAAAGTCGTCAGAATCTGGTAGGATTGGAGCATCTGGTATACTATTTGTTTTATTTTTAGGTTTTTCATTGCTTTCCTGTTTATTATCATCATCATTAAATAAATCATCTAATGAATCTACTTTTAAATCCTTTGGTTGCTCTTTTTCCTCTTCAAAATATGGGTTGTTTGGATTAAATTTCCTCCATTCTCCTCTGTTTCCAACGTCAAACTCCAAGTGATTTAATTTATATTCATTTAACTGCTTTATCATTGGTGTTTCAAAATAATAATATTTTTTTGCTTTTATTGGTTTTAAGCCTTTTTCGTATATGATACATAAATCATTATCCATTCTTCTCAACTCATCTGGTGTCATCAAAGCTCTTGCCATTATTTGGTCTGATGTACTATATCCCTGTCTAGCCATTTGTTTATCTTTATTTACAGAAATATTATCTCTTGTTATTGTTTTTTCTCCTAACGCTTTTGAAAAATATTCTACCGTTTTAAAAGAGTTACTTCCTAAGAATACGTGTGTATCACAGTTTCCCATAATAGTTTCGTGGGATTTTTCGTATACGGCTTCCAATTGGTCTAAGTTTTGCAATATAACACTAAATGATATTCCTCTACTTCTACTTGTTGATATTTTTTTATCAAAGTCTGGTATTTGTCCTATATTAGCGAACTCATCCAAAATAAAGAATGCTGGTACTTTTAGTCTTCCTCCACTTTTATCTGCAAAATCATATAATTGTTGTATCATTTGTGAGAAGAATATTGTAAGCAAGAAGTCATATGCCTTATGTGTATCTGAAGATATTACATACACTGCTGTTTTTCTGCTTCCTATTGTTTCAAAATCTATTGTATCTGTAGATGTTACCTCTGCAATTTCCTTTGAATCGAATTTACCAAGTTTCGACTGTAAAGAACTTAATATTGAACCATATGTTTTTTCCGGTGCTATTTCTATAGATTTATAATACATTCTTGCAGGGTGATCATATGGCAACTGGTTAATTAAGTCTGTAAGTAAGTTGCTTCCCCCATTTGCATTAGCCGCCCTTACAAGCTCTGAACAACTGGCTAGGTTTTGCTCTTCTTCCGGTCTTACCGCCATAAGGTAGTAAATAAGCGCTTTTAAAAGCATTTCTGCCATATCGTCCCAATATGGATCCGCCTTGCTTCCTTCTCCTTGTTGTCCTTTTACTATTGTATTTGCTATAACGTCTACATCTATTTCACTTGCTATGTGCATTAATGGATTATATCCGTCGCTATTAGCTGGATTAACTAAATTTAATACTTTTATGTCATATCCATTCTTTTTTAAGTATCCTGCTGTTTTATCGTATAATTCGCCTTTGGGATCTGTAAATATATATGATCCAAGCATTTGGTATGCATTTGGTATAGAGTATGATGCTGATTTACCAGAACCAGAACCGTCCAACTACCAATACGTTAACATTTCCTCTTTTATCTACTGGCAAGTAATTATTTTGGGCTAATATAATTCCTTTATTTTTACTTAAAATACTATATTGTTCTCCGCCCTCACTCCAATCACTTGAGCCATGCTCTATATCTGTATACTCATGTTTTGGTCTTGCCTTAAGTATTCCTATTACAGTAATTGCCAAGTATATTACGGAAAATATTTTTAAGGTTGACCAAAAATATTTTGCATATCCTTCTGAAAAAATCTTAAATAATGTTGTAAAGCTTGTCATTGCAGGTCCTAGTTGTTCTAAAAATATACTTAAGTCAAACTTTCCATTTGCCATTGACTTTCCCAATGTGTATGAAAATGGAGAAACTAGTATTACAGTTACAATTACCCATAATACTAGTGCTATAATTATGCTTGTTTTGCTTTTCTTTAATGCAGTATTTAATTTATATCCCATATTAAATCACCTTTTCTTTAGTTTTATCTTCTATTTTTCTTTTACTTCCTCATTCGCTTTCTCTATTATTCCATCTTTAAAAACTCCGTCGTATGCAGGTATGCAAGTAACATCTTCCCCTATTTGCATTGTTCCTCTAAAAATTGTCTTCATTGCTTTTTTTTCAAATTCGCCAGTAATAACTCTAACTTGTACATTTGTACTCATTATAATACCTCCTATATATCATCACTATTGTCTTCTTTTATCTCAAATGCAAAATATGACTTATATGGTTTTAATTTGCATTTGCCTCTTACCTCATTTGTTTCTTTATCAAAATATAGTACTGGTTTGACTTCCTCTGTTGTTTCTGGGTCAATTATTGATATAGGTCTTTTTAAATTTGGTGTATATCTAAATTCTCTATATTCCATTTCTTTTTCCGAATATAAAGTATTTAACTTTATAGGTAATGGTTTTTTAGATATGCTTAATTTGCCATTCTCTAAAATTCCCATATTTACTATAACTTTTTCTTTTCCAAATGATAAAATAACTAATTTTTCAGATTCACCTGGTTCTTCTACAAAGAAAGTTTTTTTCTTTAAATCGCCCTTAAGCTCTTCTGTAACAAATAATCTTTCAACTGTATATTTAGGAGCATTTTCGGAAATCTCTTTTTCTGTTTGATTAACTTTATATATTACTGTGTTTACTCCTTTTGGATCAGTGATACTAAAATATTTACCTTTTATTGCATCCATTTTTCTTCCTTTCCTATAATCCATTAATAGGTTTGTTCTTTCGTTTTTAACTCATTTATTATTATAGCATCTTTTTTGTATTATGTCAATATATTTATGCCTCCCTTGGATTATATCTTGATATCTTATTAAATTCTTCAAATAATTTTTTTTCTTCTTCATTTAAATTTTTTGGAACCATTATTTTAACTTCTGCTACTAAATCCCCTCTTCCGCCTTTTCCATCTTTGTAACCCTTGTTTGGAATTCTAACTTTTTCTCCACTTTCTGTTCCTTGTGGAATACATAACGAAACTGTTTCGTCTATAGAATTTATGCTTACTTTTGTTCCAAGTGCTGCCTCCCAAGGCGTAATTTTTAAGTCTGTATATAGATCCAATCCATTTAGTCTGTATTTTTTCCCATTTTGTATATTTATTTTAATAAATAAATCTCCATTCTTTCCACCGTTAACGCCTTCTTTACCTTGTCCAAGCAATCTTACCTTTTCATTATTTCTTATTCCTTCTGGAATGGTAATTGCAAAAGTTTTCATCTTGCCATCTATTGTTCTAAGAGATATCTTTTTCTCTGTTCCAAAAAAAGCCTCTTCTATATTAACATCTACTTCTGTTTCTATGTTCTCACCTTTTACAGGGATTTTTTTTGTGACTTTTCCATTTTCTAAATTATTTTCTCCAAAAAACATGCTAAAAAAATCTCCAATTGTTGAACTCTTGTTTGAGCTATTGGCTGTTTCCTCTTTTTTGTTTTTACCTATACGTGAATTCCACATTCTATCATATTTTCTTCTTGAAGCCATATCAGATAAAGTTTTATATGCTTCATTTATATCCTTAAATCTTTCTTCTGAAAATCTATTATTTGAGTTTATGTCTGGGTGATATTTTTTCGCCTGCTCTCTATATGCCAGTTTTATTTCTTCATTAGTTGCTTTGGATGTATCTAATCCAAGTATTTTATAATAGTCTTTAAAAATCATATTATGCCTCCCAAAACAATTATGACATAATTATAGCATATAGTCACTACAAAATAAATAGTTTTGCAAAAAAAATAAAAGGCAAAAGTGCCAGTTAGGAAGCATCTTCCCATACTGTCACTTCTCCTTTTTTTAGACTTTTTTGCACATCTATTACTCTTTGATTTTCTGAACCTCGCCATTCTAGTTTGGGATTGTGTAATTCATCTGCATATTGCCCATCTACTAGTACATCTATATAGTGCATTACTTCCTTATCTTTCAAGTCCTTGTCAAATTTAAAACCTGTCCATGCCCATAAATTTTTATTTGGAAATTTTTCTTTAAATGTTTTTGCAAGTTTAGTTGTACCTTCTATATTTTTAGGATGCATTGGTTCTCCGCCCAAAATAGACAATCCCTCTATGTGGTCATTATTGCAAAGTTCCATTACCCTATTTATTGTTTCATCTGTAAATTCTTTGCCTCCGTTAAAGTCATGTGTCTCTGGATTAAAGCAGTTTTTACAGTTAAAAGCACATCCCTGCATAAATATGGATACTCTTACTCCTGGGCCATCTGCTATATCCATTTTTCTAATTTTGTTGTATTTCATATTTTATCTCTTCCCTTCATTATGTCATAAATTTAATTATAAATTTTTCTTTACTCGTCATCTTTATTATCTATATGTAATACTCTTTCTTTGATTTCCTGTGTTCTACCTTTATTCCAAAATTGACTTCCTATATATCCACAAGTTCTTCTTGCAACATTTAAAGTATTATGATCTTTATTTCCGCAGTTCGGACAATACCATTCCAAATTATCATTTATCAAAATCTCTCCATCAAATCCACATTTTTGGCAATAGTCTGATTTTGTATTTAGTTCTGCGTACATAATATTATCATATATAAATTGAATTACTTGTAATACAACTTCTAAGTTGTTTTGTAGATTTGGCGTTTCTATATATGATATAGCTCCTCCAGGGCTCAATTTTTGGAATTTGCTTTCTAATTTTAGCTTAGAAAATGCATCTATATCTTCAAATACTGGTACATGGTAAGAATTTGTAATATAGTTTCTGTCTGTAATTCCTTCTACTACTCCAAATCTCTTTTTTAGACATTTCGCAAATTTATATGTTGTAGATTCTATTGGTGTTCCATATACACTGTAATCTATCTGTTCTGCTTCTTTCCACTGTTTACATTTGTCGTTTAGTTTTTGCATTACCTTTAATGCAAACTCTTCTCCAACTCCACCATCTGTATGACTGTTACCTGTCATGTATTTTACACATTCATATAACCCTGCATATCCTAGTGATATTGTTGAATAACCATTATGTAATAGTTTGTCTATGCTTTCACCTTTTTTTAGTCTTGCTAATGCTCCATGTTGCCATAAAATTGGTGCTACATCACTTGTTACTTTGCTTAATCTTTCATGCCTAATTCTTAAAGCTTTATGGCATAGCTCTAATCTTTCTTCATATATTTTCCAGAATTTATCTTCATCTTGGTTTGAAGATAATGCTACATCTACCAAGTTTATTGTTACAACTCCTTGATTAAATCTTCCATAATACTTTGGTTTATTAGTTTCTGGATCTACATATGGGGTTAAGAATGAACGGCAACCCATACATGGATAACAATTTCCATTTCCGTTTTTATCTATTTTATATTCTTTCATTTTCTTTTCTGAAATATAATCTGGTACTAATCTTTTTGCAGTACATTTTGCTGCTAATTCTGTTAAGTACCAATACTTACTTCCTTTACGGATGTTGTCTTCTTCTAATATATACAATAATTTTGGAAATGCAGGTGTTATATAAACTCCTTTTTCATTTTTAAAACCTTCTATTCTTTGTTTTAAGAATTCTTCTATAATCATTGCCAATTCTTTTTTGTATTCGTCTGTTTCTCCTAAATACATGCAAACTGATAAGAATGGCGCTTGTCCATTTGTATTTGTCATTGAGTTTACCTGATAATTAAATGTTTGAACTCCATCTTCAATTTCTTTCTTTATGTCTTGCTTTGCATATTCTTCACATTGTTTCTCTGATAATCCTCTTTGTTTATATTTTTTATAATATCTGTCATAACTACTTCTTACAAATGGTGCCAAATGTGTTAGGGAAACTGTTGCTCCACCATATGTAGATGATGTAACTCCTAAAATTATTTGTGTAGCTATAGTCATTGCAGTCAAAAATCTATGTGGTTTTTCTATCATAACTCCATTCATTATTGTTCCATTTTGTAGCATGTCCTCTAAATTAATTAATTCACAATTTGTTAAGGCATTTTGCGCAAAATAATCTGCATCATGAAAATGAATAATTCCCTCATCATGTGCTTTTACTACATCTTCCGGTAATAAAAATCTTCTTGTTATATCTGTACTTGTTATTCCCGCTAAGTAATCTCTTTGAGTTGTTACAACTTGTGCATTTTTGTTTGAATTCTCGTTATTCCAGTACTCGTTTTCTCCTTCTATTAGTTCTTTTATTGACTGATCTGTTGTGTTTGATTTTCTTACTAATGCTCTTGTATAACGATATGTAATATATTTTTTTGATAGTGCATATTTTCCAAAAGACATTAATTGTTCCTCAATAATGTCTTGTATATCTTCTACTAAAATTCTCTTTTTGTCTAGCTCCTCTATATAGTTTATAATCTCATTTATCTCTTCCTTAGAAGCACGCTCTTTTGGTTTTACCTCTTTATTTGCTTTTTCTATAGCTGTTCTTATTTTAGACCTATCAAAGTCTACTATTTTTCCATCTCTTTTAATTACCTGCATGTGAGTACCCCCTTATATATTTTGTTTATTTTATCTCTGTACAGCAGAGGATTTCTTTAGTTATTTTCAATTTCTTCTTATGTGATAATTTTTTGTTTTCGTTTTTAATTTATCCCTATAATATCCTATCTTTTTTATAATGTCAAACTCATATTTGTTATGTAACATATGCGTTTTTTTTATTGTTTTTTTAATATTTTCCGGCTATTTTTCCATTAATTTCAAACTGTTTTTTTGACAACTTTTTTGTTGAAACGCCTATTTGCCTACGTTTTTATTTTATATTACAAAATTATTACAGTTTTGTTACAAATTCATATCATTCAAAGGGCTGTCCCTTTAAAATACATTTTTAATATGATAAACATAGTTTTTATCTGCTATATATATTTCTATTATATCCATTCTAATAGCTTCTTCCTCTAATTTATTTATATATATATAATATTCTATTGTTCTTTTTAAATGTTTTTGCTTTATTTTATTTACAGAATCTACAGGTTCTCCATAATAAGAGTTGGTACGCGTTTTTACCTCCACAAATACATACTCTTTATTATCTTTTGCTATAATATCTATTTCTCCTTGTTTACAACTAAAATTTCTATTTAATATTTCATAGTTTTGACTTTTTAAATAGTTTGTTGCAATTTGTTCACCTAATATACCTAATTCATGTTTTAAATACATATATTACTCCTAACATTTGCAAATGCTATTGCCGTGCATGCTTTTTACATAACCATCTATTTCCATCAAAGATAAAATACTATTTAACTCTTGCATATTTATATTGGCCTTTCTACTTATTTCGTTTATATTTATAGGTTCATATTGAAGATATCTATATATTTTTTGATACTGTTCTGGCATTTCGATTTCTTTTTCTTGCTCTTCAGGTAATATATAAAAATCTAATATATCTTCAGGTGATGTAATTAATATAGCTCCTTGCTTTAATAGTCTATTTGTCCCAACTCCTTGTTTGCTGTCTATATTGCTTGGTATACAAAAAAGTGGCTTTTGAGCTTCTATGGTATATTTAGCTGTTATACTGCTTCCACTTCTATAACCCGCTTCTACTACTAAAGTTCCCATTGCTAGTCCGCTAATTATTCTATTTCTTTGAGGAAATGTTGTTAAGTCTGCCTTTCTACTTGGTTCATATTCACTAACAATGCATCCACCACATCTTATAATTTGATTATACAAATTAGTATGTTCTTCTGGAAATATATGCTCAAATCCACTTCCTATAACAGCAATTGTACTTCCCTTTTGACTTAATGCACCTAAATGTGCCTCCGCATCTATTCCCATTGCTAATCCACTTACTACACATATATTGTTTTTTGAAAGTTCCTTTGCAAAATCAAAAGCATATTTTTTCCCATATTGAGTACAATCTCTAGAGCCCACAATTGCTATTGAATTTTTGCTTAATAATGTATAATCTCCTTCTACATATATTTTTTTAGGGGGTGTTTTTACATTCAATAATCTATGTGGATATTCAACATCTGTAATTTTTATTATTTTAATATTCAATGCCTCCATTCTTTTTTCTGTTAATTTTTCCAATATTTTTTATCTAAATTTCTATATTGTATTGCTTCTGCTATATGCTCTTTTTGTATATTTTTCGCTTCCGCCAAATCAGCTATTGTTCTTGCAACTTTTAATATTCTAACATGTGCTCTTGCACTTAAATGCAATTTTTCAAATGCATATTGTAATATTTTTTTACTTTCTTCATCTAGTTTGCAATACCTTTCTACTAATTTGGGCGTTAGTTGTGAATTTGAATATATCTTATCTTCTTTATATCTTTTCAATTGAATTTTTCTTGCCATATTTACTCTTTGTTTTATCATTTCTGATGATTCTATTTTGATATTTTCCACTTGTAATTTTTCATATTTTACCGGAGTTACTTCTATTTGAATATCTATTCTATCCAATAGTGGTCCACTTATTTTTCCCATATATCTATTTATTGCTTGCTCACTGCAATTACATTCTTTGTCTGATGCACCATAAAACCCACATGGACATGGATTCATAGAAGCAACAAACATAAAATCACATGGATATGTTAATGTTGCATTTACCCTGCTTATTGTAACAATATTATCTTCTAGTGGTGCTCTTAAAACTTCTAGTGTATTTTTATTAAATTCTGGTAATTCATCTAAAAAAAGTACTCCATAATGTGCCAAACTTATTTCTCCTGGCTTTGGAACTTTTCCACCGCCTATTAAGGAGATTGGCGATATTGTATGGTGTGGAGCTCTAAATGGTCTTGTTGTTATTAGTGGACATTTTTGCGTTAATTTTCCACTTATACTATGTATTTTGGTTATTTCTAGGGCTTCTTCAAAGGTTAAATCAGGCAATATAGATAGTATTCTTCGTGCTAGCATTGTTTTGCCAGAACCGAGGAGAGCCGTATTAACAGTACATTATGCCCACCTGCTGCAGATATTTCTAATGCTCTTTTAACATTTTCTTGTCCTTTTACATCAGAAAAGTCCAAGGCATATTTGTTATTTTTATTAAGTATTTCTTCTGCGTCTATTTTTTCCTCATTTATTACTATCTCTCCATTTAGAAAATCCACTATTTCTGTTAAATTGTTAACTCCAATTATTTCTATTCCATTTACTATTGCTGCCTCTTGTACATTTTCTTTTGGAATTATTATTCTCTTTATATTTAGCTTTTTAGCTTCTATGCATATTGGCAATATTCCATTTACTTTCATAAGTTTTCCATCTAATGATAATTCTCCTATAAATATAGTGTCCTCTAATCCCTGTTGTTTTATTGCTTCTGTGCTTATTAATATTCCAACAGCAATTGGCAAATCAAAATATGGCCCCTCTTTTTTTATTTCTGCTGGAGCTAAATTCACCACTATTTTGCTACTTCTCAATTCATATCCTGAGTTTTTTATTGCTGTTCTTACTCTTTCTTTTGACTCTCTTATACTTGTATCTGGTAACCCAACTGTCTCCCATCCGTGGCATTCCTTTTGCTACATCTACCTGAACATTAATAAGGCATCCATCTAATCCATATAGAGCCATGCTTTTTACTATTGATAACATATTTTACCTCTTCGTGGTTTTTATTTAGAATTTAATTAATTTAGATATTAATAATTTTTATTTATTGAATAAAATAGAGATATACAATTTTTTAATGTATACCTCTATTATAATATATTGATTTTTATTATTTATCAATGCTTTCGACAAAACTAGTCTTTTGTTTTCATTTTTCTACAATGTTTTTATTTACAGGAATACCTGTATATTCTTGCGCTTCTTCTTCTCCATTTAATACTCTTAGCACACCATTTGCTAGTGCTTGCATTTCTTCTTCTCCTGGGATTATTATAATTTTTCCTAAAAATTCTATATATTCTTTTAGACCTTTTACAAAATATTCCTCATATGCTATTCCACCTGTTAATATTATAGCATCTATTTTCCCCTTTAGTACAACACTTTGCGCTCCTACTTCTTTTGCAACTTGATAAATCATTGCATCATAAACAAGTTTTGCATACTTATTCCCTTCTGATATCATCTTTACTACATCTCTTGCATCACTTGTGTCTAAATGTGAAATTAATCCTCCTTTTTTAGTAATTAATTCCTTAATTTCATTTTCAGTGTATTTACCTGAAAAACACATATCAATTAAATCAGTTGCCAATACTTTTCCACTTCTTGTTGGTGCAAATGGTCCTTCTCCATTTAGTCCATTATTTACATCTATAACTTTACCATTTTTATGAGCTCCTACAGATATTCCTCCACCAAGATGAACTACTATTAAATTTAAATCTTCATATCTTTTTCCTATGCTTTTGGCATATTTATGTGCAACTTCTTTTTGGTTTAATGCATGAAAAACTGTTTGACCATATATACCTTTAATACCTGTTATTCTAGCAATTTCTTGTTTTTCATCTACTGTTACTGGGTTTACAACATATGCCTTTTTGTTGTTTATCTTAGCTAAATTATGTGCTATTTGTGCTCCCAATACAGAGGCATGTTTCATTGTATATCCTATTTGTGCATGATGCAATAATTTATCATTTACCTCATATGTTCCGCCTTTTACTGCTACTAGTCCACCACCTCTACCTGAAAACGCATCAATACTTTCTAACGGAATATTATTTTTGTTTAATGCTTCAATTACCATAGATGTTCTATATGGCAGTTGTTCAGATATGTCATTAAACTTTGCTAGCCTTTCTGTTTCATGTGTCAAGCTTTCTTTAAAAACCATTTTTTCATCATCAAAGACTGCTATCTTTGTAGATGTTGACCCTGGATTAATTGTTAAAATTCTTTTCATTTTATTCCTTCTTTCTTTTATTTTTCTCTTTTAAATATAATATCTTTCATGTCTGATTTTTCGTAATTAGCTGTTCCATTTTCTACAATATCTCCACATGGCAAGTCTAATGTGATTTTTGCTTTGTATTTGTTTTTATTTATAACTATTATAAAATCAAAGTTAACCGTAAACTTAATATCATCTGTAGTTTTTTCGAGTTTTTTTATTAATGTTCCATCATGTACAATTTGTTCATCATCATTAGATTCATATTTTCCTATTCCCGTATTACTAAATCTTATTGCTATATTGCCACCTTGATTTCCAATTTTCAAATTTCTAGAATCGCTACGTGTTGCTCCATTATACTTTAGAACTTCATCTACAATAGAATCTTCTGCATAGCTATACATTCTTCCTTCTGAACTATTTGGCATATATGCCTTAATCTCGCCGATTTGAGGAGAATTTATAACTTCAATATTTTCTATACTAACACTGTCTATATACATTTGTTTTTCTGATTTATATTCATTGTTTTTGTCTATATAAAAATATATGTCATTATTTTGAAATATGTTAAATGCCCATTTTTTATCTGTTCCTTGTTGTTCTACTCCTTCGGCCGTGCTAACAACTATTATTTTTGATAATTTAAATGGCATATTTTGCTCGCCTTCTACCTCGTATTTTATCATTATTATTGCTATAATTATTAATATTAAAACTAATACTGTAACAGCCACATAAAACTTTATGGTTTGTTTCCTTTTATCAGTTTCCATTTTTCCTCCTTGTATTATTGGCGGAGTGGGTGGGATTCGAACCCACGTGCCTGTTTTCGCAGACTAACTGATTTCGAATCAGCCTCGTTATGACCACTTCGATACCACTCCATTAAAATTATTATTTTTTGCTTCTTAAATATTTAAAAAAATCTTTTAATATTTTTTCACATTCTTTTTGCATTATGTTTGTTTCAACTTCTACTTTATGGTTAAATTTGTAATCTTCTAGCAAATTAAGTACCGACCCACAAGCTCCTGTTTTTGGATCCATTGTTCCTATATATACCCTTTTCAACCTTGCCTGTATTAATGCTCCTGTACACATTGCACATGGCTCTAGTGTAACATACATTTCACAATCTTGCAATCTCCAAGCACCTATTTTTCTACTTGCCTTCTGAATTGCTATAATTTCTGCATGCTGTGTGGTATCTTTCTTTTCTTCTTTTTTATTATAACCCCTTGCTATAATCTTTCCATCTTTTACTATTACAGCACCTACTGGTATTTCTTCTTTGTCATATGCTTTTTTAGCCTGTTTTATCGCTTCTTTCATAAATTTTTCTTTTTTTAACATACTGACTCCCGTTTTTAAAGAATCCCAGTTGAAATATAACAACTGGGATTTATAATCAATGTTTTATAAATTCAAATACAAAGATTGCATTTGGTGCGCCATAGAGGAGTCGAACCTCCGACCATCAGATTAAGAGTCTGCTGCTCTACCAACTGAGCTAATGGCGCATATTTTCTTGAGCAAATCTTAGAACAAGTATTATTATAATGCCGTATTCCAGATTTGTCAAGAAAAATACATTAATTTCTGCTATGGTTATTCTATTCCTAAATATTCATTATATGTTACTTCTCTATCTATTGTTTTATCTTGCTTTATATCTATTATTCTATTTGCTACTGTCTGCATTAGTTGGTGGTCATGTGATGTGAATAACATATTTCCCTTAAATCGTGTCATTCCTTCATTTAATGCCGTTATACTTTCCATATCTAGATGGTTAGTTGGTTCGTCCATTATTAAAAAGTTGGCACCAGATAACATTATTTTAGATAAAACACATCTTACTTTTTCTCCTCCAGATAAAACTGCAACTTTTTTTAATGCTTCCTCACCAGAAAACAACATCCTTCCTAAAAAGCTTCTTACATATGTTTCATCTGGGTCTTTTGAATACTGTCTTAGCCAATCTGTTATATTCAAATCTACATCAAACAAATAGTTATTGTCCTTAGGGAAATAGCTTTGTGTAATTGTTGTACCCCAAATAAGACTTCCTTCATCTGGCTCCAGTTCCCCGGCAATTATTTGAAATAACACAGTTTTTGCATTTTCATTATCTGCTAAAAATGCAATTTTATCTCCATTCTTTACTGTAAATGATACATTATTCAATATTTTTTCTCCATTTATAGTTTTAGATATGTTTTTTACTTGTAAAATTTCCTTCCCTGGTTCTCTATCTGGTTTAAAATCTATGTATGGATATCTTCTATTCGATGGTTTAATTTCGTCTAACTCTATCTTTTCTAAAGATTTTTTTCTTGATGTAGCTTGTTTTGATTTTGATGCGTTTGCACTAAATCTTGCTATAAATGCTTGCAATTCTTTTATCTTCTCTTCTTTTTTCTTATTTGCTTCTTTCATTTGTTTTAATGCTAATTGACTAGATTCATACCAGAAATCGTAATTACCAGGATAAACTTTTATCTTTCCAAAATCCACATCTGCTATGTGTGTGCATACCTTATTTAAAAAGTACCTATCATGTGATACAACTATTACTGTGTTTTCAAAATTAATTAAAAACTCTTCTAACCAGTTGATAGTTTTTAAATCCAAGTCATTTGTTGGCTCATCTAATAGTAGTATATCTGGATTGCCGAATAATGCTTGAGCTAAAAGAACTTTTACTTTTTCTTTTCCTTCTAATTCGGACATTTTTTTATAATGATTTTCTGTTTCTATTCCCAATTCATTTAATAGTTGACTAGCATCTGCCTCTGAATTCCATCCATCAAGTTCAGCAAATCTCTCTTCCAACTTCGCCGCTTTCATTCCATCTTCTTCTGAAAAATCAGGCTTTGCATATATTGCATCTTTTTCTTGTCTAATTTTATACAGTTCTTCATTTCCCATTATAACTGTATCAATAACTGAAAAATCTTCATATGCAAAGTGGTCTTGTTTTAAAACAGATAGCCTTTCTGTTTTTTCCTTTGTAACTTCTCCTTTGCTTGGCTCTAGCTCACCAGATAAAACTTTTAAAAAGGTTGATTTTCCAGATCCATTTGCACCTATTATTCCATAACAGCATCCTTTATTAAATTTTATATTTACATCTTCAAACAATGTTCTTTTTCCAAATCTAATTGTTACTCCTACTGCATTTAACATTTTAAATCCTCCTTGTATTTTAACCTATCACTAATTATACAATACTTTCCAGTATATGTCAAAAAACACACTGTATGTGTGTGTCTTTTAATTTAGCATACGCTTTCGTTTTAACCATATTGTTGCAACTATGCACATTATTATAGAAAAAACTGTAATTATTAAAAATCCTAGTGGTTCTCTTTGAAATGGAAGTTCTACATTCATTCCCCATATACTTGCTATTAATGTTGGTATGGCAAGTATAAATGTTACAGATGTTAATATTTTCATTACCGCATTTAAGTTATTAGAAATTATTGAAGCATATGTATCCATTGTACCACTTAAAATATCACTATATATTTTTGCCATTTCTATAGCCTGCTTGTTCTCTATAATAGCATCTTCTAGCAAGTCTTCATCTTCTTCATACAATTTTATAATTTTCCCTCTTGTTGTTTTTTCCATTACAACTTCATTAGATTTTAAAGATGTTGTAAAGTAAACCAAGCTCTTCTCTAGATCTAACATTTTTAGTAGCCCTTCATTTTGCAAAGAATTTTTTAGTTTATTTTCTGTACTTTCTAATTCTTTATTTATCTTATATAATAAGCTTAAAAATTTTTTTGAGTTTGCATATAATATTTGTAATAAAAATCTACTTTTCTTATATGTTATAACATTTTCTGTTTTTATATCTTTAATAATATCATTATTTTTTTGTGATACTGTAATTATATAATCATCTCTTACAAAAATCACACCTATTGGCATTGTTACGTACACTCTTCTAGTTCTGTCACTTTCTATAACAGGAATGTCTATTATATATAATGTTGTATTGTCATCATCTTCTGTGTCTATTCTGGCTTTTTCCTCTTCATCTAAAGAATATCTTATAAAGTCTTGTTTAATTTGAAGTGCTGCACACACACGTTGAATTTCTTCTTCTGTCGGGGATATCATGTTAATCCAATTACCTTTTTTTAGGTCTTTGGTTTCCTCTGTGATGTTTGTATTAATATCTGTATTATACATTTTTATCATTTGTATCCCCCCTTTAAGAAATTACAGCTCTTATATTTTCTTATTTTTTGTTATTACTATTATTCCCATTATTAATATAGTAATTCCAAGTATTCCTAAAACAATAATTGCAGGTTTTTTGTCTTCCTCTTGAACTTGAATGTCATTTAGCGAAGTATACGCATTGATTTTATATGTTCTTGTTGTTGTTCCATCTTCGGCAGTTACTATTATTTTTATAATATTTTCTCCTTCTTTTAAATTGGAGTTTCCAACAATTTCTATTTTACTTTTCTCATTTTCAGGTTTTGCTAAAATATTTAATTTTTTTGTATTTTTGTCAATTGTTACATTGTAGCTATATATATTGTTTTTGAATTTTGGAGATATGCTTGCACCCTCTATCTCTAAAGTTTGTAAATTAGCATTTGCCATTTTTGCATTATCAATTTTTGTTACATATATATAATATGTTTTCTGATTTCCCGCTTCCGCTGTAACAACTATTTCTATTGTATTCTTTCCTTCTTTTAAATTCTCGTTTCCATATATTGCTACTTTTGCCTTTTCACTGTCTGTATATGTTTCTATATCTATTTTTTCGGTATTTAAATCTACTGTTAAATAATATTCTGTAGTATCCTTATCAAACTCTGGCTCCATATTCTCAATTTTTATTATTCTTAAATTCGCATTTTCAGATTTACTTTCTTCATATTGTGGTGGATTGTAGCTTGGATACTCAGGCTCATAATAATTGTTTTCTTCTTCGTGATTTTGCTCTGGTTCTGTCACATTTTCCTGTGTATTATTTTCCTGTGTATTATTTTCCTCCGTAATATTTTCGCTTGTATTGTTTTCATCTACTATCTTTTCTGTTATATTAGATTCTTCATTTTCTATTTTTTCTGTTAATGCTTTTACATTTGTTGATAAAATGGAAATTAGCAGAATTATAACACCTATTACTTTAATTTTTCTCATATTTTATTAACATTCCTTTCTAAATTGTTAATAATTAATATTGCCACTCTTCATTTTGCAATATTTTTTTTGGATTTATTGTTGTAAGCTCATTAATTTTGTTTTCTCCTATTATCTTTCTTATTTTTTTAATCGCATCTAAAATAATTAAATAAGTTCCATTTTCCCTATGCACATCGCTTCCTAAAAAATGTACTTGATTTTTTTTCAATAGTGTTTTAATAGTTTTTTCAGCTTCACGTCCATATAAATTTACAATACTTCCATAATTGCATTGAATCAAGCATCCCTTTTCAATGTATTCTTCGACAATATCTGGATCTTTTTGTACACACTTATACCTTTCAGGGTGAGCAATTATTGGCTTTATTCCCTTTGCTTCTAAATAATATACAACATAGTCAAAATATTTAACATTTGTTGCTAATGGTAGCTCAATTAACATATATCTGCTATTTGCAAGTGTTAATATTTTTTTGTTTTCCAATAATTCTTCCATTTGATTAGTTATATATATTTCCATTCCAGAGTGTAAATTTATTTTAGTTCCTTGCTTTTTCAGTACTTCTTGTAATTTTTCCTTCCAAAATATTAATTCTTGTGCGTTAGTTTCGTAATAATTTAAAAGAAAGTGTGAAGTTAAAATAACATCTGTAAAGCCTGCTTCTTGTGCCTCTTTTAAAATGTTAAAAGTCTCTTCTACACTTCTTGCACCGTCATCTACATTCGGAATAATATGTGAATGTATATCAATCATTTCAAACCTCTATTTATTCTTTAAATATTCATTTAACTGTTCTGTTATCTCTTGTTTTTTATTTTCTTCTATATTCCCCGTTGTTTCAAATTGATAATCTGCCTTTTGATGTCTTCTTGTTGGCTCTACTGATGTTGTTGAGCCATAATAATATGTAGATTTATATTCTTCTGGTTTAATAGGAATTTTGTTTATAATAACTCCTGCTATTTTACCACCAACATTTTCTATTGATTTTTTTACTTTTGCTAAATCTTCCTTTTTTGTTGATTTATATGCAGTTACTATTGTTGTTGTGTCTGCTAATCTTGCCAATATCAATGCATCTGTAACTAGTAAAGCTGGTGTTCCATCTAATATAACAATGTCAAAAGTTTTCTTTAATTTTTCCAACATTTCTTCCGTCTTTTCCGATGCTAACAATTCAGATGGATTTGGTGGAACATTTCCAGAAGGTATAATATATAAATTATCTATTTCCGTAGTTGTTACATATTTTAGTATATCTATTTTTTTCCCTCTATCATCTATTCCAGATAGATAATTTGATAGTCCTGGTGTTGAATTTACAGAAAACATTGTTGCTAATCTGCCTTTTCTCATATCTGCATCAACTAATATAACTTTTTTGCCTGCTTGTGCAAAAGTTACAGCTAAGTTAGAGGATATCCAACTTTTGCCTTCTCCAGGCATCGTAGAAGTTATTAATATTGTTTTTAAATCTTTTTGTGAATTCATAAACTGTAAGTTTGTTCTTAAAGTCCTAAAAGTTTCCGCTATTGGTGATTTTGGACTTCTTTGAGTTATTAATTCTTTTTTCATATTTTATTCAATCCTTTCTCTTTGGTATTCTCTATCTTACTCTTTTACTTTTAATTTCCACATCATAATTTGGTATTGAACTTAATACTAATAGTTCTGTTGTAGCTTCTACATCTTGCTCAGTTTTTATAGTATTGTCTAACATATTGGCAAGTAATACATAAACTGCAGCTATTACAAGTCCTATAAATGCAAATATAACTACATCTTTCATGTGATTAATATTGCTTGGCACTGCATTAGCCTCTGCTCTATCTAATAAATATACATTGCTTATGTTATATATTTCTACTATTTTTTCGCCAAATACTTTTGCTATTTCATTTGCTATTGCTGCTGCTTTGTTAGGATCTTTGTTTGTTACAGATATTTCTATTATTTCTGTATTTTTTGCAGAATTAACTTTTATCTTGCCTCTTAATTCTTGTATGTTTGAATCTGGTATATTTAAGTTTTCACACACCTGTCCTAAAATAGCTTTTCTTTTTATCAACTCACTATATGTTGAAACAAGTTTTGAGTTCATTGTTAAATCTGTTGCACTAATAGCACCATCTCCAGTTTGCCCAGATGAAGAACTTTGTGCTAATACCAATGATGTGGTTGATGTATATTCGGGTTTAACAAAAAAATACGAATACCCTATACCTACGGCTACAAACATTAGCGTTATTAATATAATCTCTAACTTTTTATTCCAAAACATAAAAAACAATTCTTTTAAATCTAATTCTTCCATAATTTCCTCCTTAGTTTTTCATATGAATATAGTATAACCATAAAAAAAATATTTGGCAAGATATTTTTATATATTTTGCCAAAAAATCAACATTAACCAATGACAACATGTAATAAGCTATAAGACTTCAATTTGGGACTGTCCCTAGTTGAGAATTTTCTCTATTTCTTGCTCTGTTAGTCCTGTTGCCTCTGCGATTGTCTCTTTATCTATTTTTAGCTCTAACATTTTCTTGGCTATTTCTATTTTTTCTTTTTGTGAACCTTCCATTATGCCTTTTTCAATTCCCTTTTCCATTCCTCTTTGAATTCCTTTTTCTAGTCCAATTTCTAGTCCCTTTTCATATATTGCTTTCTCATCCATTATCGCTTTTTGCCTTAAGTCTGCTATTCTTTGCATCTTTTCATCTTCACTTAGATTATCTAATTTTTTTACTGCTTCTTTTAAGTTCTCGTTTTCCTTCATTTTTTCAGTCACCCTCTCTGATTTAGGATTTTCCAAAAAATATAGCCAGTCCAATAAATTATCTTGCTCTTTTTCTTTTCCTATTATTTTCGGTAATTCAATTATATCTATTTCTAATTTTTGTGTCAATATGATTTTCTTTCCTTGTTTGTCTTCCATTATCTTCCATCTGCTATGATAATCTAACTCTTCCAAATTTTCTATTTTAAAATCTGTTATTAATATTACTATTGCCTTTTGCAATATTTTATAGTCTTCTCCTGATTTTATTTGTCTACTATACAGTCTACTCCAATAATATAGGATTCTTTCTATTATGTTTTTCTTATCTACGATTTGTAATTCTATATTACAAATTTCGTTCTTGTCTAGCTTTGCAATTATATCCAAAACCCCTAATTTTTCTTCTTTAAACTCTCTTCTTAATATTGGATTTCTACTTAAATCTATACTATCTATTTTTCTTTCCAATATTGTTTCTAAAAATCCCTTTGTAATACTTTCATTTCCTACTTCTCCAAATAATGTTTGAAATACAACGTCTAACTTTGGTGATAATGTTTTTACATTTTTCATTTACTTCATCCTTTCTTTTTTGCTTTTTTATTTGATAAATTATCACCTACTTTCTTTTTGGATTTAATACATTTGGAAATTATAAGACAACTTCTCAGAAAACATTTCTCTAAGAAATAACTTGAAAAAAACATTATGAAAAAAAGACTGTAAAACATTAAACAGTTTTACAATCTCTATTTTAATATATACATTAAATTAGCACAAGAAAAATCATACCCCAAAAATCGACAATTTAAGGCCTGGCCCAAATTGTGCAAACGGGACACTTAGGGACTGTCCCTAATTGAGATATTTTGCCAAAAAATCAACATTAACCAATGACAACATGT
>ULXZ01024742.1_pt1 | contig 43542 bp, 48 predicted proteins | sample 1961701 | NCBI WGS metagenome assembly ULXZ01 (sample SAMEA4835850, study PRJEB28245) | human gut metagenome | biome: gut microbiome; material: fecal sample | place: Denmark | collected 2008 | reverse complement strand
TTACCGCTTACCGCGGCGACTTGTATATAATATCATCAGGTGTACACATTGTCAACAACTTTTTTCAAAAAGTTTCAAAAATGCAAATTATATAATTAATTTGTGATTAAGGAAAGCGCTTATTAATCCAGTAAAATACAGTGTTAAGGGAGATTTAAACATGAGAACAAAAAAATTTATAAAGGGTATGGTTTATAAGTTAGATGATAATACACAATATATCATCTTGGATTTACAAGAAAATGGAAAGATTATCACATATCAGAAAATTACTCGTTCTAACAGATTTGATTATACTTTATCAAATCCAGTTATGACATTTACTCTTACTTGTTTCGAGCGTCTTATCTTTCTTGATAAAGACATTGATAGAATTGTTTCATGCGAAAATGTTTGTGGTGAAGCTATTATATTAAATGGGGGTAATTAATATGAGTGCAAAAAAGATTTTCTATAAAAAAGATTTAAAAGACATTCTTTTATTCTTAGAAGAGGAAAGTCTTGCAACCCTTAACGAAAATTACAAGGGTTGCAAGTTGGAACTTGAAAACGACGGAAAACAGTACAACTTAATTATTACTGACGCTCTTGGAAACAAGTATAAAGAATTTTTTCCAAGCACTAAAGACTACGATACATTATATAAAAATGTATCTGAACATTTTTCAGTATGGGAAAAAGAATATATACAGGGTGAATCTAAGACCCTTGAAGAGGTTATGCAAGAGAAAGCTGAAGTTGAAAAGTCTAAGGCAGAACAGGAAGAAAACAAAAACTTTGACTTGCTTAATCAGTACATAGCAACAGGAGAAGAAAACTTCTATTGTGATTGCTTGACATATTACAACGATAAAAAGAACTTAGGAAAGGCTATTGATAAGCTGATTCATAAGGAAATCGAAAATTATTCATGCAGCCAGTTCAAAGTCGCTTTCTATCTTAAAACTGTATATGATAAGAAACTTTATGAAGTACAGGGCTTTAAGAATATTTACGATTATGCAAGCGAGGAGTTTAATGTCGCGCGCGGCACTGTTTCTAACTGGCTAATGATTGTTAACAATTTCGGTATTCTTAATTCTGATACAGGTTTTTATAGTCTTGATGAACGTTTAAAGGACTTTAGCATAACGCAACTTGTACTTGTTCGACAGCTCACAATTGAACAAATACAGGAATTAGGAATTATTCCAAGTATGACAACGCGACAGCTTAAAGCCCTTATTAAAGAAAAGCTTAATATTAACGCTATCGCAACAAGCGTAAAAGCTGATGTTGATACTTCTAATATTCCGGTAAATCCCGAAGATGAAGAGGAATTATACGGCGAAGTTAACGCAATAGATACTGCAATGAATGAGCCGACAGAATCAACGGAAATGGAAACTACAGGAACAGTAGAAACAGAAACAGTGGAAACAGAAACAAAGCAGACCGCCACAGCAGATAATATTGTCGGTGCAAATGAAAAAGTTAAAGCAAGGCTAATAATAAAAGGCGGTACAGAATTATCTAAAAATCAGATTGAATATTTAAACATGGTTTTAAAGTCACAGCCAAGCAATAAAGATATTAAACTATTATTTGTAGAAACTAAATAAAGGGAGATTTTAAACATGGAAAATAAAGAGAACTATATCAGAAAAGACCTTGTTAAGTCCATCGAAGAAGGAATTGTAGAAATATTCAATTGCAATAATCGTCCTGCTGACTTATCTGTTACTGATGTAATTAAAACAGCTAAGGAACTTAACAACCTTAACAAAGCAGAAGAAGCCGAGCTGTATTCATTTGTTGAGTTTTATCCGTTACTTTAAACAACATAATTACATAGTTATATTCTGCCGCCCTAGTAGGCAAGTCGGCGCGGCAGTTTATAAAGTTCGTTCTATTGAACGCACTGCATAAATATATCACAAAAATTATTATTAACAAACAGAAAGGGCGCATGTGCGCAAGGTAAAGAAAAATGAACGTAGAATTATTATTAATTGCAAAGGTTTATAGAAAAAAGGAAGTACAGCAGATAACAGACCGTTCTACCGGTCGTGTGTCAGGGGAATTTTATCCAGTCATCCTTGATGACGGAGAGAATACAATTGACGCTACTGTGCCGCGTGAGTGTTACGAAACAATAAAAGAGGATAAGATTTATTGTTTTCGTACCCGCTTTAATGATAACTATGCAAGGGAGAATCAGAGATCTAAGCCAAGAATTGAGGGTATCATGTATGAGATTTCAGAGGACTGGCGCAAAGATTTTGTTAATGAGTTCAGAAAACAGACATATGACAGCTTTAATGTTCCGTTTAGCGATTCTAAGTCCGTTCCCGCTTCTGCTACTGCCGCTAAAACTAAAGCAGCGACAGCAGAAACAACAGCTAAATAAATAACAATGCGTCCGCTTCACGCGTAGTTATAAATTGAATAACGGCGGTAATTACTTCTTGTGTGTTGCTTGTTAAGCCGCTGTTGTTCTGCATTACTTACCGCCCTAGTGCTTCTAAACACTAGGGCAACTTTAAAGAATATCAATATTATAAACAATATTAATAAAATAGATAAGGATATATTAAAGGCGGTAAGGCGGTTTTGAATCTCCCCCGCAATACGCGCTTTTTGCGGTTCATGTTTCCGTTTTGCCGCCCTTAATATGTCTTTATTAAGAAAGGCTTAATTATGAATGATAAAAGTAATTTAGAAGAAATTTCTAAAATATGTGAAGAATATTTAAAAATGAAAAAGGCTTTATTTCTGGCGGCTACATATTATGCGTTTGTCAAACCTTTTGTCAAAATTCTTTATTCCGATTCAAACCATGATTTAAGCAATGATAAAGATATAAATAAATAACATAAAGGGAGTAAAACAGAATGGATATTTTAATTTTAATCCGTAACATTTTAGTACCTTTTGCAATAGGTATGTGGGTAATTATTGGACTTGTAGCAATGCTTGTATTCTTAAAAAATAAGCTAGGCGGCAAGATAAAGCCGACAAACGGCAATTCATACAAGCAAACGTTTGTACAGGGCTATAATCCGAATACTGTTCGTTCAGATTCGGACGATACAAAGCAGGAAGCATTAAACAATGAACAGCTTAACGATAGAGCTGTCTTAGAAGCCTTAAACGCAACTAAGGCGCTTAATAAAGAAAGCAGTAACAGTGACAACAACAGTAATAATTACAATAATACGAATAAGACAAACTTATGCTTGTAAGTGTCTTATTAAAAGCATGAATTATTAAAGTGCTAAGCCACTAAACGCTAACCGCTAAATCGCTAAGCCATTAAGCCGTTAAATTGTCAAATAACGAACTATTAAGCCAGTAGCGACAGCTTGAACGCAACGCGCGAAAGTGGCGCGCACTCCCCCATGTACCGCACACAGCTTTTATTAAGCCTTTACACTCCAAGCGGTGCATAACCATTTTCAAACCTAGTCACAGCCCCACAGCCCCCAACGCGCTGAATAGTGCGGAACAGTGTCACGGCTTCTATTGTTGATATTCGCTCCTAACTATTAAGGTCGTTGTGTTGTGGGTGTTGCTACTTGGGTACGGTCTGTGAAGTGGTGGGGCGCTCCGAGGAAACTAACCTACAACTCTACGGCTTAGAAGAATAGCCGTGTTGATAGTTGAAGAATTGGGCGCGCAGAGGAAATCAAACACAGCTTACAGACAGCAATAAAACAAAATAAGAGATAAAACGCACCGACCGACTTAGGAAACTCGCCCACGGAGTGAACAAAGCCCGGAAGAGAGCTGTCAAGAATACTTGAACGCAAGGCATGAAAGTATTTAGGCGAGCGGGGTCGCGTTAGCGTTCCATAATAAAGCAATAAAAATAAGAAACAAAAAAGAGGGTTAAACAATGAAAACAAAATATCATACAAATAAAACAATAATAATAAAAACAATAGCCCTCATGACGCTACTTACAACGCTACTAATAACAACGCTTTATAATATAAAGCCAATAATAGCAAATGCAGAAACAAAGGAATATATACATAATTTCACAGAAAGCGGTAAAACAAGTGATTATTTTGATATAACAGGAAACCTTACAACAACTCAAGGAACTGTTATTTATAATAATTTAACATTAACAACAGCTCTAAAAATAGAAAGCAGTACAGTAATAAAAAGTAATATTCAACAAGATAGTATTCTAACACTTGTCTTTAATACAACTTTTAACGGATATATAAAAATAAACAATGAAAGCTATCAAGCCACAAACGGCATTATTAATATACAGATAAATAAAGGAACACTGAATATACAAAAAGTTGATTCAGCAAGCCTTTATTATATAAATCTCAAGCCTGTTGAACAGGAAACAGAAACACCAACAGACCCGACAAAGCCAGAAGTAACAGAAGCAACGCTTGCAACAATACAGGATTCTTTAAATATCCTTATAGCTATACAAATGATTTTTATAGGCGCGTTCCTTGGTTATGTTGCTATCTCACGGCTGATGTAGAAAGGAAACGGAATCATGACAACAACACAATGTTTATTAGACGATTTGTCTACATATTTTTCTATCGGCTTTTCTATGTCGGTAATTCTATCATTTACAGCGTGGTCTATTATGAAAGTATGGCGGTTTGTGGTAGATATCATCAAGATATCAACATCTCTAACAAGATGATGATAAATAAATATTCGGAGGTATCCAGTTATGACACCAACAGTTTTAGCAGCAGAGGTACAGGCAGCATCAATGAGCGCGGAAATCAAGACAGCTATTACAACAGCTTGTCAGAGCGCCGTTGATGTATGCAAGGACGGTATCGTCGCCGTTCTTCCAATCGGTCTTTCACTTATGGCAATCACTATGGGTATAAGACTTTCTGTTGGCTTCTTCAGAAGCCTTGCAAACTAGTACTCCGATACTAGCAAAGGCAGGACAGCAAGTCCTGCTGATGTACATAAAGAAGCGTTAAAAGTTCGTGCGAACGAACGATATAAAAACAAAATCAAGCAACACACAAAACAAGTAACACACGAAAGGAATTAATTAAAATGGGATACGTAATGTTAATACTTTTCTTCCTCATGTGGCGGAACATGGTACAAATCAAGAAAGCGACAAATTATATTGCCTATGGTACAGAACACCGCAAGGGTAAAATAAGTAAGCTTCTTGACTTGGTAACTAAAATACACAATGAGGAAGCGGAAACAAGAAAAGCCAAGCGAGCCAAGCGGCAGGCAGAAAGAGAGGAAAAGGAACATGAAGAACAGAAGTAAATATAATTGTTTAATATCCGCTATTTTACAGACTTTAATTCTAGGTTTATCTGTTGCCGCCCTTGTTTATGACGCAAACGGCGGTACAGTCACATCATATTTTTATGTACTCATAAACGGACTTATTTGTCTTACATTTTGTTGTTATGATGATGAATTGTATAAAAAGAAAGATGAAGCAATAGAAGAAACCGAGGATAAAGAACATGAAGAAGATAATTAATTTGATTAAGTCAGATAGTACATTTCTATTAATTATCATTCATGTTATTACAACTTTAGCGCTTATCATCTTCGTATCTTTAAAATATGACTGGATTGTTGAGCAGTTCGGTTCTTATGCTCTTTTTGTTAGAACTTGCGCTCCTATTGGCGGATTTATTGTTGGCTGTTTTTACTTTATAGCTGACTATCTCCCGTGGTATGAGAATAAAGAAAGTAGTGATAAAAAAGATGTATGATTGGGTTTTGATGAATTTTGGAAGTTTTGACAATTTTATTTTATTTCTCCTTGCCGTAGGACTTCTTATCGTTATCTTTCTTATGTTTGCGGCTCTTTACTTAACTTTCCATGATGATATAGAAACGGAGGATAAAAACAATGAGCGATTTAGATTGTAATTATGATGAGGATTATAGAAAGCTCCGAGATTTAATTTTTTATATTTCTGTAGTTATTTTTTGTGATTTGCTCAATACAAAGGATAACAATAATGATTAGTTGTACATATATCCCTATCGTGATAATTCCGCACGATATAACAGGTATTACATTTGTAGAAGCGTTAATATTAATACTTCTGCTTACTGTCACATCAGTTTTATTTATGAAATTTATAATATGGTATATGCACCACATCATATAAATCCCTAAAAATAAAGATTGTATTGCGTCTTGCCTAGTGATATAATCGTATTAATAAGGGGGTGTTTATATGGTTGCTCTATCGTCTGATAGTCGTCTATTCGGTCTTGACGTACAATTAACTTTTGATATTTTTTCAGTTATTGTTAATATCTTCATTTTCTTTATTATTGTTGTTCCTATCGTTGTTTTATTTATATTTATATGTAAATATTTCAAAGATAAGTCATCTTATTATAAGGAAAAAACAAAATATTATAAGAATCAAAATGATAACAGGCAAGCTTAAAACTTGTCTGTTATTTTTATTTTAAGAGGTGTTTTATGAAGAAGATTTTATGTTTTTCACTTGCAATATTAATTTTGACTATATCTATTTTTATATATTGTCCTTTTTATGTTTGTGCTGATACTGATAAAACTATTTTATCTAAATCGTCTGATTCTCCGTTTGGTTATTCATCTTCAGAGGCTCAAAATTATGTATCTGCTCACTTAGATATTTATGATTCTGATAATAACCTTTTATTTTCATACACTCCTACTTCAACTTATAATTGGACTTATTCTGCAAAAGGTAAAGATAATTTACATTTATCTGATAATCAGCTTAAAGCGTTTCTTATGTCTAAAAAGACATTATCTGCTTATGCTCAATTAATGTTTAGTGGCTTTTCAAATAACAATGTTACTCGCGGTTTTCTTTCTGCCCTTGGTATTGCTACGACTGGTAATTCTAATGCTTTGACTGATATTTCTGATAAATTACTTGGTAATTATAATTACATTAATTCTATTAATTATGACGAGGATACACAGACAATTACGATGGATAACACCAGCGTTGACAAGCTAAGAGAAGAAATCAAGAAATATTATTATGATAGTATTGGTCTTAAAGTTATTAAACCTGTTGGAACTGTAAAAAAATATGTTGATAGTTCCGACTTTCGGAAACTTTTTGAATATGAGGATGATTATACTAGTGCTTATAGTGTTTGTAATGCTGACTATGCTTTTGTTAGTGGTGTTAATTTTGCATATTTTTCTAAAGGCAATAAAAGTGATTTAACTGGTTATTATTACATGGGAAATTCTGAAAGCGATAAGAGAAATTCTTTTACAGACTGGACTACTTCTGTTTATACTTATAGACTTTATTCTTATGATACTAGTGGTCATTCTCACATGTGGGAAATAAACAATGAAAGCTATTCTGTTTTTTATAATTATGAATGGGATAACAGCGATTTGTATACACCTAATCCTGCTTGTCTTATTCCTATGTGGGTTTGTCCTTATTATGGTCAATTAATCTTTAATAAAGACATGCGTTATGATTCTGCTACTACTGAATCATGGCGCTATCGTGATTTTAGAATTAATTATTATTCCGCTGATAATTCGCCCTTTTCCTATTTTTCTTCTTATTCGGCAATGTATAACTACTTACACGGAGACCAAACAGCCTATATCTCCTCTGTAATTAATCAGACTGGAAAAGATATTTCAATGTCTATAGATAATTTAGGTGATGATTTAGGGCAAAAATTAGATAGTTTAATTTATACGATTAACACAAAGAAAGAGGGGTTGTCTGCTGATGAATTACAGAAATTAATTGATAGTGGTTTAAAAAATATAGAAAACAACACAGGTGATATTAAAGATAATACAGGTGATATTAAAGACAATACAAGTAATATTCTTGATACCTTAAAAGAGCAAAATAACATATTGCTTCAAATACTCGGTGTTACTGAATACATAGCATATCAGAACGATAAATATAACAACACTTATACGAAAGCTGATATGTCAAACCTTTTTAAAAAGTCATTTAATAGGGTTTCTGACGCTGTTCTTTACGGAGAAAAAGTTAATGACGATAACGAAGAAACTATTGACCGCACTAAGTTTAGTTATCATAACGGAATTTTCGGACACTTTCCTTTTAGTGTTCCTTATCAGCTTTACGAATGGTTAAAGGTCTTGCAGTCCGAGCCTATTTGTCCAGAGTTTACATATCATTATGGATTTTTAATTGGTATAAGTAAAGATAGTGACGAATACGACAAATATAAAATTACATTTAATTTGTCGGCTTATGATTCATGGAGGAAAGTAGCAGCAAGTTTTTTAAAACTGTCGTTTACTCTTACAATGGCAATAGGCACATATAAAAAATTCAAGGGGGAATTATAACATGTGGGAAAAGCTTATTTTAATTGTTTGTAGCGCCTTAACTGATTTAATTGCAAATCTATTAACATTTTTTGTTGATGTCGTTCTTATTGCTTATAACCTTTTACCGACTGACCCTGTTAGCGGTTTATTAAATGTTAGCAAAGAGCCGCTTGTTAATTATCTACCCTATATCAATTGGTTTATTCCGCTTGACTACGTTGTTACTCTTACCGGTGCCGTTTTAGATGCATATGGGTTATATATTTGTTGGAAATATTTCAAAAAAATTCTTTATGCTGTACTTTCATACAGAAAAAATTTAATTGGAATGTTAGCTTATTTGTTAAAATAGTTCGCGCGAACGAACGCACGCACTTTATAGAGGTGATTTATTTATGATATGGTTTTATACTGGTGTACCCGGTAGCGGTAAAAGTTATCATGCCGCTAAAGAAATTTATAATTATATTCAAAAAGGTAAAAATATCATTGGAAACATGGAAATCAATACAGATAATATCCCCCAGCTCGGTAAACGCTTAAAGGGGTCTTATTTGTATGTGAACAATCAAGAATGGCTTAACAATAGCATATTAGAAAAGAAATATGACAGATATGGTAAAGAAAGATTAAAAGAACCTGACGACATATATAGTTATATACAAGGTTTAAAGGGTTATGCTTCTAATTTTCATGAACGTGATAAAAGTGGCAAGTTTAAACTACACCAAACACTTATTATATTAGATGAATGTCAAGAATTGTATAACAGCCGTTCTTGGAATAGAAAAGATAGACTTGCTTGGTGTGCTTTCTATCGTCTGCATAGAAAGCTAGGTTATGATTGTATATTGATATCTCAAGATGACAAATGCATTGATAAGCAGATTAGAAATGTATTAGAAACACAGGTACTGCATAGAAACGTAGGCAATTATAAATTATTTGGTAAGTTACTGTCGCTATTATTCGGCGGTAATCTGTTTATTTGCATAACAAGCAAATATGGCTATTCTAAAAAAGACGCTAAGACAGGCAGTAAATTATTATTTGGCAGTAAAAAATATTTTAGCGTCTACGATACAACACAGCTATATTAGCGGAATCGTGGCGCTTGCAGAACGATAACGCTAATATAGCTGTGCGTGTATAGTAAACAAGCTATTAATATATACGCGTATACATACACACGCACACACACGCGCGCACGCTCGCGCGTACTTGATAATATATACACTTAACACTAGCAAAACAAAAAGGGAGATTTTAAACATGAAGAAAAAAGAAATTAATGAAATTATGGCACATGTTGCCGCTCTGTCTGATGAAAAACTTGAGGAAGAATATTACACCGCTGTTGATAATTGTCTAGGTTCTCAAATTGATACAATGATTGAACGCGGTTATGATTCTGTTGATATTATTGAACGAGAAAAACATGAAAAATATCTTTCTGAATATGCTGATATGCTTGGCTATTTATGCGAAAAGAGAAATATAAAATTATGGGGAGATAAATAACATGAGTGCATACAATGTAAGAACAATAACATATAAAAATCAAACACAAGTCCGATTTTTTAAGAAACCTATTGAATATGATGTTAAAAAAGTTCGTGCGAACGAACGCAAGAAAAAATCAGAAGATGAAAGAACTCAATTTGATATTGATTTATCAATTCGTCAGTCAATGCACAGGACTAAAGATAAAATATGGAATATTTGTCTTGCAAATGAGTGGGAGTATTTTGTTACATTCACATTCAATCCCAAAATTGTTAATTCTAAAGACTATGATGATTGTTCTAATAAACTTTCTAAGTGGCTTCAAAATGCAAAGCTAATTTGTGCGCCCGATTTAAAATATTGTATTGTACCAGAGTTTCATGCAGATAAAGAAAAATATCATTTTCACGCTTTAATGTCTAATTTAGGAGATATACAGCTTATTGATAGTGGCAGACGAAAAGACAGAGGTACAAAGATAATATACAATATTGCTAATTACCGCTTAGGTTTTAGTACTGCTATCCCAGTATCTAAAGATAGCACCTCTCAAGGTAAGATTGTTGGATATATGCTTAAATACATTACTAAGGACTTGCTTACTTTAACTCAAGGCAAAAAGCGCTACTGGTACACTCGCAATACTTGTGAAAAACCTATCATTGATACATTTCTCGTTGAATCAGATAAATTACAAGATTTTACAGAAGCGCTTGAAAATGATAAAAGTTACAGAAAAAGTATTGATATGCCATTTTCAAATAATGAGTTAAAAATATACAATTTTGATACAAATTGACCTATAATATTAGTCGCAAGGGAGAGTGATTAACATGGGAAAATATTTGACAGAAAAAGAACGCTATTTGATTGAGTTTATGTACAACAAAGAAAAACGTACACAAAGAGAGATAGCGCAAGTATTAAACAAGCATTACAATACTATTTACAATGAAATCAAACGCGGCACTATCACACAGATAGATACGCACTTAAGAGAATATAAAATATATTGCGCTGATGTTGGACAACGAAAACAAAAAGAATCCAGTAAGTTAAAAGGTGCTGATATAAAAGTCTCGCTTGATAGTGAATACATAGCGTTTATTCAAGACAGAATAAAAGAACACTACTCTTTTTATTCTGCTAATATTCTCGCAGAAAAACAAGGTTTTAAATCAAGAGTTTGTTTATCAACTCTTTATAACTATTTTAATAATCATTTATTAAAAATAAAAAAGTCTGAAATGCCTTACAATAAAATTAAAAAGGTTAAATCAGTTAAACAAGGTAAGCGTATATATAAATACGGAAAACGACTTATAGATGATAGACAGGACTTAAGCGAGCGCGATATATACGGACACTGGGAAATGGATACAGTGCAAGGAAAACAGACAACAAAGCCTTGTATACTTGTTTTAACAGAGCGAAAAACAAGACAAGAATTATTGTTTAAGTTAGATAACAAACAGTGTAAAAGCGTATGGAATACATTAGAAAATACATGGGATAATATCAAGGTTCATTTTAAGACGGTTACATGTGACAATGGTGTTGAGTTTTCAACGAATTATGAATTTGACAATAACGAACTTGAAAAGTTCGTGCGAACGAATTTATTTTATTGTCATCCTTACCGAAGCGGTGAGCGTGGAAGCAATGAAAATAATAATAAATTAATCCGGCGGTTTTATCCTAAAGGCTTAGATTTAACGAAAGTAACACAGGAACAATTAAATAGAATACAAGATTTTATAAACAATATGCCGCGTAAGATCCTAGGCGGTTTATCAACAAACGAATATTTGAAGAAATATGAACAGGAGTATTTACAGACATGATGGACATAGTAAGAAAATATTAATAGTATTAAAGAGGTGTGTAACATGTTCTCCGCTTGTTAATATCTGCTTATATCATACGAACACTAAACATATATGTTACATGCCTTGTAAGTATGCAATAATTTGTGAATTAAATTATAAATTCGACAGCTTTAATCGCTGTTAAAGCTGCCGAAAAATTTTTCACAAAAAATCACAAATTAGTCTTGACATTTACAAAAAAGTTTCAAAAAAGTTCAATTTTTTTCAATCATTGACTTTTAAGCGAGACTGACATGGCTGCGAAACCGCTTGTTTGCTGACTTTCTGCACATTTACATTGTAATCAGAAAGCAAAGACCTACTGTTATATTCCTGTATGCATTTTTAGTAGGTGATAATTCTTGCTGGTTGAGATATTTTCAGAATAAAAGCACACGCAAACATCCAATACAGCTTATTGCGTAGGTCTCTGCTCTGAAGCCATAGCAATATTATAAGAAAACCACCCACTAATTATGTTATCCAATAGCTTCTAGTAGGCATTCGCCCCATAACACAGCACCTTAACACATCCCTATAACACATTCCCGTAACACATCTTCTCATTGCAATCTGCCATAACGCATTAACACATTTTCTCAATCACTCAAATATTGACATAGTAACAACATCAATATACTTTCGAAGCCACTTATTTACTGTCTTTTTTCATTATACCCATTAAATAAAGGAGGTCTTATGCGACCTCCCTGATTATTCCTATGCTTTTAATGCATTCTTAGCTTCATCTGTTATCTCTCTCTGATAAGCTATCTCATTTTCAATATTTCTTGCAACCTCATTAGCAGTATATGCTGCATCTATTACTTTCTTAAGCACATTTCCAACATCATCTGCTTTTTCCTTCTGCTTTGATGAATTATCATAAATATTCTTCATAGCTGTGACCGTTTCATCAACCGAGGTCTGTACTTTAGTAATTGTGTCTGTTATCTCTTTGGACGACTTAGCTGACTGAGCAGCAAGATTTCTTACCTCACTGGCAACAACAGCAAATCCCCTGCCATGTTCACCGGCTCTTGCGGCTTCTATTGATGCATTAAGTGAAAGTATATTGGTTCTGTTAGATATTGAACTAATAACAGCTGCAAATTCTTCAATCTTCTTAGACAAAGCTTCAAGTTCTTTAATCTTAGCTGAAGACTCCTCCACAACTTTATTCATTGATTCTATCATTCCAAGAATCTCTTCTACACTTGACATGCTTTCCTTAACCAGATTAAGAGATGTATCTGACGAATTAATAACATCAAATGCATCTTTTTCAAGCTTTTCCTGTGAATCATCAAGTCCATTAAGAATATTGGTGAGATTATTCACCATTGCTTCGTTACTCATAAGTAATCCCCCATCCTGTGTATTTTATATCAGTTTAATTGCTTCCTGAACATTATTAACACCAATTATTTCAATTTTATCATTCTTCTTTATGTTTTTCAAGCATACACCCGGCAATATACATGTTTTAAAACCAAGCTTAACAGCTTCATTAACTCTCTGTTGTGCCTGGCTTACAGCTCTCACCTCACCTGCAAGTCCAACTTCACCAAATATAACTGTCTTTTCGTCTATTGCCCTGTTCTTAAAGCTGCTCACAAGGGCCATCACAATTCCCAAATCAAGCGCTGGCTCACTTACTTTAATTCCACCTGCAACATTCACATAAGCATCACTGCCTGACATATGTATACCTGCTCTCTTTTCAAGAACAGCCATAAGAAGATTAACCCTGTTATAGTCAGTACCTGCAGCAGTCCTTCTTGCCATTCCAAAATTAGAATCGCACACCAATGCCTGAATCTCTACCATTATAGGGCGTGTTCCTTCCAAAAGGCACACAACAACTGAACCTGATGCATTCTCTGGTCTTCCATTAAGCATATATTCTGATGGATTCTCAACTTCCGACAGGCCGCTCTGCTGCATTTCAAATACACCAATTTCATTAGTTGAGCCAAATCTGTTTTTTACGCCTCTTAATATCCTGTATGAAGCATATCTGTCGCCTTCAAAATAAAGTACCGTATCAACCATATGCTCAAGCATTCTTGGTCCGGCAACTGTTCCTTCCTTGGTAACATGTCCTACAATGAATATAGTAATGTTCAGTCCCTTCGCAAGCTGCATAAGTATGGATGTTGTCTCTCTTACCTGAGAAACACTTCCCGGTGCTGCTGCCACATCTTCTTTATACATAGTCTGTATCGAATCAATTATCACAATCTCAGGCTTATTTCTTGTAAGAATATCTTCTATGTTATCTAAGCTTGTCTCACATAATAACTTAAGTGTTCCACTGCATTTGCCAATTCTGTCTGCCCTAAGCTTTATCTGCTTAAGCGATTCTTCACCGGATATATAAAGTACATCTTTTCCTTCTGCTGACAGGTTGTAACACATCTGAAGCAGAAGTGTTGACTTTCCTATTCCAGGATCTCCTCCTACAAGCACTAAAGAACCCGCAACAATTCCTCCGCCAAGTACCCTGTCTAGTTCAGCTATGCCTGTGGATGTTCTGTCATTTTCTTCAAAGCTTACACTATTTATTTCTACAGGAACAGGCGCTGATGATGCCGCTGCCCTCTGGCTTGTGCCTGCTATTCCTTTGGCTGACTTAGGTTTACTTACTGGTTCTTCTACAAATGTGTTCCATTCCTTACACGCCGGACACTGCCCGAACCATTTAGCAGACTCATATCCACATTCTTTACAAAAAAAAGCTGTATTCTTTGCCTTTGCCATATATCCCCCTAAAAAAGGCTGCCACAACATATAAATGTGTAGCAGCCCTGTAAAATCAAAATACTTTTAATTATAATCAAGCCTTCTTAATATCTACTTTAACAGGCTTCTCACCATCAAATTCAACTGAAAGAACAAGCTTACCACCCATATTAGTAGCCATTGTTCCTGCATCTTTATCGTTAATTCTGATATCATATGATGTACCTTCTTCAAGGCCTAATGTAATCTGTGCATCCTCATTACCTTCTACCATAAATGATACACTTGCATCTGTTGCCTTAAAATCATTAACAGCTGTACCCGGAACAGATTCATATACAAAAGAGCCGTTCTTCTCAAGCTTTGTGATTTCGTTAAATGTCTTAACTTTGTATGTATCTCCACAATGTTCGAAATCTGGCAGCTTTGACTTGGTATCCAACTTATAATTACCAAAACTGATTGCTCCATCCGCTTCTGAACGAATCAATTCATTTACTACTGGCATATTATTATCCTCCTATATGTTACGATATGTATGTACTGATTATACAATAAACTGACAAAAAGCGCCAGCAATTTGTCAGTTGTTTATTGTTTATTTATTAATTTATTTATTCATTCCTCTCTTGAGAGTAAAGTTAAGCTTATTGTCCTTTACAGTTATCTTCACTCTATTGCCAGCGTGGACTTTTCCCATAAGAATCCGCTCTGCAAGAACATCTTCAACCTCATTCTGGATTGTACGGCGTAATGGTCTTGCACCATATTTAGAATCATAACCCTTATCAACAAGCCACTGTCTAGCTGCATCATCAAGCTCTATTGATAATTTCATCTGTTCCATAATACGCTTATTGACATTGGCAATCATTATATCGACAATCTGTGCTATCTGCTCTTTTCCAAGAACATGGAATACAACTATATCATCTATTCGGTTAATGAATTCTGGCTTGAATATTCTCTTAACCTCGTCCATAACCTTGCCCTTCATCTCCTCATGATTCTGCTGCTCAGTCATTCCTGACGAGAATCCCAGTGATTTAGGTGATACAATATTTTCAGCTCCAGCATTGCTAGTCATTATAATTATAGTATTCTTGAAATCTATAACCCTGCCTGTTGAATCAGTGATATGCCCGTCGTCAAGCACCTGTAAAAGTACATTAAATACATCCGGGTGGGCTTTCTCAACTTCATCAAAAAGAATTACAGAGTATGGATTTCTTCTTACTTTCTCACTAAGCTGTCCTCCCTCATCATATCCTACATATCCTGGAGGTGAACCTATAAGCTTTGACACTGTATGCTTCTCCATAAATTCTGACATATCAACTCTTATAAGAGAATTCTCTGTACCAAACATTGCATCTGCCAGTGCCTTTGAAAGTTCTGTTTTTCCAACACCTGTAGGTCCTAAGAAAAGGAATGAGCCAATTGGTCTGTCAGGATCTTTAAGTCCCACTCTTCCTCTTCGTATTGCCTTAGCAACAGCTGCAACAGCCTCGTCCTGTCCTATAACCCTGTTGTGTAAAGTTTCTTCCAGTTTCATAAGACGCTCAGACTCTGCCTGTGCAATTCTCTGTACAGGAATTTTTGTCCATGTCGATACAACAGAAGCAATCTCATCTTCATCGACAATAAGATTATTCTTATTGATACTATCCTGCCACTGCTTTGTCATCTTTTCAAGCTGTTCTTTTTTCTTTAACTGTTTCTTCTTAATTTCACCAGCCTGCTCATAAGCTTCTGACTTTATTGCTTCTTCCTTATCCTTGGTAAGCTGTTCTATCTGTGCCTCTAATGTCTTAATCTCATCAGGCATTACATATGCATCAAGCCTTGTCTTAGAAGATGCTTCATCAATAAGATCAATAGCCTTATCAGGAAGGAATCTGTCATTGATATATCTCTTAGATAACTTAACAGCTGCAACTACTGCCTCATCTGTAATTGTAACATGATGATGCTCTTCATACCTGCCCTTAAGGCCTCTTAATATCTGAATTGCCTCTTCTGCCGTAGGTTCTTCAACCTTAACAGGCTGGAATCTTCTCTCAAGAGCAGCATCCTTCTCAATATGTTTTCTATACTCCTCAAGAGTTGTAGCACCAATAAGCTGGATTTCTCCTCTTGCAAGAGATGGTTTTAATATATTAGACGCATCTATTGCTCCCTCTGCTCCTCCAGCACCTATTATTGTGTGAATCTCATCCAGAAAAAGTAATACATTTCCAGCATTTTTAACCTCTGCTATTACCTTCTTGATTCTTTCCTCAAATTCACCCCTGTACTTAGAACCGGCAACCATACCTGACAAATCTAATGTCAGAAGACGCTTGTCCTTAATTGTCTCAGGCACATTTCCTTCAACTATTCTGGCTGCAAGTCCTTCTGCTATGGCAGTCTTACCAACTCCCGGTTCACCTATAAGGCAAGGATTATTCTTAGTTCTTCTGCTCAATATCTGAATAACCCTCTGAATCTCTTCTTCCCTGCCAATAACAGGGTCCAATCTGCCTTCTCTTGCCATCTGTGTAAGATCCCTGCTGTACTGGTCGAGAGTTGCTGTGCTTTTTTTATCATTTCCTCTTGGTCTTCCATTCTGGAAATCTTCTTTAACCCTGCCGGCATCTTCTCCCATAGCCATAAGAAGATCAACATACATCTTCTTGACAGGAACCCCTATAGTATTAAGAAGCCTTGAAGCTACGCTGTCTGTTTCTTTTATTATTGCTATTAAAATGTGTTCTGTTCCTATAAGCTCTGACTTAAATCTTGCTGCCTCTCTTGCTGCATTATCGAGTATATGTCTAACCCTTGGAGTATATCCTGATGGTTCTTTGACATTAACTACACTATCTGGTGCTATAAGCTGGCACACAAGATTAATTATCTTCTCATCCGTAATATCATTGCTAAGAAGAACTGAAGATGCAAGTCCGCCCTCCGCTTTGATAAGTCCTATAAGAAGATGCTCTGAACCTATATAACCATGACCTAACATAGCCGCTGTATCTGCCGCATAATTAAGTGCCTCCTGCGCTTTGCTGGTAAATCTGCTCTGCATATCTATAACCCTTTCTATGATTAATTTCGTAAATATCTGTTAATGTATTGTTGGAAGATGTTCTCTTATAAAATCAGCTCGTGACACTTCCAGTTCCTCTTCATTCATATCCTTGTTAGAAATCATAAGAAGATTTGCCGGATGAATTCCAATCATAAGCTGATATATATTACTCTCATCAAATCCGTCAGCCTTAATAAGCCCTGATGCAAGTCCGAATCTTATCTGGGAAAGCAGCAGTTCTCCATCATTAAGTGTAACCTTTCTGGCATATTTTAACACACCATATGACCTGTACACCATATCAAGTGCTGTCATTTTTCTTTTTGTAATATACTGCTTCCTGTAATTTCTTTCCTGTGCAATAATCTGTTCTGCTATATTATCCAGATTGTCAATTATATCTTTCTCACTCTTTCCAAGTGTTACCAGATTAGTAAGCTGGTATATATCACCTAAAGCTCTGTTATTGTCGCCCTCCATTGCTTTTAGCACAAGTCCGAATCTTCCAACCTCAGGAATCAGCCCTGATATTTTATCATTTCCTGCAAGTGCTGGCAAATGTAGCATATAACTTGCTCTCATTCCTGTACCTGCATTAGATGGAAGGGTTGTAAGATAGCCAAACTTCTGATCATACGAATAGTCAAGTACATCTCCGATAACATCATCCATCTTATCAGCCAGTGTATACGCTTTCTGCATATTCATTCCGGAAGCAAATGCCTGTATTCTTATATGATCCTCTTCATTAATCATTATTGACACATCTTCATCAGGTGCAACAAATCCTGCTGCGTAATCCTGCTTTTCAAGATACGGACTTATAACATGTCTCTCCCTCATGCCCATCTTCTGATAAGCATCAAGATAGTCAAAATTATATGAATTATAACCGCTTATTGGCGATATTGTCTTTAACTGGTCAGTAACATTTTTAACCAGCTTTTTAGCATCTGTGTCTGACATCTTATAAGAAAAATTATATCCATTAATATTACGGGCAAGCCTTACTCTGCTTGATATAACAACATCAGAGTTATTGCCGCCCTCTTCAAACCATCTAAGCATCGTGACCGCCTCCCTGTGTTGAATCATCCGTATTATCCATTTTCTTTAACTGGTGAATCATGTCCCTTAATCTGGCTGCCTCTTCATAATTCTCTATCTCAACAGCCTCTCTTAACTTTATCCCCAGTTTCCTGATACGGCTTTCATAATCATCATTTTCATCCTGCATGACTGGCAGAGTATCTGTCTCATTATTTTCATCAGACAGCCCTGAGTATTTCTTATATATCTTTCCCCTATGAACTGAATCTCCATGCAGTCTTTTCATATTATCCTCAATAAGAGGTCCGAATACCCCATAGCACTCAGCACAACCAAATTTACCAACCATAGTAAATTCATCAAATGTCATTCCACAGCCTGGGCATCTGATATGCATCATAGGTCCGTCTTCCACCTGGGCTGAATTACCAGCCAGCAGCCCCGTCAGAAGCCTTACAAATGGAAACTCCGCATCTGAACTGTCTGACATTCCTGCAAAATTAAGCCTTCTTGCACAATCCATGCATATATGGTGTTCCTTCTTAACTCCGTTAATTATTTCTGTATAATGAATTGAAGCTTCATTCTGATGACAATTCTCACAAAGCATATTATTCCTTTCCAGTCAGGAATCACATTCCTGCTTTATTCAAATACTCTCATCTTAGTTAAAGCATAGTAAGGGCCAAAATATGTTATTAATGCAACCATAAAGGCTATTACCAGTGCCAGAACATTAGATGATGTAAGTGTATACATTCCCTTATATGAAAGCCATGTGAACACGCCCATTATAAGTGCCGATATACCTGGTTTTGCAAATACACTTATATACGGCATCGTATAATCAATCTCCTGATATAAGGTTCTTAGATTAAGTATAAATATTAATATTGGAAATGTTGCATTACCTATAACCACTGCATATATTCCTAGTGCCGAGAACTTAAGAAGCACGAATACCAGCACAATATGAACAGCAAGTGATATAGATGAATGAATCATTGGTACATTTACACGGTCAATTCCCTGCAGTGCTGTACTTGTAACTGTAGAGAGTGTATAGAATACTACCGCAATCGCACCTATTTTTAACATCATTCCGCCCTGAGCGCTGTTATAGCGGGAAAATAACAGCTTTATTATAGGCTGACCTATAACAAACAGCCCTACAAATGATGGAACAGCAATAAACATGTTAGTCTTTAATGTCTTAGTAATCTTATCATATATAGAATCATAATCCCTGTCTGTAAATGATGCAACAACGCTAGGCAGCATCGAAGCAGACATTGCAGATGCAACCCCCTGTGGAATTCCTATAAGCAGGCTGTAGCTTGAACTGAAATTACCAAGATCCATAGATATGCTCTTAGTAATATCTCTTCCAACCATTATATTACTAAACATTACATCGTCTATCAAAGCACTTATCTGATAAAATGTCTGTCCAAGTATAATTGGTATCATTGTATATATGATTATCTTACAAATCTGCCCTGTGCTCTGGTTCTCTGTATGTCTGTCTTTTCTTTTCAGTCTGTTAAATGTCGGTGTATATACCGCATACAAAAATCCCATGAATAAAACAGCCGTAAGTGCTCCCATAGCAGTACCAAGTGTACTTCCTGCCGCACCATATGCTGCCACATCAGGTGATGAAGCAAATGCTTTCATCATTCCATATCCTGCTGCAATACTAACAATCGCATTAACAATCTGTTCAAGTATCTGCGATACCGCAGTTGGAATCATTGTACTCTGTCCCTGAAAGAATCCTCTTATAACCCCAAGAATTGCAACAAGGAATATTGTCGGTGCAAGAATCCTTAATGGAACCGCAAGTCCCGGAAGCCCTCCTCCATATATAACATTCTCTATAAATGAAGCGCCAAAAAATACAAGAAGTGCTGCGATACCTCCTGTACACACTGCAACCATTAAAGAACATCTTAATACTTTAGCAGCACTTTTATATCTTTTCTTTGTAAATCTTGCTGACACAAGCTTTGATACAGCCATTGGCAGTCCGTACGAAGACAACACAAGCATTATATTATATATGTTGAAAGCAGCTCCATATATACCATTGCCTTCACTTCCTATAATGTTAACTACAGGAATTCTGTAAAGCATGCCTATTATCCTGACAAGAATACCTGCAATTGCAAGAATACTTCCATGAACTATAAAATTACGTTTATTAGACTCCGACATATTCATCTCCAAATCTTATGTAATAATTGTTTTCGAATTAGATTTTACATCTTATATACAATAAAATCCATAAATTTTTTGTTAAAAAAGCCGTTCCAACCACATACGATTAGAACGGCTTATATTTTTATATTAATTAATTAAGAAATCAGCCAGCATCCATGTACCATTCTGTTTTACAAATGTATATGTAAGCGATGTTTTATATGTTGTATTACCTGTCTTGTAATCAACATAAAGGTCATAATAAACATCACATGAGAAACATTTGTCTGAATACTTTCTGAAATTAGTAATAGATTCATTGTTGAACTGATAAGTATATGACTTACCCCAAAGGTACGCCCATATAGCAGGAATATCACTGACATACTCAGCTGCAGTACCAACCATATAGCTTGAAAGCTTAGAAAGACTTCCCCTGTTGATAATATAAGCTCCATACTGTTCCGCTATTGTATATATCCTTGATTCCATACTTTTATACAATTCATCATCCGATGGATAGTAAATTGTATATCCTGTCTTCTTGTCATAATCAACTGTCAGATCTTTACCATTAAGCTTTGCTGTTATATCAGGCTTTGCTATAAGCTGTCCTACATCATACACATCATTAGTTGGTACCGTAACATAATCTGATACATGCAGACAAGGTGCAAACTTAACTTCTGACTCTGTCTTGTATGTATCAGTAACCTGTACTCCATTAATATAAACATCAGCACCTGTTGGAGCTGTTATTTTAACTTCTGCAAGGTCCTTTGTAAAATCTCCAAAAGAAATAGTTCCAAGAGTCCATTTATTAAATTTATGTGCATTCTTTCCTGCCGATTCAAGTTCAACCTTTGCTATCGGCGTATCACCTGCATATACTACATACACAGGAGTTTTTTCAGAATATTCACCAGCCTTTTTCTTATATGATACTGTACCGTCATTTAACCTGTCTGTAAAATATGCTGCTATCGTATCATTCGTTTCAAACTCATTTACTTTCACGTCATTATCTGATAAAAGTTTTCCAATCCCATCAGGAGTAAACTGATTCACAATCTTATCCATTGTTCCTGAGGGAATTCCCTCTTCATAATCCTTTAAAAGACTATGAAGCATAATTAATGTAATCACACCTGCCAGAAGAAGAATTCCGCAGTATATACATAAAAATTTTTTAAAATTTGAAAGCTTCTTTTTTCTTTTATTATTTCGTGGCATACTACTTTTCTCCTCCTTACTTAATTAAAAATGCTGTCGGACAGCTTCTTGGACCTGTTGGTGAATATGGTACATTTATTACTTCACCATCATAATACATCTGTGTTGATGTTCCACCATCCATTGTAGATGCATTTACAGCTCCATACTGTGCCATAATATCCTGTAGGTCTGAAAATGTAGCACCTATACTGTTAGGCTGTCTTCCATCTACTGCAAGAAGAAGAATCTTTCCATCTGCTGTCTGTCCTATGGCAGTTCTTGGATTAGTTCCCCCTGCAATACCAACAATATCCTGAGCCTCTCCATTAACAATAAGAAATGGACCAATATGATTGCTTATGCTTACGCAGTCTCTTATATTAAGTTCCTTTGCCTTTGCAGCATTCATATTACCAAGAACAAGCTTATTATCAAATGTAATTCCGGTAACATGAGATGTTCCGCCATTATCATTAAGAATCTCTCCGTCTTTCATTACAAGACCAATCGGCATTGCTGTATAGGTTGTTTCTCCATCAACAAATTCTCCGCCATTAACTCCGCCGATTGCATCATATCTCTTTGCAATATCTGCAACAACCATTCCATTTCCATTGGTAAATTCAGGAACTGTTCCCACAAATAATCTGCTTGGATCTTTTACAATCATGAGTTTTCCAGAATATGTAGCACCCTTTACGTCCACAATCTCAATATCAGGAGTTTCCGGATCCTGGGCTGCTGTATCAATATTTACAAGTCCCGCATCTGTTATCTCATCTGTATCTTTAATTGCGTTATTGGCCTTAATCTGGTCTATCTCATCCTGAGAGCAGAACCAGTTAGCAAGAAATCCTATTGCACTTGTCTCCTGTACAGAAAGTACAAACTGAATCTTTGCTGTCTTAGATGGTCCATACACAAGCATTGCCATAACAGCATACAGAAATATCACCAGAATAAGAATAGTTGACAAAAGTGTCGCACCGACTCTTCCTGCCCATACAAGAACTGGATTCTTCTTTTTATTTTTATTTCTTCTATTAGATGTATTGCCACCCTGTGGCTTATCGTTAGCATACGACTTTTCATCTTCATAGCTGTCATCTAAAACATCAAACGGATCAAAATCATCAATATCTTCAAGTTCAAAATCATCAACGATATCTATATCGTCAATATTATTCTTTCTTTTTGCCACTATAACTTCCTCCTAAACCGTTACTTAAAAACCCATCTTTTCTGAATCTGATAACTTACAAAGAACAATGCAAGATCAATTATTATCTTGGCAATTCCTGAAAGCACAATGCTTAATGCCAGTAGCTTTGTAGCAATATACACCAAAGCATAAGAACAAGCAAGCTGACAGAACCATAAAATGTAATATCTTACCACCGTCTGTTTAAACCCGGACTGTGATTTAAATACTGCATTTCTGTTAAGCGAGAAATTGAAAACTGATGAAAGCACTCTTGCCGCTGCTGTACTTATGAATATTCTTAAGCTGACTGTAAGCCCTATAAGCACAAATTCAAGCACATTAAATATTATATTATCTATAGCCCACGAAGCAATAGAGCTTCCTACATATTTCATGCCTGTGCTTTTAAATAAATATTTAAATATCACTTTGTATATCTTAATTGAATCTTTGACAGGATTAAAATGTGATGATGAATTATCTTCTATGTACACAGTTTCTATCGATTCTTCCTGAAATCCAATATTATACTTTTTGAAAGCAAGTAGCATATTAGTCTCATACTCAAATCGTTCGCCTTCTACCTTGTCAAATGTCTCAAGGTACTTGTAAGGTATTGCTCTTAAGCCGGTCTGGGTGTCCGAAATATTCAATCTGCAAAGCACCTTAAACACTCCACTAGTCATATTATTACCAAATTTACTTCTTGCCGGTACATCATCACCAGTAAAATCCCTTACGCCTAAAACGACATTACCTGTACTGACCATTGTTTCACTGCATTTCTTAATATCTTTGGCACGATGCTGATTATCACCATCTACTGTCACAACTCCATCAATATCTTTTCTATTCTCAAGGCAGAATTCAAATGCAGTCTTCAAGCCTCTTCCTTTTCCCTTGTTAACTTCATGTGTAAGAATTGTACATTCACTATGTGCTGCTACTTCTTTAAAAGGAGCCATATGTTCCTCATCACTTCCATCATTAACAATAATGATGTCCTTAAAGCCTTCTTCAAGTAAAGCATCAACTACAGCTACAAGCTTATTATCAGGATTCAGTGACGGTATAATAACCGATACTTTCATAATATTCATCCCACTCTTTGCTAATATTTATAGTGCTTTTCCATTTAAACGCACCGTATTTAGAATATAATAATTCCCTAAAGATTGCAATAAAAATTTCATATACTGTGTAACAGGGTCATGCTGTAAGCCATAATATTGTATTGTAGATTAATTTTGGAGGACTTTTACATGAGTGATTTAGCAGCAACAAACTGCGGAGGATGCGGCGGATGTGGAGATAACTGCAATTCTATTGTATGGATTATCATTCTCCTTCTCCTCTTTGACGGAAATAACGGATATGGATGCAACAATGGTTGTGGAAATGGTTGCAATTCCTTCTGGATTATAATTCTCCTCTTCTTCTGCTGTGGATGTGGCAATGGAACTAACTTCCTCAATGGCTTTGGTTGCGGATGCAACAACGGATGCGGATGCAACAGTGGATGCGGATGCCAGTAATTATTTAATATGGGGCTGCCTTAAACGGCAGCCCTTATATATTAATTATTATTATGTTCCATCATACATTTTCCATCTATTTCATATATGGTATTCTCTTCTTCAACAAGTATATTGCCATTGTCCTGAACATCCATATTAATTACCATATCATAATTCCTTTTTTATATATTATATGGGCTTATTTATTAATTGCTAAGACTTACAGGCATAATTAAGACATATAACCTAATATATATAGAATAAAATATTCCGCCGAGAGTTCACATGAAAGAACTTCCCATAACAGAATTTGATATGCAGACACTGCCACAATTCATACAGCTTGCCAAAGCAATTCTTCCTTTTATGGAATTTAATACCCAGCAGACACTTAGTCCTCTGCTCCGTGCATATGAATTTTCATGTACAATGAACTATTACAGCCGCCCTGAAAGCCTTCGTATTGCGGCATGTTCTGCAAAGCCCCACCTTTCATTAAACAGTCCAATACAGGATATACTTTCAGATGAAAATATCATGAATGTTATTCTTACTTACTGTCCAGACAATCTCCGGAATATTCTGAGTAATTTTAAGAACTATAATAAAATGTCCGATTTATTCAACATTTTAAATCGTGATCAGAATGGCAGTAATAGTTTTCTTAATCCTGCCCAGCAAAAAATGTATGAAGCTTATACAGAACAGTTAAACAATCTTAATCTTTAATATTTGGAGGACTTTATGTCAGAATTAGATTTTAGAAAGCAGCTTCTTCTCAACGAATTCAAGACTTTATCCCAGGGAAAGAAAAATGATGAAATCATTCCTCTTCTTTTTGCTATTAATGATAAAGCTAAAAAATCCGGTATAACCTTCACAAAAGAAGATTGTCAGTTAGTCATCAACAGTATGTCTGGGCAATTAAGCGAAAAAGAGCTCAGGCTATTGCCTGAGCTTCTCTCTCTTCTTAATATGAATTAATGTTTTATTATTCTTAATTACTTTGCAACAATATTAACAATTCTTCCCGGTACATATATTTCTTTAATAATGTTACCAGAAAGCCTGCTTCCAAGTGCTTCCTTAGCGGCAGCAATTACACTGTCCTTGTCAGCATCCTTGGCGATATTGATAGTAGCCTTAGTCTTTCCATTAATCTGGACTGCTATCTCAACCGTTGACTCAACTGTCTTAGCTTCATCGTATTCAGGCCATGTCTGCTGATATACTCTTCCGTTCTCGCCGATTGCTTCCCACATCTCTTCTGTAATGTGTGGAGCAACCGGATTAAGTAAGATAAGGAATGTCTTGAGTTCTCCCTTAGTAATCTTACCTGCCTTGCTGAAATCATTGAGCATAGTCATGAGCTGTGCAATAGCTGTATTGTATTTCAGATTCTCATAATCAAATGAAACTTTCTTAATTGTCTGATGCATCTTTGTCTCAAATTCCTTAGAGAAAACTTCCTCATCAGTCATTATATCCTGAAGCTTCCATACTCTGTCTAAGAATCTGCGGCAGCCCTTAACGCCATCCTCTGACCATGAAGCTGCTGCGTCAAATGCACCGATAAACATCTCGTATGTTCTTAATGTATCTGCACCATAATCTCTTACGATATCATCAGGATTAACAACATTGCCTCTTGACTTACTCATCTTCTCGCCGTTCTCACCAAGAATCATACCGTGGGATGTTCTCTTCTGATATGGCTCTGGGCAAGGTACAACCTTCTGGTCGTAAAGGAATCTGTGCCAGAATCTTGAATAGAGTAAGTGTAATGTTGTATGCTCCATTCCTCCGTTATACCAGTCTACCGGAAGCCAGTACTTAAGTGCTTCCTGACTTGCGAGTGTCTCTGTGTTATGTGGATCTGTATATCTTAAGAAATACCATGATGATCCAGCCCACTGAGGCATTGTATCAGTCTCTCTCTTAGCTGGTCCGCCACAGCATGGGCATGTTGTATTAACCCAGTCTGTCATGGCTGCAAGAGGTGATTCTCCATTATCTGTAGGCATATAACTTTCTACCTCTGGAAGAAGTAATGGAAGTTCGCTCTCATCAACTGGAACATAGCCACATTTGTCACAATGAACAATTGGAATAGGCTCGCCCCAGTATCTCTGACGAGAGAACACCCAGTCACGGAGCTTATAATTAACCTTTGCATTACCAATTCCCTTTTCTGTAAGGAATTCAATCATCTTTTCCTTAGCTTCTTTAACTTCAAGTCCGTTAATGAAATCCGAATTAATAAGAACACCTGTTGCTACATCTGTAAATGCTGCCTCATTAACATCAACTTCTTCACCGTTCTTTGCTACAACCTGAATGATAGGAAGGTTAAATTTCTTGGCAAACTCCCAGTCTCTTTCATCGTGAGCAGGAACAGCCATGATAGCACCTGTACCATAGCTCATAAGTACATAATCTGATACCCAGATTGGAACTTCCTTGCCATTAACCGGATTAACTGCCTTAAGTCCGTCAATCTCTACACCTGTCTTATCCTTTGCAAGCTCTGCTCTCTCGAAATCTGACTTTCTTGAAGCCTGCTCTCTATAACTTTCTATTTCATCCCAGTTCTTAATCTCGTCCTTATACTTATCAAGATATGGATGCTCTGGTGATACAACCATATAAGTAACACCGAAAAGTGTATCGCATCTTGTTGTATATATTCTTAACTTATCTTCCTTACCAGCAATTGCAAAATCAACCTCAGCACCTGTAGAACGTCCAATCCAGTTCTTCTGCTGTGTCTTAACTCTCTCGATATAATCGACATGGTCAAGTCCTTCTATAAGCTTATCTGCATAATCAGTAATCTTAAGCATCCACTCACTCTTGACCTTACGGACAACAGGTGAACCACATCTTTCACATACACCATTAACTACTTCTTCATTAGCAAGACCTACCTTACATGAAGTACACCAGTTGATAGGCATCTCCTGCTTATATGCAAGTCCAGCCTTAAAAAGCTTAAGGAAAATCCACTGAGTCCACTTGTAATAATCAGGATCTGTAGTATTAATCTCTCTGTCCCAGTCAAATGAATAACCAATTGACTGAAGCTGTTCCTTAAAATGATCTATATTATTCTTAGTAACTATCTTAGGGTGAATCTTGTTCTTAATAGCATAGTTCTCTGTTGGAAGACCAAATGCATCCCAACCCATTGGATATAAAACATTATATCCCTGCATTCTTCTCTTTCTTGCTACGATATCAAGCGCTGTATATGGTCTTGGATGACCTACATGAAGCCCCTGTCCTGATGGATATGGGAACTCCACAAGTGCATAATACTTTGGTTTTGAATAATCATTAGTTGCAGCAAAGGCTTTTTCATCCTGCCATACCTGCTGCCACTTCTTTTCAACTGTTTTGTGGTTATATACTGCCGACATAACACATTCCTCCTTAAAAACGCATAAAAACATTCTACACACATCACTTTAATTTGTCAATTAAATAGCCGTCTTTACATTATCGCTTTAAAGTGTTAAAATACCACTATTCGCATGAATATTAATATTTCTTACATGGAGGTTATAACATATGAAGACAAAGGTTGGATTCATAGGTTTCGGACTCATTGCAGGATCCTTAGCCCATGCCCTTAAAGAAAGCGGCAGGGATTATCATATAACTGCCACAAGCAGACATTTAGAACCAGTAATCGCTGCGGTTGCTGATGGTATTGTTGATGTCGCTGCTCCTGCGGTAGACGAAACATTTGCACAATGTGACATAATCCTGTTATGCACACCTGTAATTACTATCACAGAATATCTTACAAAATTAAAAGCCATTGCCAGTCCGGACTGCATAATTACCGACGTTGGAAGTGTCAAGACTATCATACATGAAGCAGCAGATTCATTAGGACTTAATGACCGCTTTATTGGTGGACATCCTATGGCTGGCTCCGAAAAAACAGGTTATGAGAATTCAAGTTCATCAATTATAAAAGGTGCAAGGTACATAATCACATCGACCAAAGAAACCAAGCCTGAAAAAATCGAATTCATGAAACAATTTGCATCAGATGTTGGCATGCGTCCTATCGTCATGGATTACCATGTGCATGACAAATCTGTTGCTGCCATAAGCCATGTTCCACATCTTTTATCAACTGCACTCGTTCATGTAGTATCAGATAATGATGACGAAGAAAAGCATATGCAGTTACTTGCCGCAGGTTGCTTTCGTGACATGTCAAGAGTTGCAGCTTCTTCTCCTGAAATGTGGGAACAGATATGTTTAACTAACAGCTCTGCAATCAGCAACATTCTTGAACAGTATATTGAAATGCTTGAAACAATCAAAGATAATATTGACAAAAAGACACCAGGCTATGTCGCCAGTCTTTTCGAGATGTCAAGAGAATACAGGAATTCCTTGGAAAGCAGACACCCAGAGCACTAAGCCCTGGGTGTTTTTATTTACAATCATCACACCTTAAAACAGCCACCGCCTACGAATTCCCGTAATATAGAATCGATTGGTACGTTCTCGTAGCCGCATGGAAGGAAATAGTTCATGAATTTAAGCAGTCTGTTTGCTTCCTGATATTCAGGGTCAGCTTCTGTTACCTGAAAAAGTATAGGCTCAACGAATGGTTTTAATACGCATGGTTCATATGGCATTGCTGAGTTAAACATAACATCCGCCTGCTCCTGGAATGGGAAGATGTTTTTCTCTTCACCTCTTCTTACAGACTCCCACATCGAAAGAGTCTTCTTTGCAGATGCTCCTCTTGTCCTGTAATCTCTTACAAGCCTTCTTAAAAGTCTTCCATCTGTAGTTGATACCCTGTTATGTTCGTCAACATTAAGCTGTGTAAGTGCACTAATATATATCTTGAATTTACTGTCTATTGGAAGTGAATATGATAATTCATCATTAAGACAATGAATTCCTTCTATTACAAGAACATCCTCTTCCCCTAACTGTAAGAAATTACCATTATATTCCTTTCTTCCGAACTTAAAGTTAAATTCCGGCAGCTCCACTTTTTCTCCGTTAAGAAGTCTGGTCATATGCTGATTAAAAAGTTCAATGTCTACTGCATGAAGGTCTTCATAATTGTAATCGCCATTCTCATCAATAGGTGTCTGCTCTCTTTCAACAAAGTAATTATCGACAGCAATTGGGTGTGGCTTATATCCATTAGCCATAAGCTGAATTGATAATCTATGTGAAAATGTTGTCTTTCCTGAAGAAGATGGACCGGCTATCATGATGAATTTAGTATGCGGTCTTTTCTTTATCTCATCAACTATCTCAACAATTTTCTGTTCCTGAAGTGCCTCCTGCGTAAGCATAAAAGAAGTCATATCCCCATTAGTTATATGGTCATTAAGTTCTCCAACCGTAGACATGCCAAGCATCTTTGCCCAGCTTGTGCTTTCCTTTAACACATTAAACAGCTTTGTCTGTGGATTAAATTCAGGAACTTCAAGAGGTGCGTTCTTAACCGGAAGCTGTAACACTATTCCCTCGTCATACAGGAATATGTCAAATACCCCAAGCATGCCTGTAGAAGATGCCATATATCCGTAGAAATAATCTTTGTAGCCATTCAGGTCATACACATTAACAAATGAACTTCTTCTGTATTTGAAAAGTGATGTCTTATCTGTCATTCCTTTTTCTTTAAAAAGATTCATAGCATCAGATATCTTCATCAGCTCTTTCTTGATTGGAAGATCCTTCTCAACCATACTGTGCATAACTGACTTAACTTCATCTATAAACTCTTTGTCAGGTCTGAAGTCTCCATCAAATGTGCAGTACAGTCCCTTGCTTAAAGAATATTCAACAACAACTCTGTCAATATTCCTGTCTATCTTATCTATGGCTGCAAGCATAAGAAGAACCACGCTTCTTCTATATGTCTCGTTACCTATTGATGTCGAAGTTGTAACAAATGTAACATCACTGTCAGGGATATATTCTTCTCCAAGTTCTTTAAGCTTACCATTAACATTAGCGAGTATAATCTCATCCTTATATTCGTTCTGCTTCTCTGCTGCAAGCTGTGCCAGTGTCATTCCCATAGCATCCTCCTCTTACGCATCAGTCATAATATGACAATGCATCCATAATTATATTATTCTTCTGCGAAAGCTGCTGTAATCTTAACTTAACCGTAGGATTACTCTCATCTTTCTTAAGACTGTTACTTATCCCATCATTAGTCTCTTTCTCTTTTATAAGATATTCATAAAGAGTCTTATCTTTGTTCTCTAAAAGCTTCCATCCGTACTGATATTGCGTCTCACTGTATTCAGAATAAACATTTTCGTCTGACTTTCTGCATTTGATAATAAAATAATACTTACCGTCTTCCTTAAGCATCTTCTCATCATCAACAACCAATCTCTGTGAGACAAGAAAATGTCTGAAATCTCCTACTTCTGACTGCGGTGATACTATAAGTGTTGTATTCTGGGTAATAACATTCATTCCCTTAGTTACAATATCAGCTATAAGCCTGCCACCCATACCACATATGGTTATAATATCAGCTTCATTCGCTGAAAGCTTTTCCAATCCGTCTGAAAGTCTTGTCTGTATTCTGTCCTCTAAACAATTATCACATATATGCTTCTTTGCCTTATCGAGTGGACCTTTTCTTAAATCCATCGCAATAGCAGACCGAGCTATTCCTTCCTGCACAAGATATATAGGAAGATAGCCGTGGTCTGTCCCTATGTCAGCCACGACTGCCCCCTTTTCACACATATGTGCAACTGTTCTTAATCTGTCAGATATTCTTACCATAGCTTAATCCTAATCAAGATAATCTCTTAACTTACGGCTGCGGCTTGGGTGTCTTAACTTTCTTAAAGCCTTGGCTTCAATCTGTCTGATACGTTCTCTTGTTACATTGAATTCTTTACCAACTTCCTCAAGAGTTCTTGCTCTTCCATCATCCATACCAAATCTTAATCTTAATACCTTCTGCTCTCTTTCTGTAAGAGTTCCAAGTACTTCAACAAGCTGTTCCTTAAGAAGTGTAGAAGCTGCTGCCTCTGCCGGAACAGGAACATTATCATCCTGAATGAAATCTCCAAGATGGCTGTCTTCCTCTTCACCAATAGGTGTCTCAAGAGATACCGGTTCCTGCGAAATCTTCTGAATCTCTCTTACTCTCTCTACAGGAATATCCATATTATCTGCAATCTCCTCTGGTGATGGTTCTCTTCCAAGTTCCTGAAGCAGCTGTCTCTGTACTCTTACAAGCTTGTTAATTGTCTCTACCATATGAACAGGAATTCTTATAGTACGGGCCTGGTCAGCTATAGCTCTTGTAATAGCCTGTCTGATCCACCATGTAGCGTATGTACTGAACTTGAATCCTTTTCTGTAATCGTATTTCTCAACAGCCTTTATAAGACCTAAGTTACCTTCCTGAATAAGATCAAGGAACTGCATACCACGTCCAACATAACGTTTTGCAATACTTACAACAAGTCTTAAGTTAGCTTCTGCAAGTCTTTTCTTGGCTTCCTCATCTCCTTCTTCCATTCTCTTGGCATACTCAATCTCTTCATCAGCACTAAGAAGAGGTACTTTACCTATCTCCTTCAGATACATTCTTACCGGATCATCAAGACCGATTCCATCAGGAACAGAAAGATCTATCTTCTCAATATCAATCTCATCTTCATCATCAAGAATAATATCCTCATCTTCATCAGGTACATCATTCATTCTTACATCTACTTTTTTTAGCTCAAGAATTTCAAATACCTTCTCCATTCTGTCAGCTTCAAAATCTGTATCCTGAAAATATGTCATAATTTCCTGATAATCAAGTACATTCTTTTTCTTCTTGGCTATTGCAAGAATACCCTCTATCTTCTCCCAGAATTTAGCTTCCTGTGCTTCTGCATCATCTGCGTCACTGTTTTCTGTCTCTTCTTTTACTTCTTCTTTAATCTCATCTTTCTTAGTTGTCTTCTTTGCTGCTGCTTTTTTTGCAGGAGTCTTCTTTTCTGTTGTCTTTTCTTCCTTAGCCTCCTTAACATTCTCTTCTAATGTTTCTACCATTTTCTTAGCCATTTCTCTTCTCCATTCTTCTTCGCGTAACACGCTCTATATATTTATAACTTAATATGAATCTGATTCAGCTTCTGCTGTTCAATTATTATCTCCTGCATACGCTTCGGGTCTACAGTCTTATTAAGTTCATGATTAAGGCTGTTAGCCTTAATTCTGATAACAATGTCATTAAGAGTCTTTTCTCTTTCCAGATTATTAAGGCTCTCATCCAGGTCTGCCGAAAACATTGCTGCGACTTCCGTATGTTCTTCTGTTGTTGCATAATCAGCTATAATTGCAGCAGGGCTTATATTTCCTGTCCCATACTGTTCATATACTTTCTCTGCCACACCCGAAAATAACGGGTCAATAAAATCCTCCGGCTTAATGTAAGCTGCAACCTTATCAAATATGTCCCTGTCACTTATGAGCCATGTAAGAAGCATTTTCTCTGCCTGTCTTAAACCATCTTCACGCTTCTTCTTCGGCTTACGCTCAACAGTTGGCTGCATAGTACCTGCACCTGCATTTCTTGAAATAATCCCTTTCTGATTACCAAGTCTTGATACCATCTGCCTCATGCCATCTTCTGGTATCATAAACTGCCTGCACACTGCTTTAAGGTAATTATCACGTTCCAGCTTTTCTTTAAATGTAACAAGCTTTGCTGCAACCTCTCTTTCAAATGCAGTCTCGCTTTCCGGATCCCCCCTGTCGTAATTTCTTAACATGGTTCCTATCTCATACATAAAGCTGTTCTCTGCATTATCAATTCTTTCCTGAAATGCCTCTGCACCCATAGCCTTAATAAACTCATCAGGATCCTTATATGGCCGCATATTAATTACCTTCGTTGAAAGCCCTGCTTCCTTAAGAATCGGTATTGCTCGAAGTGCCGCCTTAACTCCTGCCTCATCACTGTCATAGGTTATGAGCACATTATCTGTATATCTCTTTAACAGCCTTGCATGTCCCGGTGTCAGTGCCGTTCCAAGTGACGCAACCGCCTGGTTAAAGCCCGCCTGATGCATTGATATAACATCCATATAGCCTTCACATATTATCATGTTAGGCTTTCTTGATGTTCTTGCTATATTAAGTCCATACAGATTGCGGCTCTTATCAAACAGCCTTGTCTCCGGTGAATTAAGATACTTTGGCTTGGCATCACCCATAACTCGTCCACCAAATCCTATGACCTTATTATTAATATCCATGATTGGAAAAATTACTCTGTTCCAGAACTTTTCATGAATACCTCTCTCATAAGTAAAAAGTCCTGATTCCTTCAGAATATCATCATCATAACCTTTGTCCTTCAACAGCTTGTACAGATTACCTGTTGACTGTGTTGCATACCCCAGTCCAAAGCTGTTAATTGTACTGTCAGACAATTCACGCTTTTTAAGATAATCAAGACCGGCTTTCCCATTCTCACTTCTAAGCTGCCTGTAATAATATGTGGCAGCAATCTTATTAATCTCTAAAAGCCTGTCTCTTATCCCTCTTTCTTTGCGGTCTTCTTCTGACATAGACGTCTGCGGCAGTGCAACTCCGGCTCTTTCACCTAGCATCTTAACTGCCTCTAAGAATGTCATATTCTCATATTCCATAACAAATGTTATGACATTACCCCCAGCGCCGCATCCAAAACAATGATATAACTGCCGCTGTCCTGAAACCGAAAATGATGGTGATTTCTCATTATGAAACGGACACAATCCGGTATATGAACTTCCATTCTTCTTCAATTTGACATACCCGGATATAACATCAACTATATCATTCCGGGATATTACTTCATCTATTACTTCTCTTGAATACATTACTTCATCCCTTCCAGGCCTTTGGTACAAAGATTTCCTGAAACTTGCTTATTGAATACTGATCACTCATGCCAGCTATATAATCACACACAACCTGCTCCGGTCTTTCATCAAATTCTGTTATAAATCTCTTATATGTATCCGGCAGTTTATCTGTGTTCGCAACATAGTATCTGTACAATTCTGTTATCAGCTTATCTGCTTTCGCTTCCTCACTTTTGGCTGTCGGATTAAGATACAGACTTTCAAACATGAATTTTCTTAATTCTGTCATTGCTTTATGTACAGGCTCTGACATTACAAGATCATTCTTTCCTATGCTGTTCATTATAATATCGCTAATCATGGTATTAAGTCTTTCCTTGGTTGAATTACCAAGAACATCAGTATATTCTGAAGGAATGTCACTTTCCTTCAATATCCCTGCTCTTATTCCATCATCTATATCATGATTAATATACGCTATCTTATCGGAAAGTCTAACTGCTTTTCCTTCAAGAGTTGATGGACTGCCTGATGTTCTATGGTTCAATATTCCATCACGCACTTCCCATGTAAGGTTAAGTCCCTGACCATCCTTTTCAAGAAATTCAACAACTCTTATACTCTGTTTGTAATGAGCAAATCCCATAGGACATAAAGAATTAAGTGTTCTCTCACCTGCATGTCCAAATGGTGTGTGTCCAAGGTCATGCCCCAATGCAATAGCTTCTGTCAGATCTTCATTAAGATTAAGTGCCCTTGCTATACTTCTTGCAATCTGGGCAACCTCTAAGGTATGAGTCAGTCTTGTTCTGTAATGGTCTCCCTCTGGTGCAAGAAATACCTGCGTCTTATGCTTTAAACGCCTGAATGTCTTACAATGAATAATTCTGTCTCTGTCTCTCTGATATATAGTTCTCATAGGGCATGGTTCTTCATCTCTGTCGCGTCCTCTTGACTCGTCAGAAAAGCTTGCATATGGGCTGAATATCAGATGTTCCCTCTTTTCCTGTTCCTCTCTAATGTTCATCTGTATGTGCCTCCCGCACTGAAACACTAATTTTAAAGCTCACAATTTAATTATTCAACAAAACTTGTGTTTTTCCTTTTTATTTTTTAAAATTTTTCACAAAATAATTATTTGTTATTATAATTCCCCACATTATGGACTGAAAAATCCACCAAATGCCCCCGCAGCTATACATGCAGCTACTGACATGGCAATATTATTACTACTGTCTGGTGCCTGTTTCTTCATTATTGCAGCTATTACCAATAACACTGTAATATACACTGCTCCATATATAATTCCTGTAACCACTCTCCTCTTTTTTATCATCCATGCACTAAGCATTGCACCTGTAAAGCTTCCTGCCACATATATTCCAAATATAATATTATCAACCGCTTTCTCGTCAAGTATAAATTTTCTCATAAAATATGTAAGAAGTCCTAGCATAAGCAGAGTTATTACATATCCTGCAATAAGAGATTTCACCATTTTTCTTATATAATCCATTGATTTCCTTTGTTGTCCTCTTTTTATTAATTGTATGATTAAAAATGTTATCTTATGATTATCTCTTGTTTTCTTTAATAGCACTTGACGGCACAATGTGCGTACTGTAGAATGAAAAGAAATATTTTAATTTTATGACTGGAGGGATTTTTCTTGGATACGGATAGTATCATCCAACTTATTGCAATTGTTATTTTATTGGTTTTATCAGCATTTTTCTCATCTGCAGAGACTTCATTTATCACTGTAAACAGAATCAAAGTGCTGTCTTTAGTTGAAGAGGGTAATAAGAGGGCTGCTCTTGTAATTAAGATTATTGACCAGCCGGCAAAGATGCTCTCTGCTGTTCTTATTGGCAATAACATAGTCAATATCAGCTGTTCTGCATTAGCTACATCATTTACAATCAGTGTATGGGGGAATAAGGCAACAGGTATTGTTACCGGTGTTCTTACGCTTCTTGTTCTTATATTTGGTGAGATTACACCTAAGAATACTGCCAACATGTATGCCACTAATATGGCAATGGCTTATGCTCCTATAATATGGGTGCTTATGATTGTTCTTACACCTGTTATATTCATAGTAGACCACCTTGCAGGCTTCTTCTTATGGTTATTAAGAATTGACAATAACAAGAAGAAAGATATATTTACTGAGGATGAGATACGAACCATTGTTAATGTAAGCCAGCAGGAAGGTGTAATTGAATCTAACGAAAAGAAAATCATTAATAACCTATTTGATTTTGGTGATTCAACAGCTAAGGATGTTATGATTCCAAGAATTGATATGACTCTTGCTGATGTCAGTTCATCGTATGATGATATAATTTCTCTGTTCAGACAGACAATGTATACACGTATTCCAATTTATGAGAATACACCTGATAATGTAATCGGCATTCTTAATATTAAGGATTTAATTGTCAATCCTTCTGATAACGATACATTTAACATAAGAAACATTATCAGAAAGCCATTCTTTACATTTGAACAGAAGAATACTTCTGACCTGTTTAAAGAAATGCAGTTAAGTTCAACAAGCATTGCCATTGTCCTTAGTGAATATGGAACAACATCAGGAATGATTACTACCGAAGACCTGCTTGAAGAGATTGTCGGTGAAATTCGTGATGAATATGATACTGACGAAAAGGAAGCTTTATCTAAGATTAATGATACTACATACAGAGTTGATGGCTCATTTAAGCTCGACGATTTAAACGATGAGCTTGGTACTAAACTTGAATCGGAAGATAATGATTCAGTTGGTGGACTTATCGTTGAAAGACTTGACAGACTTCCTAAAGCCGGTGATAAAATCACTGTTGGTAATGTCTGGATGTTTGTCGAAAAGGTTGCTTCTAACAGAGCTGAATCTGTTATTGTAAAGATTATACCTGATAAGAAAGACGAAACTAAAAAAGCTAATTAATTTTATAAAAAAAGCTGTGCATTAACATCATCTTGTTAACGCACAGCATTTTTATTATTAATACTTATATATTACTGATTAAAGTGCCTTGATTCTCTCAAGTGCCTTCACTGTATTCTCATATGAACCGAATGCTGTCAGTCTGAAGTATCCTTCACCACTTGGTCCGAATCCTGAGCCTGGTGTACCAACAACATTAGCCTTCTCAAGAAGGTAATCGAAGAATTCCCAGCTTGTCATCTTATCAGGAGTCTTTAACCAGATATATGGTGCATTAACACCACCTGATACTGTGTATCCTGCTGACTTAAGTCCTTCAAGGATTGTCTTTGCATTGTTCATGTAGTAAGCAATCTGCTCGCCTGTCTGCTTCTGTCCGGCTTCTGAATAAACTGCCTCACCTGCTCTCTGTACAATGTAAGGAGCTCCGTTAAACTTAGTTCCATGTCTTCTTGCCCAGAGGCTGTGAAGTGTTACATCTCCACACTTAAGATCCTTAGGAATAACTGTAAAACCAAGTCTTACGCCTGTAAATCCTGCATTCTTAGAGAATGATCTAAGTTCGATTGCACATGTTCTTGCGCCTTCACACTCATATATTGTATGAGGAACATCAGGTTCTGAAATGTATGCTTCATATGCTGCATCATAGATAATAACAGCGCCAACCTTATTAGCGTAATCAACCCACTTCTGAAGCTCGTCCTTAGTGATTGTTGAACCTGTTGGATTGTTAGGGAAGCAGAGATATATGATATCCGGTGTTTCTTTTGGAAGCTCTGGTGCAAAGTTAGTCTCTGCTGTACAAGGCATATAAACAACATTGCTCCATGCCTGCTTCTCTGGAATATAATCTCCTGTTCTTCCTGCCATTGCATTGGTATCAACATATACAGGATATACAGGGTCACATACTGCAATCTTATTATCTACTGAGAAGATATCTCCTATATTACCTGAATCAGACTTTGCTCCATCTGATACGAATATCTCATCTGCTGATATATCACATCCACGCTTCTTGTAATCATGGTCTGCAATTGCACTTCTTAAGAATTCATATCCAAGATCTGGTGCATATCCGTGGAAAGTCTCGGCATGTCCCATCTCATCAACTGACTTATGTAATGCATCAATTACTGCTGGTGCTAATGGCTGTGTAACATCTCCAATGCCAAGTCTGATGATTTCCTTATCTGGATTAGCCTGCTGATAAGCTGCTACTTTCTTACCGATTGTTGAAAATAAATAGCTTCCTGGAAGCTTTAAATAATTATCGTTAATCTTAAACATATATTCCTCCTTATTTTCTGCCTTGTTTTACAAAACTAACGCTTATTATACATCATTTTTCATTATGTTCCAAGATAAAATCTTGATAATCTTTCATATTCTGTATTAATTGCCTGTAAAAGTTCTTTATCTCCATGCATATTATCAGGATGATATATCTTTAAAAGTGCCTTATAACGCTTTTTTAAAGATGTTGTATCCTCAACCCCCTTGAAGAATATCTTTACATTTTCAGCATTAGACATACTGCGCCTTGCTTCACGGTAAACCTTGTCCTTATATATAAGCTTTTCCCGCTCAAACTTATCTTTATCAATTGCAAGCTGTCTGGTTTCCCTCTCCAGAATATTCCATTTTTGTTCAAATAAATCTTTCTGACTCTCAAGCTGTTTCTTCAGCAGCATATTCTTACTCTGCTGTCTCTGAAGCATTCCCATCTGAATCTCTATGAGTTTTCTCTCATCTTCCAGATTTCTGCTTAATTCCTGCAGCCTTACATTCTCTTTAAACAGCCATTTCTTCTTCTCATCTTCACTACTTAGTTCATCAAACATTGCAACCTCCATATCAGCTCCCCATCAAGCCAGCCGCAAAATATATCTAATCAGATTCCACTATGAAACCAGAAAACCTTCAATGGCTTTTCTGAGTCAACCGTTTTCATTGTATGTCTGACACCCGGTAATGCTATAAATGAATCACCCGCTTTAACCTCAAACTCTTCGTTGTCAAGCCTGACAAATCCATTTCCTTCCAATACAAAAAATCCCTCCTGGTCATCATGAAATCCTGGTTCTGGATTAAACTCTGTTTCTGAACATATTGTAACTCCTGAACAACAGCCATTGATACATCCATTAGCCTCTGTAAGGAATTTAACGCTTCTCCTTCCTTCTTCTCTTGCTGCAAGTGCTTCTTCTAATGTTATATATGGTTTCTTCATAATTAATCTCCTTCTGAAATATAAAAAACGGAGTCCCAGGCATATGCTGTAAGACCCCGCTTTATTATGTTCTATATTCTGCCTGTTACTTATTCTCGTATCTTAAAAGTTCTGTATATGCAAGAAGGAATGGTCCTACACCTTTGGCATCATCTTCTACGATTGGCTCTGACATATAATAATCATATGTACCAGGTCTTCTTCCATTACCACCAAGTCCTGCAACAAGACAGATACCACCAAGTGATAATGAACCATCTTCCTTAGTCTTAAGGTATCTTTCACAGATACCATCGATTGCTTTCTTGGCATACTGCGCATAATCATCAGAAAGATATCCAAGACGTACAGCCTTAAGAAGTGCATATGCCATAATTGAGCTTCCACTTGTCTCAAGATAGTTCTTATCCATACCACCATAATTAACTACCTGATACCACATACCACTCTCATCCTGATACTTAAGCATTGAATCGACAAGATCCTTAAATGCATCCTCAAGCATCTTGCATTCAGCATCATACTTATGGTCCTTATTATCAACCTGATCAAGTGTATCAATAAGCGCCATTGTATACCAGCCAATAGCTCTTAACCAGCTATGCTGTGATAAACCTGTAACCTTATCACACCAGAATGCTTCCCTGCTTGTATCCATTGCATGGAAATAAAGTCCGTTAACAGGATTCCTCATATTCTCAATTACGAACTTGAACTGTCCGAAAATATCAGAGTAATTCTTTCTGTCATTGTATCTTGTCTCATATTCAAGATAGAATGGAAGTCCCATATAAAGACCATCAAGCCATACCTGATTAGGATATATATCCTTATGCCAGAAACTTCTGGCTTCATTCTGGCATCTAGGCATAATCTCTATCTGTGAATATACTAAATCTACTGCCTTCTTATACTTTTCCTTACCTGTAAGATCATATAATTCAAATAAAGTCTTACCAGCATTAACATTATCAATATTCTTCTCACCTATGCTGTAGCCATCTATTGTACCATCTTCAAAGACTCTGTAATCTATAAAATCATCTGCAAACTTAAGATACTTTTCTTCCTTGGTTAAGTCATACATCTGAAGAACTGCTTTAATCATACAGCCATCAATATAGTTCCACTTTGACTTAAGGCCCTGCCTAATCTTTTCAATGTTCCATACAGGAGCATCTGGTGTGCTTTTTTCCAGAAGCCCGTCAATATACTTTACTACTGCGTCCATTATTTCTGTCTCCTTATCAACTTATATGGGGAAACATATATATCAATTCCGCCCATATTTTATAGAAATTGTACACTAAAAAATGCCTTTAAGCAACCCATTTTTAACAAATATAGCCAAAAGCACAGATTTTTATTGACTATATGCTGATTAAATACGAAAATATAATCAATAATTCATTGTAAATGCTTTTATAAAAATATCATACACATTTTGTATAAAGTTATTATTCAGAAAGGTCAGATTATGAAAACAGGAATTGTATTTGAAGGTGGCGCATTCAGAACCATATTTTCATGCGGTGTTATGGATGCAATGTTAGAAAATAAAATTATGCCTGATTACATGATTGGTGTATCAGCCGGCGCTGCATACGGCGTATCCATGGCATCAGGACAGATTGGAAGAAACTTAAAGATTCTTATTGATTATAGAAATGATAAACGTTATGTGGGACTTAGCAACATGGTACACAGGGATAACCGTTCTCTTTATGGGCTTAATTTCACATTTGACACCATTCCAAACGAACTTGTGCCTTATGATTATGATGCATTTCTCAGATATAAAGGTACTTTCAAATGTGTTGTAACTAATGTACTCACTGGAAAACCTGAATATAAAACTTTCACAGGATATGACCGCACCAACCAGCTTTTACGGGCAACATGTGCTCTCCCACTGGCTTTTCCTCTTATATATCTTGATGGAACACCTTACCTTGATGGTGGTTTAAGTGATTCCATACCTTTTGAAAAAGCATTTGAAGATGGCTGTGACAGAGTTATTGTTGTTCTTACCCGTGAAGCAGGCTATCAGAAGCAGACAAACAGTTCAGTGCGGACCCTTGCAAGAGCTTTCCTTAAATATCCTGAAATTCAGCGTGATATTCTTCTTCGTGCTGAACGTTACAACCGGTGCTTAAAGCGTCTTGAACGCTACGAAAAAGAAGGCCGCTGCCTCGTTATCCGCCCTACTAAGAGCAAAGGCTTTGGAAAGATTGAAAAAGACTTTAATAAGATTCTTTCAATGTATAACGATGGATATAACCAGACTTATTCGTTAATCAATGAAATACAGAGGTTTTATCATTAATATATGTAGAAGTACCTGTATTTTAGTCTGATAACCTCAGATATTACTCACCTTGTGTAAGTAAATGTTGCCATTTGCAGAGTTTTTTATATTGCAGAAAAGCAAACGCGCTTCGCTTGAACGAGCTTTTCTGCAATACCCTTTTGCAAATGGCAGCATAACTTACACTGGGTTCGTAATAATTCAGTTATCAGACTAAAATACAGGTACTTCTTTATATATAAATAATAAATTCTTAAAAATTTCCGAACACAAAATCTTTTACTATTCCGATTGCTTCTCTTACCATATAGTTTATGAAAAGTACATGGTCGCTTTCTGCTGGCATTCCACAGGTATTGTTTAATCCTGCATGTCTGGCAAGAAGGCGGCTTCTTGCTATATGGAAGTTGTTGGTTACTATGCCAACCAGTGAATCTGTATTCTCTATGTATTGTACTGAATACTTCATATTCTCTGATGTATCTGTTGAATTATCTTCCTGTATTATACGTGAGCCATCTATTCCTTTAGATACAAGATAATTATACATTGCAAATGCTTCTGTTGTATTTTCACCTTTTCCCCTGCCGCCTGATACTATTATTGTTGTATCAGGGTTATCTATTGCATAGGAAACAGCAACATCTAACCGGTTCTTAAGTGACCTTGTTATGTGGTCACCTCTTATCTGGCAGCCAAGTACTATTATATAATCACAGTTATCCTTTGGCTTTGCCATCATTCCTTTAATTATCAGTGCTTCTATAAAAATAAAAAGAAACGCACCAGTTGACATTATCACTATAAAGCAAATTCTTAAGACCTTTGCCACATGAATTATTCCTTTGATTTCTAATACTCTCACTGCAAATACTAATCCAAAAAAGACAGCACCCAGCAGCCATATAAATATAAATGATGAACCTACCCCTGCGTATGTTGCACACACTATATAATATCCCATGCATATAAGTGCCAGCACAAGCCATATTGTATACATAAAACTACTATTCTCCGTTACTTTTTCCATACTTTATTCCACGCTCATACATCAATTATCCTGCATAATCCACATTTTTACCCGCAAATTCAGGATAATCTGCTGATTTCTGGTTCTGTCCGTAAGATGTGGCAGGATATTTAATTGCTGTATTGGTGACACCACCTGACACATACGACCTTCCGCACTCTGGACAGACTGCCATTTTAAGTGTAACTGTCGCATTCAGTACTTCGCCATCTTTACTGGCAGCCTTCCTGTTCGCATTAGAAACATGCTCCTGTTCATGTGCCATAACCTTCGTGGCCGCTGCTGACGGGTCAATATGTGCTGCACTCTTAAATGAAACATTTACTTCATCTGAACCATCCTTATATTCCCTGTTCGCACATGTTTCACATTCCACCTGTCCGGAACGCTTCATTGCTTTAAGTCTTGCAGAGCTTATATCCTGTGTATCAACACCT